>Ga0207708_10000129_pt1 | contig 59106 bp, 49 predicted proteins | sample KBSK5101metaG_FD_184340 | JGI IMG/M metagenome (GOLD analysis project Ga0207708, IMG submission 184340) | Corn, switchgrass and miscanthus rhizosphere microbial communities from Kellogg Biological Station, Michigan, USA - KBS K5-10-1 metaG... | ecosystem: Host-associated > Plants > Roots >... | reverse complement strand
GTAGCGATCGGGGTGCCAGCGCGATTGATGCGGTAGCCCGTCACGCCGACGTTGTCGGTGGATGCCGTCCATGACAGATTGATCTGCGAAGCGGAAGCGGCTGCGGCGGTAAGGCTTGTCGGGGCGCTCGGCGCGGTGGTGTCGGAAGTGGTAGCCGTTTTTGTGGTTGTACTTGCCGCGTTGGACTGACCCGAAGCATTGCCAGCCGCATCGAAAGCCTGAACGGTATAGGCGTAGCTGGTGGCGGCGCTCAGACCGGTGTTCTGGTATGAAGTGACCGCACCTACGGTTGCAATCAAGCTGCCCGCGCGATAGACGCGGTAGCCCGTCACGCCGACGTTGTCGGTGGAAGCTGTCCACGCCAGGTTGATCTGGGTGGAGGAGGCCGCCGTTGCCGTCAAACCGGCCGGCAGGCTCGGCGCGGTGCTGTCGGAAGTGGTAGCTGTTTTTGTGGTTGCACTTGCGGCGCTCGACTGAACCGAAGCGTTGCCGGCCGCGTCGATCGCCTGGACGGTGTAGTTATAGCTAGTGGCCGCCGTAAGGCCGGCATTCTGATACGAGGTCACGGCGCCCAAGGTCGCAACCAGGCTGCCCGCGCGATAGACGCGGTATCCCGTTACGCCGACGTTGTCGGTGGAGGCCGTCCACGCCAGGTTGATCTGGGTGGAGGAGGCCGCTGTTGCCGTCAAACCAGCCGGCACACTGGGCGCCGTTGAATCGGTGGTAGCAGCACCGGTTTTCATCAGAAACGCGGCGTAGTGGCCGTTCAATGAAATGGTGGTCACGGCGGGCAGGGAACTAATCGCGGAGGACAGATTGTCGTGCGTGATCTGGCGCGAGGCCTGGGGCAAGGTCACGGAAGCCACGTTGGTGGCGGTCGGATTGACGTACACGTAGCCCTTTTCGAATTCCCTCGAATAGATGTTCACGCCGTTGATCGTGCTGACCTTATAGGTGCCCAGGGCTTTGCCCAGGTTGAGTTTGTCGTATTCATCGAACCACCAGATCTTGTTGTAGCCGCTGCCACCGTTGAACATGAAGTAGCTGTTATTCAGGGTGTCATTCTTGCCCAGCAGGAAAGAGCCCAATGCATAAGAGAGGGTTTGCCAGAAAGTAACGGGCTTGCCCCAGTTATCGGTGCCCGATTGGCCCTCCGAGAGCTGCGTGTGGCTCATCAGCGCGATCTTTGAATTCTTGATCGCACCCATGGTATCGATCTGGCGCTTCCAACTTGCCTCGGGGAAGAACTGCGTATTGGCGCCCCATTCCACGGCGAAGGCTCCTTCCTCGAGCAGAACATCGGGCGGGTTTGCGCCGCTGTCCAGCGCCTTCCAGGCAGCGCTACCGGCATCGCTCACGGTTCCGCCCTTGTTGCACCACAATTTTTGTCCGTATCCGTGAACGCCGGCAGTGATGGCGACGATGAATGAATTCATCGCGGTAGACCAGGCGGCGTCGGTCGGGTACCAAGCGGACGTCGCGTTATATCCGGCCGCCGCGGCGTTGGGCGTGCAATTGTCGACGAATACGCCATCGGCGCGCCAGGGCTGATCGATGATGTCGGCTTTGACCGCCGTCACCCAATACGACTGGTAGGCCGAAGAGCCGAAATCCATCAGATACCAGTATTGGTTGGCCGATGGGTTCGAATATCCCTTGCTGTAGATGCGATTGCCGGCGGCATCTTTCTGGAACAGGCCCGGCTGATTGCCATTGAGGCTGCCCATGGGATGGCCGCGCGAGACGTTGTGGCGGGCAAGGCCGTTGACATACTGCGGTTGCGAGCTATCCAGGTAACTCGGACTCTCCGGACCCATCTCATAGAGATAGATCTGGGTATTGGGGTTGAGCGCCTTGATGGACGACCAGGTATTGGAGCCAATACTGTCATAGCGGAAACGATCGATATCGATCAGGTCGTACTTTGCCAGCTTCGCCGCATCGGCGGTGCCGAGTGCCGGGCCGCCTCCGTAGTAAACCAGAAACGTCGGGATGAACTTGGTCGATTGGGCCTGAGCACCGCTGGCCAGCGTTGCTCCCAGGAGCAACGAAAAGCCGATCGAGCGAAGTGCCGCAGTGGAGCGTTTTAGCAGGGTCTTTTGCGGAGGAACATTATTTGTATAGGCGATATGGCAAGACATTGTGACCCTTCCAAGAGATGAGCAAAAAGTTGCGTCGCAGCATCTATCGCAAGTTAGGGGCCACCTTGATAAACAGATGTTAAAACAAGATATTACATGATAATTGTAGTCATTTTACTACAATTCTGTAGTGGTATGGCGACGGTTCGTGCGACTGCGCGTCAGCATCCTTGTTTGTAAACGATAAAATACGTCGCGCCACCACGACAAAGCCGTTTAGGCAAGACATAATCTCTTTTTATAACAATCAGATATCAGTGATATCGAGCGTCGTGGGTGAGATAGTGAAGGGTGGACACCGATTGGGTCACCTTAAGTGCGACCGCGTACAGGACATGCGCAAAAGCGCGCGTGGAAATCCTCACAAGGGGAGGGTAGAAAAGTATTTGTTAGGGAAACCCGAGCCGAGCCGACTGGGATCGCCAGAGTCGTGGTCGGATGCATACGCATTGGCGCGCTGTGGGCCACGTTCGAAGCTGATTCCGGCTCCCTGGGCGGTTATTTCCAAGGGAACCGGTCAGCCCCGAGTGCTGCTTTTGTGAATCTGCCCCTCAGTATGAGGAAACGGCGGCCGGCAGCCTGGACGCACTGAGACGGCCGCCGTTTGCCCGATATCGGGCCGTGCTTTCATTAGATTGCGGATACTTTCATCAGGAACGCCGCGTAGTGGCCGTTCAATGGAATGGTGGTCACGACGGGCAGGGAGCTGAGCGCTGAGGAGAGGTTGTCGTGCGTGACCTGGCGCGAGGCCTCGGGCAGTGTCACCGAAGCCACGTTGGTGGCGGTCGGATTGACGTACACGTAGCCCTTTTCGAATTCCCTCCAATAGATGTTCACGCCGTTGATCGTGCTGACCTTATAGGTGCCCAGGGCTTTGCCCAGGTTGAGTTTGTCGTACTCATCAAACCACCAGATCTTGTTGTAGCCGCTGCCGCCGTTGAACATGAAGTAGCTGTTATTCAGGGTCTCATTTTTACCCAGCAGGAAAGATCCCAGGGAGTAGGACAGGGTTTGCCAGAAAGTAACGGGGTCACCCCAGTTATCCGTGCCCGATTGGCCCTCCGAGAGCTGCGTGTGGCTCATCAGCGCGATCTTTGAATTCCTGATCGCACCCATGGTATCGATCTGGCGCTTCCAACCTGCCTCGGGGAAGAACTGCGTATTGGCACCCCATTCCACGGCGAAGGCCCCTTCCTCGAGCAGAACATCGGGCGGGTTTGCGCCGCTGTCCAGCGCCTTCCAGGCTGCGACCCCGGCATCGGTGAGAGTCCCTCCCTTGTTGCACCACAACTTTTGTCCATGTCCGTGCATGCCGGCAGTGATGGCGACGATGAACGAATTCATCGCGGCGGACCAGGCGGCGTCCGTCGGATAAGACACGGATGTCGCGTTATACCCGGCGGCTGATGCGGTGGTCACACAGTTGTCGACGAATACGCCATCGGCGACCCAGGGCTGATCGACGATATCTGCCTTGACCGCTGTCAACCAGTACGACTGGTAGGCCGAAGAGCCGAAATCCATCAGATACCAGTATTGATTGGCCGATGGGTTCGAATACGCCGTGCTGTAGATGCGATTGCCGGCGGCATCTTTCTGGAACAGGCCCGGCTGATTGCCATTGAGGCTGCCCATGGGATGGCCGCGCGAGACGTTATGCCGGGCAAGGCCGTTGACGCTGACCTGCTGCAAACTATCCATGTAAGTTTGAGTTTCCGCACCCATCTCATAGAGATAGATCTGGGTATTGGGGTTGACCGCCTTGATGGCCGACCAGGTATTCGAGCCGATGCTGTTATAGCGGAAACGATCGATATCGATCAGGTCGTACTTCGCCAGCTTTGCCGCATCGGCGGTGCCGAGTGTGGGGCCGCCGCCGTAGTAAACCAGAAACGTCGGGATGAACTTGGTCGATTGGGCCTGAACAGCACCCGCAGCTTGCCCTGCTCCAGATAATGTGGAATCTCCACTCCCGCCGCCCCCGCTTCCGCATGCAGAAAGCAGGGAAACCGCAACCAGTAGCGCACCTGCAACGGTCGAGCGATAAGTGCCTGGGGACCGGTTGCGGGAAGCCGCATCGTTATGTCCCTCCCCGCGGTGCGCGAGACCTGCGCCCTTGCGTGCTGAATCGGTGTTCATTGAGGGACCTCCAAAAATTGATCAAAAGTGCTATCGGGGTCCCTGTCTGCAATATGTGTTCCACTACAAAATAATTGTGTAAAAACAAATGTATATAGCTCTGTACATAGATTTACAGCTACAGCCACGTAGTGCTATAGCGACAATTTATACACTAATGCACTGACGGCGTTGTTTGGATTGCAAAAATATTGTCGGGAAACAACGACAACGGGATAGAGTAATCTGTCAAACTAGGTATTTATTTTTATAAAACAAAAGCTTACACGTGCCGCTTACGCGGTAGGGCGGATACATCAAATCACCTAGAGGGGGAGACGCCAGGGACGCCTCAGTTGTCAGGAGGGGCTCGGACGAGGCAGTCGAAGGGCTAGGAATGGCGGGGGCCAGAAGGGGGGGCGTTGCGGCGCGAATCGCCGAGTTTCGGCAAGGACGCGGGAGATGAAAAGAACGGCGATTGCGCTACGGCTCCCGGTTCTGCAAAGGGGAAGTGCCCGTAGACTGAACAAGCCCAACCATTGATGATGAGGTGCAGGCCCGCGAGCGCGAGTGCTTCTCTGTCGCGAGGAATAGAACAGCGTCGAGCTTTTTTTGAAAGGTGGCGATCGCAATTCGGGCGCCCGCGATTGGGATGATCCACCGATGCTTCGGATTGGTCGTTGTCCCCAGGCGTGCTACACCGTTACTCCCCGCATACTTTCCGGCCGCCGCGTTCAACGAGGTCACCGGACGCATGCTTCTCCGTGATATTGTCCCGAGCCGTGCGAAACCACTTTCCGACTGAACCGGCAAACACAGCCATGTCTGGCGCGCAAAAATCGAAAGTGCTGATCGTCGAAGATGCACAGACGCTTCAAGCAATCCGGGAAATTCTCGCGAGCCTCGACCTGGAGATTGCGACGGCCGATACCGAGAAGAAGGCTTTGAACTGCGTCTCGGAGACCGATTTTGCGGTCATTCTGCTGAACGTACGGATGCCGGCTGTGGATGGCTTCGCAACTGCCAGACAGATCCGGCAACGAGAGCGTTCCCGACATACGCCGATCATATTTCTCACCAGTACCTACGACGATACGGTGTCGAGTTTTCGGGGGTATGAAGTCGGAGGGGTGGACTATCTATTGAAACCACTCGTACCGGAAATCCTCCGATCAAAGATTTCCGTATTCGTCGACTTGTATAGATACAACGCGGACCTCAGCAGGGAAATATCCGAGCGCAAGCTCATTGAACAGAGCCTTCTGAAATCCGAGGAAAGGCTGCGCGAATTCGCGGCCCATATCCAGTCCGTGCGCGAGGAAGAGAGAACCAGTATCGCCCGCGAGATCCACGATGAACTTGGACAGGCTCTGACAGGACTGAAGATGGACCTGTCGTGGTTGGAGAAAAGGCTGCCAGGCGAACTCAAGGAGTCCGCCGAGAAAATGAAATCAATGTTCAAGTTGATCGACAACACGATTCAGGTCGTGCGCAAGATCTCCTCGGAACTTAGGCCGCAGGTGCTGGACGACGTCGGCCTGATGGGTACACTAAAATGGCAGGCGAGAGAATTTCAGGCGCGTGCCGGCATCCGCTGCAAAGTCGAGTTGCCAGACGAAGAATTCACGATGGACCAGGAACGTTCCACGGCCGTTTTCCGGATTTTTCAGGAAGTCATGACCAACGTCGTGCGCCATGCCGGCGCCACCAAAGTGGACATACAGTTGCGGGTGGATGCTGATCATCTCATACTCAATATAGTCGACAACGGCTGCGGAATTCCGGAAGAAGTGCTGCGAAGTCCGAGGTCGCTGGGGCTCCTGGGTATCCGGGAGCGTGCGACTCTCCTGGGAGGAAATGTTGAGATCGAAGGAATCGATGGCAAGGGCACTTCAGTCACTCTCTCGGTTCCCCTTCCAGTGCAGGGAATTCCCGCGACGTAGGTTCGCTTCGACGATTCAGCATTCGAAAATGTACTTCGTGCGTCCTGATGAGTTGTGCGGAGAAAGGGCATGAACATCGTTATTGCCGACGATCACACGGTCGTGCGCCAGGGCCTGAAGCAGATCCTTGCGGCCGAACCCGATATGCTCGTCGTGGGCGAAGCGAAGAACTTTGGCGAAACACTGGAAGTCGTGCGCACCCTCGACTGGGACGTTCTCATTCTTGACTACTCCATGCCCGGAGGAAATGGGCTCCACGTTTTGAAGGAGATCAAGCATGCCTATCCACGGCGTCCTGTTCTCATACTGAGCATGCACCCGGAAGATGCAATCGCAATATCTGCGCTGAGGGCGGGAGCGGCGGGCTATATAAACAAGGAGTGCGCTTCGGAGGAACTGACAGTCGCGATCCGAAAAGCGGTGAGCGGCAAGAAGTACGTCAGCGCATCGCTTGCAGAAAAGCTCGCCCTTGAACTGGAAGAGGGTTCGGAGGGACTCCCCCACGAGTCGCTGTCAGATCGCGAGTACCGCGTCATGTGGTTGATCGCGTCGGGGAAGTCGATTACGAATATCGCCGAAGAGTTGATCCTCAGTCCGAACACCGTCAGTACTTACCGCATCCGGATACTCAAGAAACTCAAGCTCGAGAACAATTCCGATCTTGTTCGCTACGCGGTCAAACACGGACTGGTGGAGTAGGGCAAGGCCAGAAAACGCCGTCCAACCGGTTTAGCAGAACCTGATTGTTATTGCCGATCAGTATCGTCGGCCGTGTAGCCGTTTCACTACTTCAAAATCAATGTTTCATTCCTCTAAATGTAAGGGATCGCCGATGGCAAACGACCGCGCGGTCGGCTAGCCTCATGCTACGGCAGAATTCGAACGCGCCGCGCGCGAAATGGTCCATGGTTTTACATGACCTCCGTTTCAAGCCAACCATGTATGCATCTCGACTTTGAGAGTCGCATGGCTGGAACTCGTGCCGCAGGAAGAACATGCCCAACTGAAGATGCCCCTTTTACCCGGACGAATCGACCAATGATCTGGCTGAAATGCTTTCTGCCTTGCCGTCCCGGCTTGTCGGGTGATCGCACCCCATGAAGGTCCTGATCGTAGACGATTCCTCGATAATTCGCGTACGCCTCGCGGAGCTTCTAACCGAGGTCGAAGGGATCGAAATTGTTGCGCAAGCGGACAACGCCTACGAGGCGGCCGATCTCGTAAGATCACTCGAACCGGATGTCGCGATCGTCGACCTGCGTATGCCGAAACGCAGCGGGATGGATCTGATCGAGGATGTCAAGAATACCCGGCAGCCGCCAAAGATCATCATGTTGACGAATTTCCCGACGCCAGAGAACCGCGAGCGATGCCTGAGTTACGGCGCGGATTATTTTTTTGACAAATCGAGTGAAATCGAGGAGGTCATGGCTGTCTTGAAAGACCTTCTGCAGGAGTCCGTCAGCCGGCATCATTGAGTCCCTGTTCGGGAATGCCGCTGTCGGAATCACTGATTGAGGAAACGATCCTCGGCCGGGGAACGAATTGACGGATCTTCAAATTCAACAGCGGATATCCAGCTATGCCGAAATCCTGAGAGCGCTACGCGCGCTGAAGGATGGAGATTTTGGTTTCCGCATGTCCATAGATCGTGTCGGACTGAGTGGCGAGATCGCTCAAGCGTTCAACGACATCGTCGAAATGAATGGGGCCATGGCGGCGGAGCTCGCCCGGATCCGTGATCTGGCCGGCACAGAAGGTCAGATCCAGGCCGGGGCGAAGATAGACGGGGCAACCGGGTCGTGGGCGGAATGTATGGACTCGATCAATACTCTGATCGACGATCTTATGCGGCCGACCGGCCAGGCGTTGTCCAAGAATCAGCAGGCGGATCTGCAGCGCACCAACGAACAGCTCAAGGAGAAGGCCAGGCAACTCTCCGAGCAGATGAAGGAGATTGAGTACAAGAACAAGGAAATAGAAGCGGCCAGGAACGCCTTGGAGCGCAAGGCGGAACAATTGGTGCTGAGCTCGCGCTACAAGTCCGAATTCCTCGCCAATATGTCCCACGAGCTCAGGACGCCGCTGAACAGCCTGCTCATTCTGGCCCAGTTGCTTGCCGAGAACTCGGCCGGCAATCTCACTGCAAAACAGGTGGAGTACGCCCAAACCATCTGCATATCGGGCAACGACCTGTTGGCGGTCATCAACGACATTCTCGATCTGTCCAAGATTGAATCCGGCACGGTCACTCTCAACTTTTCCAACGAGAACCTGGCCGAACTGCGGGAATATGTGGAGCGCGCGTTCCGGCAGGTCGCTCACGACAGGGGCCTGGAGTTCGGGATATCGATGGAGAAAGGTTTGCCGGCCACGATACGCACCGACATGAAACGCCTGCGGCAGATTCTTCAGAATCTGCTTTCCAATGCGTTCAAGTTCACGTTGCAAGGCAAAGTCGGATTTAATGTCTTCATGGCGACCACTGGCTGGAAGCCGGGCCGCGCCAGCCTGGATGACGCGGAAGCGGTGGTGGCATTTTCGGTCTTCGATACTGGAATCGGCGTCGCCGAGGACAAACAGCAGATCATCTTCGAAGCGTTCCAGCAGGCCGACGGAACAACCAGCCGACAATTTGAAGGCACGGGCTTGGGGCTGTCCATCAGTTCTGAACTCGCTCGTTTACTGGGAGGCGAAATTCAGGTGGAAAGCAGCCTGGGCAAGGGAAGCACCTTTACGCTCTATCTGCCCCTCTCCTATAAACCCGAGGATACGGCCGACGATGTGTCGGTGACGGCAACGGCGGACCAGAACGCATTGCGGCCGGATGAGACTGAACCGCGCCCAAGGCTCAAGGCGAGTTTCTCGTCGGGCGACATGGTGGACCAGCAGGACGACCGCGAGACAATACGGCACGGCGACCGTGTCGTTCTGATTGTTATCGATGATGCGCAACTTGCCGAGAACCTTATACAGAGGGTGCGTGAGTTGGGATTCAAGGGCTTGCGCGCGGCCAACGCGCATACCGCGCTCGCGCTCGCCAACGAGTACATGCCCAACATTGTCATTGTAGACATCCACGACAAGAACACCGGCGGCTGGGCGATCACCAATCTGTTGAAGCAGGATCCGGACACCCGTCATATTCCCGTGAACCTGGTTTGCGTCGATGATGCGCAGCAGACATTTGCCTGCATGTGCGCGCTCGGAATTGTGAACACGTCCGCCCGGGAGGACACCCTGCGCGAAGCTCTGGGCAGGCTTCGTCATTTCATGGGACATGCGCCCAAGAACGTACTCGTCGCGGCTGGAAGCAAGGCCCAGCGGGAGGGCATGATTGCAGACATGGCGAGAGACGGCCTGCAGATCACCGGTGTAGGCACAGGCAAGCAGGCAATCAAGGTCTTGCGCAAGGCAGGCATCGATTGCACGATTGTTGGCCAGAGCCTCGCCGACATGGCTGACTTTGTCCGCGAAATTGTTCATACACGCAGCATCGATCAGGCATTCATCGTCATTCACACCACCGTCGGCCGCAACGACGGTCGAGCACCGGGCGACATTCAGGAGCTGGCTGAAATTTTATGGTTGAAACGGGGAATATCTGCCGAAGCGGTCCTCGAAGAAACAGCGCTGTCCTTGAACCAGACCATGAGGGAAATGCCGCCCGGACATCGTCGGCCGCTGCCGAGCATGCGCAAGACTGTGCCGGCGCTCGCAGGCAGAAGAGTGCTCGTTGTGGACGACGACATTCGAAATATATTCGCGCTTACCGGCGCCCTGGAACAACAGGGTATGGTGGTACTCAACGCTGAAAGCGGTCCTGACGGGATCGAAACGCTCAAGTCCAACCCCGATGTCGACATCATCCTCATGGACATCATGATGCCGGAACAGGACGGATACGAGACGATTCGTGCGATTCGGGGCCTGGAGAGTTTCCGTACGGTGCCGATCATTGGAGTTACGGCCAAAGCGATGGTGGGCGACCGCGAGAAATGCATCGAAGCAGGAGCCACTGATTACATTGCCAAGCCCGTCAACGTGGAGAAACTTCTGTCGTTGATGCGCATGTGGATCGCCGGTTGACATAAGTTTCGCTCTGTACGTACCGCACTACTCCCGGGTAGGAATAGATCCTCTGTAGTTTCCAGGCGCTTCTTCGCCATCGTCACAGAGTCAGGCCTAAAGCGCGCAGCCTGAATCCCTTGGACACGATATAGAGCTTCGTGTTGGGCCAGCCTCAGCCTACACGGGTGTCCCATATACGACCCGCCTGGCTCAAACAGAGTCTTCGCGCGCCTCATTCTCCCTCTGACGAAGACCAGCGCGACAAGAATTGGCGCAGGTTCGAGCTGGCCTGCGGGGTTCTATCGGGCGGTCCAGGGCGGGGAACAAAAGATAGTCCGATTGGACCAAGCCCAAAATTTCTCGATAAATGTCACGCGACTATTCTGCATCCCAAGTCGGAATGCGGACGGTGGCAGAGCGAGTGCAGTTTGTTCGCTTCCGGCTCCAGTTTCACAGCGACTTGAAACACCGGGGCAGCGCTGGTCGGTTCAGCGGCAATTGCCAATAGCGATGCGGACAATGAGAAAGGATAGCAAATGAACAGATACGAGATTTATTCAAAGCGATTGGTATGGTCGGGTGCCTTCTTGCTGACCGCACTTATGGCAGGTTGCGGCGGTGGCGGCGATGGCGGCGGAACACCGGGCGGAGGTCCAAAGCCACTGCCTGCAGCGGGACCGGCTCACTATGACTTTGGCGCGGCCGCGAGTTTCGGCGCGGGCAGTGGTGGCGGAGTTCACAACACGGGCTTGTCGAGCGCGGTTACCGGAAATCTCGGGACCTCAGCTGCGGCGACTACCATTACCGGATTGCACGATGCGGCAACAGGCTCCTACACAGAGACGGCTGCTAATGCGGGCCCGGTGAGCGGAACGATCTTCACTGACACTACCCCTGCGGGCGACAACCACGCGACAGCCGATGCCGTCGTGGCTGCTTTGACAAAGGCGTCTGTCGACCTGAGTCCGGCGACAGCGACAGGGGGTACGGAGCCGAATGCCGCCACTCCCGGCGTGCTTGGCGGCCTAACACTCGCTCCAGGCGTCTATAACTCGGCAGCAGCCTTTGACATCACTGCCGGAGACCTGACGCTCGACGCGCAGGGCAATCCGGATGCGTTCTGGATCCTGCAGGCACCCGCACTTACCGTGGGCGACTCCACAACTCCGCGAAACGTCATACTCGCCAACGGCGCTGATGCCAAGAACGTCTACTGGTGGATCGCCGGACCTGCAGTCGTCAATGCAGCAGGCGGCGGCACCATGAATGGAACGGTCTTTGTTCAAGGCAGCAGTCTCGACATTGGTGGTGGTACTGCCACGACGACACTGAACGGAAGAGCGTTCATCTTCGGTGGCGCCGCGATCAACATGATGAATACGGTCATCACCACGCCCGCTCCGTAAACGGGATGGTCTCCGCTGTCAGTACCTTGACCGCGGAATCCGAAGCAAGATAGTTTTTCCGCAAGAAACTAAAAGGACCCGAGATTATCGGGTCCTTTTTTTGCGTGCCCGAACCAAGCACCTTCCTCGCGGGTGATTCTGTCTGGCATTGTCGTCGATCGATCCCGCTCCTATGTTCGCTACTGCACAGAGCGCTGCATGACAGACAAGGATGATGGCGACTTCAGTCCGTGATCTTCCGGCCCGCGCCCAAAATGCGGATCCGGCAATCGCACATTCTGCGCATTTTCATCCATTTCATTTTTCACGGGGCGACCACGCTTGGCAATGCATTTGATGCAAACGGAGCGCGCGACCTGGTGGGCGCTCTTGCGCGGATCCGCCCCGGCCGCTTCCTCCCCGGAGCCGCCGCTGCGCGCGGAACTGTTCAGCGCCGACCAGATGGAGAACCATGGCCGCACGCTGGCGGAAAGACACAGGCTCAGCCCGCGCAATACCAGTGACCGGCTGCTGGCGCGGCTAGCCGACAACGAAACCATACTGGTTGGAGCCGCCAGCCTTCTCAAGGCTGCGTTGGAGGCCAATCGGCGTATTGCGCCGGCGGGCGAATGGCTGCTCGACAACTTCTATCTGATCGAGGAACAGGTCCGCACTGCCAAGCGGCATCTGCCGAAAACCTACAGCCGGGAACTGCCTCACCTGTCGCTCGGCCCGTCAGGCGGATTGCCTCGCGTCTACGACATCGCCCTTGAAGCCATCTCGCACGGCGATGGGCGGTTAGACCCGGAAAGCCTGCGCCGTTTCGTTGCGGCCTATCAATCCGTCACGACTTTGAAACTGGGAGAATTGTGGGGCATTCCCATCATGCTGCGCCTGGCGCTGATCGAGAACCTGCGGCGCGTTGCCGCCCGCATTGCCGCTGGCACAACTGAGCGAAACAACGCCGACGGCTGGGCCGATCAAATGATGGAGGTGGCCGAGCACGATCCGAAAAGCCTGATACTCGTCACGGCGGACATGGCGCGCTCCAACCCACCGATGGTGAGCCCCTTCGTCGCAGAACTGGCCCGCCGGCTCCAGGGGCAAAGTCGCGCCCTGGCGCTGCCCTTGACCTGGATCGAGCAGCGCTTGTCCGAATCGGGCCTGACGATCGAACAGTTGGTGCATTCCGAAACACAGGATCAGGCGGCAGACCAGGTATCGATGAGTAACAGCATTGGCAGCCTGCGCTTCCTGACGGCGATGAACTGGTGCGAGTTCGTCGAGACGATGAGCGCCGTCGAACAAAAACTTCGCGAGGATCCCGACGGCGTATACATCGGGATGGATTTCGTCACACGCGACCAGTACCGGCACGTTGTGGAGAGCATAGCCAAGCACAGCAGTTTTTCCGAAAGCGATGTGGCGCGTAAAGCCGTCGAACTTGCACATCAGGCGAATGTAGGAAAGGGCGCGAACGATCGCGCAGCGCATGTCGGCTTCTATCTTGTCGACAAGGGACTGCCGCAACTGAAGCGTGCAGCCAAAGCACGTCTTACCGCCAGCGAGGGCCTGCGCAGGTTGGGGCGTTGCTTTGCTTTGCCGCTTTTTCTCGGAACCGTAGCGCTTTTCGCGGTGCTCTTCGCCGCCGGTTTCCTTGCACTGGCCAACGCACACTTGTCGGGGGTCTGGTCGCTTGTGCTGCTGGGCATTCCCGCATTGCTGGGCGGGAGCCAACTGGCGGTGGCGTTGGTAAACCGTCTGGGAACCCTGCTGGCGGCGCCGTGTCCGCTCCCGCGGCTGGATTTTTCGGCAGGGATTCCGCCGCCGTGCCGGACACTGGTGGTGGTTCCGACCATGCTGTCGGGCGCACCCGAAATCGAGGAACTCGTCGAAGCTCTCGAAGTACGCTTCCTGGCGAATCGCGACGACAACCTGCACTTCGGGTTGCTCACGGACTTTGCCGATGCGCAGCAGGAAACGCTTCCCGGGGATGAAGCATTGACGCATCTGGCTTGCGCGCGGGTGCAGGCGTTAAACCGGAAATACGGCGATGAAATCTTCTTTCTTTTCCATCGGGCGCGCAGCTGGAATGCAGTGGAACGCTGCTGGATGGGCTACGAGCGCAAGCGCGGCAAGCAAGCGGCCTTGAACGCGCTGTTGCGCGGAGGGGCGAAGGACCTTTTTGCGATTGTCGTGGGCGAGACAGGTGTCCTGGCGCAGGTGAAATACGTGATCACCCTCGACTCCGATACGCAGCTGCCACGCGGCACGGCGCGGCAACTGGTGGCTGCAATGGCGCATCCGCTGAATATCGCCCGCTATGACGAAGACAGGCAATGCGTAACCGAGGGTTATGGCATTCTGCAGCCGCGCATGGCGGTGAGCCTTCCCGCTGCCAACCAGTCGCGCTATGCCCGGCTCTGCGGCACCGAGCCAGGCGTAGATCCTTACACCCGCACCGTGTCCGATGTTTACCAGGACCTGTTTTCCGAAGGCTCCTTCATCGGCAAGGGGATTTATGACGTCGACGCTTTCGAACGAGCCCTCAAGGGACGTTTTCCCGAAAATCAGATTCTCAGCCATGATCTGCTCGAGGGCTGCTATGCGCGATCGGGGCTGCTTAGCGACGTGCAATTGTATGAAGAGTATCCATCCCAATACAGCGCGGATGTAAGCCGGCGCCGCCGCTGGATACGCGGCGATTGGCAGATCGCGCAGTGGCTGCTCCCACGGGTGCCCACAAGCAGCGGCATCGGCAAGGCAGACACAGCGAACCCGCTGTCGCTTCTGTCCCAATGGAAGATATTCGACAATCTGCGACGTAGTCTCGTGCCCGCCGCGCTGACGCTGCTGCTGCTCGCCGGCTGGCTAATATTGGCACCGGCCTGGCTCTGGACCCTGGCGGCGCTTGCAATCATCCTTGTTCCTCCCGCAATCGGATCCTTGTGGGAACTGCTTGCGAAACCCGACGAGGCACCGCTGCGCGGACACCTTGCCACCGCATCGCATTCAGTCGCGCGTAACTTCGCGTTTGCCGTTTTTTCCCTCGCATGTTTGCCTTATGAGGCATTGTTCAGTCTCCAGGCGCTCGCGCGTACGGCAGTAAGAATGCTGGTGACGCGATCCGGACTTCTGGAATGGACTGCATCCAGCGAGCTGGTCCGGCGGCAGCAACAGGGTCACTACAGCGAGCTTGCAGCGTTATGCCGAGCGATGTGGATCGGTCCGGCCATCGCTTGCGCCACCACGATCTGTCTCGCAGCCTATAGGCCCGGCGCGCTGGCGGCAGCGGGGCCAATCCTGCTGCTGTGGTTCGCCTCTCCCGCAATCGCGTGGTGGCTCGGCACGCCGCGCGTCCATCGCGAGCCCGACCTGTCTGTTGTGGATATCGTTTTCCTGCGCAAAATTGCACGCAAGACCTGGGCGTTCTTCGAGCGCTTCCTGGGGCCGGATGATCACTGGCTGCCGCCTGACAACTACCAGGAGCATCCCGTCGCGGTGCTGGCCCATCGCACCTCGCCGACCAACATCGGCTTCGCATTGCTGGCAAATCTTTCGGCGTACGACTTCGGCTATATCGGGGCAGGGCGGCTCGTCGAGCGCACCGCGAATACGCTGCGCACGATGCAGATTCTGGAGCGCCACCGCGGCCACTTCTACAACTGGTACGACACGCGCACACTTCAGCCCCTGACGCCGCTTTACGTTTCATCGGTTGACAGCGGCAATCTGGCCGGCTATCTGCTCACGCTGCGCGCCGGGCTGATCGCCTTGTGCGACGCGAGCATTTTGGGACCGCGCTGGTTGGAGGGAATAGGCGACACGTTGAGTCTGGTGAACGACTGCGGCGGAGGCGAGCAGCTTCAGTGCACGCTGTCCTCGCCGCCGAACGTAACCCTGCAGACGGTCAGGGTCGAGGTGGAGAAACTTGCCGCAAGCGCTGCGCAGATGGCATCCCGGGAAGTTGCCTCGTCCGCTAGCGAGGCAAGGGAGTGGGCCCAGACCCTAGAGCGTCAATGCCGTGACACGCTCGATGAACTCGCATTTTTCTTTTCGGGGACCGCCAGCGAGTTTGCGCAGACCGGCGCGATCCCGACTCTACGTCAACTGGCAAGCCTCGACGACGAATCGGGATCCCGCGCCAGAAGGAGAATCGAGCAAATCGAGGAACTGGCGCGCCAGTGTGGCCAGTTCGCCGACATGGAATACGACTTTTTATTCGATCCCGCGCGCCATCTGCTGGCAATCGGATACAACGTGACCGAGGCCAGGCGCGACTCCAGTTACTACGACCTTCTGGCCTCGGAAGCGCGTTTTTCCACCTTCGTCGCGATCGCGCAGGGAAAACTCTCACAGGAGAGCTGGTTCGCATTGGGGCGTCTTCTCACCACGACCGGTGGTGAAGCGACCATGCTTTCGTGGAGCGGTTCGATGTTCGAGTACCTGATGCCCATGCTCGTGATGCCGAACTACGAAGACACTCTGCTCGATCAGACCTGTCGCGGGGCCGTGGAACGGCAGATCGCTTATGGAAAACAGCGCGGCTTGCCCTGGGGAATGTCCGAATCAGGATATAACCTGGTGGATGCCGGTCTGAATTACCAGTACCGGGCATTCGGCGTGCCGGGTCTCGGGCTCAAAAGAGGCCTGACCGAAGACCTGGTCGTCGCACCTTACGCCACCGCCCTCGCGTTGATGGTGGCGCCCGAGGCGGCATGCCTGAATCTGCAACGTCTGGCCAGGGAGGGGCTCGAGGCCAAGTTCGGCTTCTACGAGGCAGTCGACTACACCCCTTCTCGCCTTCCCCGCGGCCAGTCGAGCGCCATAGTTCGGTCGTTCATGGCGCACCATCAAGGAATGATACTGCTGTCCCTCGGTTGCCTCATTCTTGACCGGCCGATGCAGAAGCGATTCGCCTCGGATCCGTTGTTTCAGTCCACGATACTGTTGTTGCAAGAGCGGATTCCGAAGCCAACGACACTCCACTCGAGCAGCGCCGGGTTGTTCGATGTCCACGCGCGTTCGATCGAGCCCGAAATTCCGGTGCGCGTGTTGAGCAGCCCCGACACGGCTATTCCCGAGGTACAACTGCTGTCGAATGGCAGATATCACGTCATGGTGACAAATGCGGGCGGCGGCTACAGCCGCTGGAAAGACCTCGCGGTCACGCGCTGGCGCGAAGATACAACCTGCGACAACTGGGGCGCCTTCTGCTACCTGCGCGATGTGGCGAGCGGAGCGTTCTGGTCGAGCGCCCACCAGCCCACACTCGAACGCGCAGACGCTTACGAAGCAATTTTCTCCGAAGGCAGGGCGGAATTTCGCCGGCGTGACCACGAGTACGAAACCTATACCGAGATCGTCGTATCGCCTGAAGACGATATCGAATTGCGCCGTGTTCGCATCACCAATCGCGCGCGGACGCGGCGCACCATCGACGTTACCAGCTACGCCGAGGTGGTGCTCGCGCCGCCTGCTGCGGATGCGTTGCATCCGGCGTTCAGCAATCTGTTCGTGCAGACCGAAATCATCAGGGAACACGAAGCAATCCTCTGCACGCGGCGTCCCCGCTCGGTCGACGAGCAGTTGCCCTGGATGTTTCACGTGATGGCGGTTCACGGCGCCGAGTCAAGCGCGGTCTCGTTTGAAACGGATCGCATGCGCTTCGTTGGACGTACGCGAACCGTGAATTCGCCGCGCGCCATGACGGAAGGCGTGGCCTTGTCGAACAGCCAGGGATCGGTGCTCGATCCGATCGTGGCGGTCCGCCATCGCATCGTGCTCGACGCCGGACAGACTGCCACGATAGACGTGGTTTCCGGAATTGCCGACACGCGCGATTCTTCCCTGGCGCTGATCGAGAAGTACCGTGACAGACATCTTGCGGATCGCGTCTTCGATCTCGCCTGGACGCACAGTTGGGTGAACTTGCGCCAGATCAATGCCAACGAATCCGACGCGCAACTCTACGCCCGCCTGGCCGGGTCGGTTGTTTACGCCAATCCATCCTTGCGCGCCGCGGCGAGCGTTCTCATAGGAAATCTGCGGGGCCAGTCGGGCCTGTGGGGTTACGCCATATCCGGCGACCTGCCGATCGTGCTGCTGCAGATCGGGGACTCCGCCAATATCGAACTCGTGCGTCAACTGGTGCAGGCGCACGCCTATTGGCGCCTCAAGGGGCTTGCAGTGGATCTGGTGATCTGGAACGAAGATCACGGCGGATACCGCCAGCTCCTGCAGGAACAGATCGTGGGACTCATTGCCGCCGCCAGCACAGCGAACCTCGCCGACCGGCCCGGAGGTATTTTCGTAAGGGCTGCAGAGCAGATATCAAGCGAGGATCGCACGTTGTTCCAGACCGTCGCCCGCGCCATTATTTCCGACGCTCGCGGCTCGCTCTCCGATCAGATGAGCCGCCGCGGCTCAAAGGACCGGCGCCAGGCGCAAGTGGCCAATCTGGTGCCGGCTCGGATGCGCAGCGGTGCGAAAGACAGGCGCCAGGGGCCCATCCCGCAACTAATGGCAACGCGCGTGCGCCGCACCGAAGGTGCACCGATCGTCGCGTTGCCGCAGCGCGATCTGCTTTTTTGCAATGGATACGGTGGCTTCTCTGCGGACGGACGCGAGTACGTCATTACCACCACATCGGGGCGCCCGACACCGGCGCCCTGGGTAAACGTGATTGCGAATTCCCAATTCGGCACCATCGTCTCGGAGGCCGGGGCGGCTTATACCTGGAGCGAAAACGCCCATGAATTCCGCCTGACGCCGTGGGCGGATGATCCCGTCAGCGATTCTACGGGCGAGGCCATTTACATCCGCGACGAAGAAAGCGGATATTTCTGGTCCCCCACGCCGCTGCCCTGCGGCGGGCCCACACCCTATGTCACCCGGCATGGGTTCGGTTACAGCCTCTTCGAGCACGAAGAAGAGGGCATCCAGTCAAATCTCGTCGTCTATGTGGATACGCAGGCGTCGGTCAAGTTCTCGGTATTGAAAATCCGAAACAACTCGGGCCGATCACGCCAACTTTCCGCCACCGGCTACGTGGAATGGGTACTGGGCGACTTGCGGCCGAAATCGGCGATGCACGTCATCACGGAAATCGACAAGGCGACCGGCGCCCTGTGCGCGCGCAATCCTTACAGTACCGAATTCAGCGACAGGAAAATTTTCTTCGATGCCAATGAAGCGACGAGGAGCGCAAACGTGACGTTCAGCGGTGATCGCGCAGAGTTCCTAGGCCGCAATGGCACGCACAAGAGTCCGCTCGCAATGACGCGATTGAAGTTGTCCAACAAGGTGGGCGCAGGCCTGGATCCCTGCGGCGCCATCCAGATTCCTTTCGAGCTTGCCGAGGGACAAGAGCGGGAAATCGTCTTCAGGCTCGGCACAGCCGGCAGGCGGGGCGCCGAGGACACCGGTGCTTTGGCGCAGCGCTTGCGCAGCACAGACGCCGCGCGCAAGTCCCTCGAAAGCGTGCTCGAATACTGGCGCGACATGCTGGGCGCCGTGCAAGTTGAGACGCCAAATCCCTCGCTTGACGTGCTGTGCAACGGCTGGTTGCCGTATCAGACCCTGGCCTGCCGCCTTTGGGCGAGGAGCGGCTTTTACCAGTCGGGGGGCGCCTTCGGCTTTCGCGATCAGCTGCAGGATACGATGGCACTCGTGCATGCCGAACCGCGCCTCGCCCGCGAGCATTTGCTGCGCTGTGCCGCGCGTCAGTTTTCCGAGGGCGACGTGCAGCACTGGTGGCATCCGCCAGCGGGCCGGGGAGTGCGCACGCATTGCTCGGACGATTTCCTCTGGCTGCCGGAGGCGGTGTGCCGCTATGTGATCACCACCGGCGACAGCGGCGTGCTGAATGAATCGGTCTATTTTATCGAGGGCCGCCCAGTCAATCCGGAAGACGATTCCTATTACGACCTGCCCACTCGCTCGCAGGGCGCGAGCCCGCTGTATGACCATTGCGTTCGCGCCATTGTGATGGGCCTGCGTTTCGGCGAGCATGGTTTGCCGCTCATGGGTTCCGGGGACTGGAATGACGGCATGAATCTGGTGGGCATGCAGGGCAAAGGCGAAAGTATCTGGTTGGGTTTTTTCCTTTACCAGGTGTTGATGCAATTTGCGCAAGTCGCGCGCATTCATGCCGACCCGGATTTCGCTGAACGTTGCCGCCAGGAAGCAGTTCAACTGCAACACAATCTGGAGCAGCACGGCTGGGACGGCGATTGGTACCGGCGTGCCTACTTTGACGATGGAACACTTCTCGGGTCCGCGCTTAACGCGGAGTGTCAGATCGATTCCATTGCCCAGAGCTGGTCGGTGTTGTCGGGCGCTGGAGAGGCCACACGCTCGCGCACGGCAATGCGCGCGCTTGATGCGCGCCTGGTCCGCCGGGAACATGGCCTGGTGCAACTACTGGATCCTCCTTTCGACAAGTCGGGTATGAACCCGGGTTACATCAAGGGCTATGTTCCTGGCGTGAGAGAGAATGGTGGACAGTACACGCACGCCGCGATCTGGGCAGCCATGGCGTTCGCCAAACTGAACGACGGCCCCCGCGCCTGGGAGGTGTTCGACATGATCAATCCAATCAATCATTCGAACTCGGCGGAGGCAATTGCGACGTATAAGGTGGAACCTTACGTAATTGCGGCTGACGTATACGCTGTCAGCCCGCATACCGGGCGCGGCGGCTGGACCTGGTACACCGGATCGGCCGGCTGGATGTACAGATTGATCGTGGAATCGTTGCTGGGTCTAAGGCGTGAAGCGAATATGCTGCGACTCGAGCCGTGTCTGCCAATGGATTGGCAGGGATATACGCTGCACTACCGGCACGGCGAAACGCGCTATCGCATTGCGGTATCGCAGGACGGCGCTGAAGGAGGCAAAACACGCGTGATCGTAGACGGCACAGAGCAAAGCGAACCGGCAATTCCGCTGGTTGACGACCGGCAGGACCATTCGGTCGAAGTGAGGATCTGCGCGGCACCGCGATAGGGACCCACGAATTGCGCTACGTGGCAACCTCGTTGACGCTTTTCCGGCTTAACCCTGCACAACTCTCTAGTCCTGCATTCTTCCCAGCAGCGACGACAGGTCTTCGGCATGCTCTTCTTCGCTGGCGAGGATTTCCTTGAGCAGACGCTGCGTCGTCGGGTCCTGGTCGCCGAGATAACCGATCATTTCGCGATAACTCTCGATGGCAATGCGCTCGGCGATCAGGTCTTCCTTGATCATTTCTTTCAGCGAATCACCTTCGACGTATTCAGCGTGGCTGCGTTCCGACAAACCCACGGGAGAAAAATTGGGCTCCCCGCGCAGTTCGACGATACGCTTGGCCAGGCTGTCGGCATGCTGCATTTCCTGGTTTGCGTGCTCGAGAAACTCGGCCGCAACGGGCGCGGCGTGGATACCCGCCGCCATGAAGTAGTGTCGTTTATAGCGCAAGACGCAAACGATTTCTGTTGCCAGGGCCTCATTGAGCAACTCGACCACGGTTTCGCGCTCGGCTGCGTACCCGGACGTAACTGCGCCTTGTTCGATGTGCTGGCGTGCGCGTTCGCGGAGCGTCTGGATATCGGATAACCCGGGTCTCGCCTTGGATACGTCCTTCAACATAGTGGGTTTCATCAGTTGCTCCTGTATTTTGCTGTGGATCAATGCACACCGCGCTGACGGGTTGATCCGGCTTGCCATGCCCACATGCCGATGATGCGTCAGGGCCCGGATTGCGGATTTGCGACAAGTTCGTTGTGCGCCGACTGCTGATTGCAACCTGAACAAGCATCGTGATGCGAATGCGTGGCGTCAGCCGGCTTTGCTGCGCGGGCAGCTTATACGGCGCTGCGTCCGCTGATGATCCGCACGAGTACGACGATGATGGCGATCACCAGCAGTGCATGGATGAAACCGCCAAGAGTGTAGGAGGTGACCAATCCCAGCAGCCACAATACGACCAGGACGAGGGCGATGGTGTAAAGCATGATCTTCCTTTCAAATGACGAAATGGGCGGTTCAACGGCCGGTATCGATGAAATATTGCCTCGTTTTGAAGAGCTACTCTGTACGCTCTCCAACACAGCGGTGACTTCCTCCGTGCGCTCCCAAGAGGTTTCGCAATGGCCCCAAGGGCGCCAGACCGCCGATTCGGACGGAGAAAATCGCCTCTCCTCGTTCCCGTATTACGACCGACGCGCCGGGCGGCCCCGGGACGCAATTGGGCGAAGGAGGTTTTCGGGCGGAAACACGGGATAATCCATTCGGCTCACTGTGTGGCAGCCAAATCGGCCATACAAGGCACTCGCATGCGGATGCAGCCTATCGACCCCGAGAGTGATAATTCGCCGGGCAAAACCCGTCTTTGGGACACGAATGGCTTTTTGAGCCACACCTCGCGAGCCAATTCGGAACCGTTCCAACGGAATGACTATCTCCGGCACCCTGAAGTTATGTTCGGTATCGAACAGAACTCCCCTGACGGCGGGGGGATGATCCGTCAGTGGAAAGACCGGCGGCAGGTCAGTCACCCCTAGGCTGAATGCGTCGTTACCATTACATTCGTATCAGGCGAATCGACACCGAGGCAAGATATAGTCGTGATGAGCAGACAAAGCGCGATCGAACCTGCTTTTCATGCTGCGAGATGCGGTCAAGCGGCGCAATCATGAAAAGCGTGGGCTCCAATAACGAGCAGGAAGTATGCGTGCCTGTGGCGTCGGACAACGATTTGATGACCGCCCGCCGAGAGGGACGGGAAATGGCCCGGCAATTGGGATTCTCGGCTTGTGAAGGCACCCTCGTGGCGACCGCGATCTCCGAACTCACGCGCAACATTTTCACGTATGCAAGGCACGGCAAAATCCACATCAGGCCGATCAGCAATAGCACCAGACGCGGAATCACCGTTGTTGCGAGCGACCTTGGGCCAGGAATTGCCGATACCAGGCTCGCAGCGCAGGCTGGATATTCCACCTGTGGCGGGCGAGGTTTGGGATTGCCTGGCGTCAGACGCATCATGGACGAGTTCGACATCTCGTCCCGGCCGGGTCGCGGCACGACAGTTACCGCAACGAAATGGAAGCGCCCATGAATGCGCCGACCCTTGAATGGGCCGTAGGCCCTGACGGGTTTCACGGCGAATGCGCAACCGTTAGCGCCGTTGCCATGAAGGACGCGCCAGACATGCTGGCGGAGCGCTACTGGGCGATCCTTCAAGAATACCTGGCTTACAGCAGCGAGGCGTCGCTAAGCCGTGGATATGAGTTAGCCCGACAGGCCCTGGTAGACGACTGCGGTGTGCTTGAGTTTGCTGAAATCCATCATGGAGCGTTGCGACGACTCTCCGCGGAAGCATGTTCCGACGGCCGGACGTTGGGAGCGGCCAGCGATTTCTTCGCGGAGTGCCTGTCCCCCTTCGAGATGAGCCACCGCGGAGCCCAAGAAGGCGCTCGGGCGCTACGACACCTCAACGAGGTACTTGAAGGCGAATTGAGGCGCATTGCCCAAACGCTGCATGATGAAGCCGGCCAGTTGTTGGCCTCCGTGCACATTGCCGTCGCCGATGCAGCCAGCGATCTGCCGCCCAAGGAACGCGGACGCTTTGAAAAAGTAGCGGGTATGCTTACGGAGGTCGAAACCGGATTGCGCAACTTGTCCCACGAATGGCATCCAACAATCCTGGACGATCTGGGCCTTTTACCCGCACTCGAGTTCCTGGCTCAGAAAGTCGCCAAGCGTGCGGGGGTTGATGTTTCCGTTAGAGGCGATTCCGGCGCGCGCTTGCCGGCGGCTGTCGAAACGGCGCTGTACAGGATCGTGCAGGAGGCCTTGAACAATGCCATCAGGCATGCAGCAGCCCGCTCGGTCAGAATCGAACTGCAATGTACGCCATATACGGTGAAGTGCAGTGTTTGTGACGATGGCAGAGGCTTCGACGCAAACCGGCCGCCGCATACCCAGGGGCTGGGGTTGATTGGTATCCGTGAACGGGTAAGTGCCCTCGGCGGATCATTGCGTCTTGTCACCGAACCTTTGAATGGAACCACCATTCAAACAGAAATACCTCTCGGAGGTTGATATGAGAGTTCTTTTGGCCGACGACCATCAGATTGTTCGTCAAGGTTTGCGGGGAATTCTGGAGAAGGCGGGCCACGTGGTCGTCGGAGAAGCGTCCGACGGTCATGAGGCACTCAAACTCGCGCGTACCCTGACTCCGGAGATCGCAGTGCTCGATCTTTCCATGCCCCTGCTCAATGGGCTGGACACCGCGCGAGAGATTCACAGTCTCTCGCCCGAAATAAAGACGATCATGCTGACCATGTACACCGACAAGGGGTACGTACTACGGGCGCTGAAAGTCGGTGCGAAAGGCTACGTCTTGAAGTCCCAGGCGGCTGACGATCTGATACGGGCGATTCGCGAAATATCCCGCGGCGAGGTGTACCTCAGCCCCGGGGTTGCCGCATCTGTTGTAGACGCCTATCTGGAAAAGACGGGTGCCGCAGCAGATCCGCTGACTCCGCGAGAGCGGCAGGTCCTGCAATTGATTGCCGAGGGAAGCACTACCAAGGAGGCCGCGAAGTATCTGAACATCAGCTTCAAGACCGCCGAGACGCATCGCAACCACATCATGAAGAAGCTCAATATTCACGATGTTGTCGGACTCGTGCGCTATGCGATCCAAAAGGGACTGGTCCACGTCGACGTCCACAGTGATTTCTGGAATATGCAAAACCGGAGGGCGGCACCCTGGTAATTTGCAATACGCCCGCCCGCGGCTTGGTTTTCACGGCCTCAATCGATGAGATCTGTCATGATGTGAGGCTGACTATTCCTGCGAAGCACTAACCGCAGGACATGCTGGCGCGACGTTCCTCCCTTCGTCGCGCCAGCTTTTTTTCGCCGGTTGTCGCACTGGCATGTGCTGCGAACTGTGTGCTGAGGAGAGGAATGGAACAACCGACTCAGGTCGATCTACACGGTCGCATTGGTTGCCCGGACAATTGCGAGGCGCAGCCCGCGAACTGCCTTCACGCCTCACGACCTAGCTTGACCTACGGCCGAACTTGTCGGACTGACATATCACCGCGGGGGGGGGTTGTGCGAAGGCGGAATGGCCCACGAAGCACGGGCTCATCTTCTCGTCGTTATGCGAATTACTTCGTCTCCAGCGGTACCGCGTCTTCAGCGGAATTAGCCGCTACGACCTGATTGCGCCCGGCGCGTTTTGCGCGGTACAGCGCCCGGTCGGCGCGTTTTAACAACGCGTCTCCGTCCTCGCCGTTCTGAAGCTCGGCAACGCCGACACTGACGGTAATGGACTCCTTCAATGGGCCAAATTTACGCTCCACCATGGCAGTCCTGAGACGCTCCGCTGTTGCCAGCGCTTCACGTATTTTGGTGTGGGGCATCAGCACGACGAATTCCTCGCCCCCGATTCTGGCCGCTGTATCGGTCGGACGCATCTGCAGGCACAGCAATTCGCCGAATTGCGCAAGCACTTCATCACCCATGGCATGACCGTGGCCGTCATTGATCTTCTTGAAATGATCGATGTCGGCAATCGACAGACATAGGCTGCCACCATGGCGGCGCAGACGATTGATCTCGACGGAAAAGATTTCTTCCAACTTGCGCCGGTTTCCCAACCCGGTAAGAACGTCGTGCTTGGAGAGATATTCGGCGTGCCGCTTTTCGGACCGCGACCGCTGAAGCAGCGTGTCATCCATCCTGAGCGCGCATCGGATTTCAAGGCGTTGCTCCATCTCGTGCATGACCAGCGCGGCGAGATCCTGCAGTACCGCCAGGTTCATTGGACTGATCTGGCGCGGTTGCCTGTCGATCGCGCACAGCGTTCCCAGGTTGTAACCGTCGTTTGTCATCAACGGGGCGGCAGCATAGAAACGCAGGTCGAATTCACCGGCAACAAGGGGATGAGAATGGGTGCGCGGATCGAGCCTTGTGTCGTTCACGATCCACGGCGTCGGATGCAGGAAGACCGAGGGATGCGATATGGGGTCCCGGGGAACCTCCTGCATGTCCAGGCCCTGATGAGACATGAACCAAACCCGGTCGGAATCGACAATAGTGATGAGCGCAATCGGAACCTGCAACAGGCGTGCAGTCAGCGCCGTGATGCGATCAAACGTTTCATCGGACGGGGCATCCAGGACTTCGTACCGCCTCACGGCGCGAAGACGATCAAGTTCCTCATAATCGACAATGCCGGTGTGGTGGCTTCTGGCCAGGCTCGCAATGTCTTCCGGTGCCGCTGGGCGAAGTGTTACAGCCATATTCTCTCCATCGAGTCGCGGCGACAGTCGGGACACAAATATCGGATCCCATAGTCGCACTCTGTAAGCCTATGAGAGTATGCGCATTGGCATGACGGTTCAATCGAGTAATCGCCTGAGCCATAGGGAAAACGGCTCATGCCGGCCAATCCGGGTGTTATTGCGCATAAGCAACAGGTACAGCGCTAGCTCTTGTTTTCAAATTACATGGGAGGTTGAAGACCGTTGCGTCCGATCAACAGACGGCGGACGACTAATTGGCCATCCTCTGGCTCGGCGACTATAAATACCTTTGCACCGGGAGTGACAAGCGACCGGTCGCCGGGCCGCATGGTCACAACCGGCACCCCATCGGGTACGACTACCTTTTTTTCGCCGTCCTTGTAGCGCAGAGTCAATGTGCGTCCTTCCGAAGAACGCGCGAGATCGGCGACCGTCGCATTGGTCATTGAGCTTTCGGGTTTCAGATCCCAGGGGAAATGACCCTCCCCGGCGCCGCGGGCCGCTTCTGGAAACACGACAACCTCGAGCGATTCCAGCCTGCCATCGGCTCGTGGCAACGCGGCCGTTCCGATGAAGGAACCGGGCTGCACGGCCGTAATGTCGGAACGTATGACTTCCGCGATACCGGTTGTCTCGGGCAAAGTCAAAACGAACACTTTGCCGCTGCGCTCCTTGATCACGAGACTGGGCGAAGCAAAGCTCTCAACCGTACCTCGCAATCGCACTGGTGGATTGTTCTGCGCCCCGGCGACGCCGCATGCAATTGCAAGGAGCAGGATCAGATAGCGTTTCATCGTGCGGTCTCCGGGGCTCGCAATTGCATGAAGGAAAATTTTCTACGAATCGCTGAAAATCGATTCCCGCCAATCCTCAGTGCTACTCCAGGGAGCGCGATCCGAGCACGGTGCGCACGGTGTCGAGCAGCTTGTCGGGGCCGAATGGCTTGTACAAAGTCGCATCCACGCCGACGAGCCCGGCCGTGGAAAGGTAATCGTGCTTCATTCCGCTGCTGCTGCCGGCAGACATGGCAATGATCCGGGTTTGGGGGAATTCAGCCTTGAAGCGCGATATCGTTTCGAATCCTTCAAGTATCGGCATGAAGATATCGGTAATAAGCAAATCCGCAGGGCGCTCATGCTGGCGCGCCAAGGCCTGCGCGCCCTCGGCCGCGGAACGCACTTCATAACCCGCCTCTTCGAGGGCAAGGCACATGAATGTACGAATATCCTCGTTGTCGTCGACGACCAGGATTGCCGTACGCTTTTTTGAGTTTAGATCAGCCATGATGCGTGCAAATCAAAATAAGCGCCCATAGTGCTGTCGGCAGTCTGATCGGTGCGTAACAACTGCATGCCAGTATTTCTTTGCCTTCCGCACGGCGAGCGTAGCACGTGCCCCGGTTGCGCAGCCATGAGAGCCGGTTCAACGAAACGCTTGGCATCGAGCATGCCTTGCATTGAAGGGGGTTCAGCTTTTCATTTTCGCAGTCAAGTGGGGTTGAATTGCCTGCAGAAGCTGGGAAAAAATTTTCGGGCTGGCGGCAACAATCTGGCCGCGTTCCATGAACTTGTCGTTGCCTTCGAAGTCGCCGACCAAACCGCCTGCTTCGGTAATCATTAACACGCCGGCCGCCATATCCCATGGCTTCAAGCCAATTTCCCAGAAACCGTCGAAGCGCCCGGCCGCCACCGCGGCGAGATCCAAAGCCGCAGCTCCGGGGCGCCGCACGCCTGCACACCTTGTCATCAGGTCCTTCAGCATAGCGTTGTATGCTTCAAGGTGATCGAACATCCTGAACGGGAAACCGGTGCCGATCAGACCATCTATCAGTTTGTCGCGCTTGCCCACACGCAAGCGCTTGTCGTTCAGGAAGGCTCCGCGCCCGCGCGAGGCGGTATACAGATCGTTGCGGGAAGGATCGAATATCACGCCATGCGTCGGGATGCCTTTGTGGGTCACGCCGATGGATACGCAGTATTGCGGAAAGCCATGCAGAAAATTGGTGGTGCCGTCGAGCGGGTCGATTATCCAGACGTAATCTGATTCACCGGAAGCCCCGCTTTCCTCTGCTAGAATTGCATGCTCCGGGTACGCGCTCTTAATGACGTCGATGATCGCATCTTCAGCGGTGCGGTCGACTTCGGAAACGAGATCGTTGAGGCTCTTGTGTTTGATCGTCAGTACGTCGAGATTTTCCGAGGCGCGACTGATGATGCTGCCGGCACGGCGAGCGGCTTTCACCGCGATGTTGAGCATCGGATGCATGAAGTTGGAATGGTGACAACAACGAAGGCGCCATTCTAGAGATTCCATCGATTTCATTCCAATGAAAAAACCCTCCGCGCTCGGACGCATTCGTATTGTCCTGTCGCATACGACCCATCCTGGCAACATCGGTGCCGCGGCGCGCGCGATGAAGACCATGGGTCTTTCCCGGCTGTTCTTGATCAAGCCGGAACGGTTTCCTCACGCCGACGCAGAAGCATTCGCGACGGGTGCGATGGACGTTCTGGAGAGTGCTGTGGTCTGCGCCAGCCTGGATGACGCGCTGGCGGGAACAGTGCTGGCCGTTGCCTCGACCGCGCGCCATCGCGACCTCGCTCATGAAGTGGTGGACTGCCGTGAAGCCTGCCGCCGCATGATTGCGGAGGCCGCAGTTGGCGAAGTGGCTCTTGTATTCGGCACTGAGCGAGCCGGATTAACCGCCGATGAAGTAAGCCGTTGCCAGGCTATCGCCGTAATCCCCACCAATTGGGACTATTCCTCCCTCAATCTTGCACAGGCAGTGCAGGTGTTTGCCTATGAATTGCGTATGACAGCGATCGGCGAGCAGGTGTATTCGCAGCATCCGGCAGATCCGGCCACGCACGACGAGGTGGAAGGTTTTTACCGACAGCTTGAGGAAACCTTCTATTCAACCGGTTTTCTCGATCCCAGGGAGCCCAAGCGCCTTATGCAGCGCATGCGAAGGATGTTTGCGCGTGCACGCGTCGAGAAAAAAGAACTGAATATCCTGCGTGGCTTTCTGAGCGCGATCCGGTCCAAAGTTGAGTAAAATAGTCGTATTCCAACCCACAGTAATAAAAGGGTTTTATGTTCGACCGAGCCAGGGAAGAAATACGCGTTATCTTCGATCGCGATCCAGCGGCACGCTCTGCCTGGGAGGTCATAACATGCTATCCCGGTTTTCATGCGCTGCTGTTTCACCGTATTTCGCACCGTTTGTGGCTCTGGGAAATGAAATGGCTGGCGCGTTTTCTATCCCACATCGGACGCTGGTTTACGGGCATAGAAATTCATCCCGGCGCCGCAATCGGACGACGCTTTTTTATCGACCACGGCATGGGTGTCGTAATTGGCGAAACGGCCCTCATCGGTGACGATTGCACGCTCTACCACGGCGTCACGTTGGGAGGCACCTCATGGAACAAGGGCAAACGCCATCCGACACTGGCTGATGGAGTTGTAGTTGGGGCAGGAGCGAAGATCCTCGGCCCGATCACGATTGGGCGAGGCGCCAAGATCGGCTCCAACGCGGTCGTCGTGAAGGACGTACCGGAAGGTGCCACTGCAGTGGGCATTCCGGCGCGCATTCTGGATGATGAAACAAAAAACGCCCGTGAGGAAAACGCCGCAAAAATGGGTTTCACCGCCTACGGAATAGGTGCGAACACGAACGATCCGATGGTCAATGCAATTCATGGTCTCATCGATTATTGCGCGGCGGCCGATCGACGCATCGAATATATCCTCGAACAACTCTCGGGCATGGGCGTCAAAATTGAAGACGCCCGTGCCACGGCCGACAAATTCGACCCGACTTATCTCAACCGTATAGTTGACTAATATAGTGGGACTTTGGTAAACTTGACCCCGTTAGTAGGATTTTCTACTCCATTGACTTAGTTATATTTTTGACAGAGGCGACCATGAGATTGACCACGAAGGGACGCTTTGCGGTGACCGCCATGATTGATTTGGCGCTCAACAACAGCACCGGTCCTGTGACTCTGGCCGATATTAGCGAGCGCCAGAAAATATCGCTGTCCTATCTGGAACAATTGTTCGGCAAATTGCGCCGCAGGGCGCTCGTTACCAGCGTTCGCGGCCCAGGTGGTGGGTACAACCTGGCCAACCCAACCGACCAGGTTTCCGTGGCGGACATTATTGTCGCAGTGGACGAGCCGATCGACGCTACGCAGTGTGGTGGAAAGGAAAACTGCAAAGACGACAAGAAATGCATAACCCACGATCTGTGGACCGATCTGAACAAGCACATCTTTGAATACTTACGTGCAGTGAAGCTTTCGGATCTGGTCGCGAAGCAACGGAAAAAATCCAGTGAAGTGGCTGTGATGCAAATACACGACAACCGGCCCAGCGCCGCCAAGGCGAAGGAGCCGGCCGCTGCGTGACGAACGGCGCAATGCAGGCTTACTTCGACCATAACGCGACCACGCCGCTCGACGAAGGCGTGCTGGCGGCAATGCTGCCGTTTCTCAGGCAGGAATATGGCAACGCGTCCAGCCGGCACGAGTTCGGTACGCGTGCCCGCCGAGCGGTGGAGAGCGCGCGTGAACGGATTGCCGCTCTAGTGAACGTGCAGCCCGCGCAAGTGGTGTTCGTTTCAGGTGGCACCGAAGGGAACAACTTGTTTATTCGCGGAGCGGCAGCATATTTGAAGCCGGGCCAGGTCGTCGTCAGCGCGATCGAGCATCCCTGTGTGGCCAAACCCGCCCAGGATTTGGGGCGCCAGGGCTGGACGCTACGAAAACTGGCCACGGATGCGCAGGGTCGGGTTGATATAGCAGATGCGCAACGGGCGTTGTCGCAGCCGACAGGCCTGGTTTCAGTGATGCTAGTGAACAACGAAACCGGCGTGATTCAGCCTGTTTCCGAAATCGCCACGATGGCGCGCGAAAAGAAAGCCTGGATGCATACCGATGCGGTGCAGGCCTTGGGCAAGATTACGGTGGACTTCGACGCGCTGGGCGTCCATGCCATGACACTCTCGGCCCACAAGATTTACGGCCCCAAAGGCATTGGCGCCCTGGTGGTGGACAAGCGCCTGGAACTGAAACCGATCATCCATGGCGGCGGCCACGAAGGAGGAATGCGTTCCGGAACGGAAAATGTTCCGGCGATTGTCGGGTTCGGGGCAGCATGCGACCTGGCCGCCCAACGTATGAAGGACCTGGCGCAACACACGCGCGCGCTCAGGGATCGTGCTGAAGAGCAAGCGATTGCCCTGGGGGCGCGGATTTTTGGACGTGATGCCGAACGTATTCCGAATACCACGTATTTTGCGTTTCCGAACATCGACGGCGAGACGCTGGTGATTGAACTGGATAGGGCGGGATTTGCGGTGGCGAGCGGGGCGGCCTGCTCCAGCACGAGCACGGAACCCAGCGCGACATTGCTTGCGATGGGCATAGCGCCTGAAGTAGCACGCGGCGCGGTGCGAATCAGTTTTGGTGCTCAGAACACTGCAGACGAGGTGGAAAATTTTCTGCGTGCGCTGGGTGCCACGGTGTCCAGATTGCGGCGGTTGACGGCAATTGCGGTTTGACGATGAGGCATCACAGTCAGAGCTTAAGGAGCAAATGCAGATGGCGATAACGGTCACTGAAAACGCGGCAAAACACATTCGAAGCGCGCTTGCGAAGCGAGGCGGAGTCGGCCTGCGTCTTGGCATCAAGACGGTCGGCTGCTCTGGTCTCGCATACACCTTCGACTACGCCCATGAAATCGGTGCCAATGATGAACTGTTCGAAACCCGCGACGTCACGGTCGTCGTAGACCGCAAGAGCCTGGAGTTCGTGGACGGGTCAGTGCTCGACTACGCGCGCGAAGGCTTGAACGAATCGTTCAAGGTCGAAAATCCCAAGGCCACGGCGATGTGCGGCTGTGGTGAAAGCTTCACCGTCGCCAAGGTCTGATTCGCATCAGGAGCCGCAAGTGAGCGCAGTCATCCAGAATCTGGTGAACCAGCCGTACAAGCACGGATTTGTCACGGACATCGAGTCCGACGTCGTGGCCAAGGGGCTGAGCGAGGACGTGATCCGGCTGATTTCGGCAAAGAAAGGCGAACCCGAGTGGCTGCTCGACTTCCGGTTGGAAGCCTACCGGCACTGGCTGACCATGGCCGAACCGGCATGGCCGAACGTCAAGTATCCAAAGATCGACTTCCAGGACATCAGTTATTTCTCGGCGCCCAAGCCCAAAAAGCTGGCCTCCATCGACGAGGTCGATCCTGAGCTGCTGCGCACCTTCGAGAAATTGGGGGTGCCGATGAACGAGCGCCATGCACTGGCGGGCGTGGCGGTGGATGTGATTTTCGACAGCGTTTCGGTTGCCACGACTTACAAGAAAAAACTCGCCGAGGTTGGGGTCATTTTCTGTTCCTTCTCGGAGGCGGTGAAAGATCACCCGGAACTGGTGCGCAAATATTTAGGCAGCGTCGTTCCCGCCGGCGACAACTTCTATGCCGCCCTGAACTCCGCGGTGTTCACCGATGGCTCATTCTGTTTCATCCCGAAGGGCGTGCGTTGTCCGATGGAGTTGTCGACGTACTTCCGTATCAATACCCAGGAATCGGGCCAGTTCGAGCGTACCCTGATCGTTGCAGAAGAAGGCGCCCATGTTTCCTATCTCGAAGGGTGCACGGCGCCAAAATTCGACACGAATCAGCTTCACGCGGCCGTGGTGGAACTGGTGACGCTGGATAACGCCGAGATCAAGTACTCGACCGTGCAGAACTGGTATGCCGGCGACGAGAATGGCAAGGGCGGCATCTATAACTTCGTCACCAAGCGCGGTCTGTGCAAGGGCGTGAATTCCAAGATTTCCTGGACGCAGGTCGAAACCGGATCGGCCATCACCTGGAAATATCCGTCCTGCATTTTGCTTGGCGACAATTCGGTTGGCGAATTTTATTCGGTGGCGCTAACCAATCATCATCAACAGGCGGATACCGGCACCAAGATGGTCCACGTGGGCCGGAATACGCGCAGCAAGATCATATCCAAGGGCATTTCTGCCGGCGTTTCCAACAACAGCTATCGCGGTCTGGTGAAAATGGGCCCGAAGGCGGAAGGCGCCCGCAACTTTTCGCAATGCGATTCCATGCTGATCGGGGACAAATGCGGCGCGAACACGTTTCCTTACATTCAGGTTAGTAACAGCACCGCCAAGGTCGAGCACGAAGCATCGACATCCAAGATCGGGGAAGACCAGCTGTTTTACTTCGCCAGTCGAGGCATCGGCGCGGAAGACGCCGTGTCGATGATCATCAATGGCTTCGTGCAGGACGTATTCGTGCAATTGCCCATGGAATTCGCGGTAGAGGCGACCAAGCTGCTCGGCCTCAAACTGGAGGGAAGCGTCGGATGATCAGGAAAGACGCCCCGCTGCTGTTGGAGGTTCGCGATCTGACGGCCAAAATCGAAGAGCGCAGGATCCTCACGGGGATCAACCTCAGCGTGCGTGCCGGAGAAGTGCACGCCATCATGGGACCGAATGGGTCTGGAAAAAGCACCTTTGCCAAAGTGCTGGCCGGCCATCCGGCTTACCAGGTCTCGGGTGGAGAAGTGCTGTTTGAAGGGAAGAATCTTCTTGATGTCACGCCCGAGGATCGCGCCCGCGCCGGAGTGTTTCTTGGCTTCCAGTATCCGATCGAAATTCCGGGTGTGACCAATGGTTCGTTTCTGCGACTGGCTTACAACACCGTACAGGGTGCCCGCGGAGCCGAAGAACTCGATCCGCTGGAGTTCGACGATTTTGCACGGGAAAAAATGAAACTGCTGGAAATGGATCCGGCCTTCCTCGAGCGCAGCGTCAACGCCGGTTTTTCCGGGGGCGAGAAGAAGCGCAACGAGATCCTGCAAATGGCTCTGCTGGCCCCGAAGCTCGCCATTCTCGACGAAACCGACTCGGGCCTGGACATCGACGCCTTGCGTGTCGTGGCGAACGGCGTGAACAAACTGCATACCCAGGACATCGGCCTTGTGCTGGTCACGCACTATCAGCGACTGCTCAATTACATTGAACCAGACTACGTCCACGTCATGGAAGGCGGTCGCATCATCAAGACCGGCGACAAATCTCTTGCAGTGCAATTGGAAGAGCGCGGATACGACTGGGTGGCCGCCGAATTCAAAGCCAAGGCGGCCGCGTGATGCGCGTAGAGAGCCACACCGATTATCTGGAATCCCTGCTGCAGGGCCGCGAAGTGGTCGCGGATTTCGGCGGCGCATGGATGCGCGCCTTGCGCATGCGCGCGGTGGAGCGCGCCAATGAGTTGACGGTGCCGACGTTGCGCGACGAAGAGTGGCGTTTTACCGATCTGTCGCCGCTTTACAAATTGTCCTTTGCTCCCGCCGCGAGCACCGGCGTCGTCGAACAATCGCAACTCGATGCTTTGGACATTCCCGAAGCCAGCACGCGGCTGGTTTTCGTCGACGGGCACTATTCGGCGGAGTTGTCACGTGTTGCTTGCGTCGATGGCGTGTCGGTCGGCAATCTTGCGGATTTGTCAGGTGCCAACGAAGCAATTGTGGAACCGCATCTCGCGAAACTCGCCACGTTTGACAAGGATGCTTTCGCGGCGGTCAATACCGCCTTCCTGCGCGATGGCGCGGTCATTCATGTAGGGCGCGACCGTTTGGTCAGCACGCCGATTCACCTGCTATTCGTCGCGACCCGCGCGGACAGCGCGAACTATCCAAGAGTGCTCGTCATCGCCGAATCCGGCTCGCAATGCCTGGTTGTGGAAGACTATGTCGCGACGGTGGCCGGGGCTTACCTGACCGACGCCGTAAGCGAGTTTTTCGTGGCCGACAATGCCAGCATTTCCCACGTCAAGCTGCAGCGCGAAGCGCAGGCTGCGTTTCACATGGCAACGACAGCGGTCAAAGTCTCGAGTGGCGGCCGGTATGCTACCTGGACCGTCGCGATTGGCGGGCGTATTTCGCGGAGCAATCTGTCTATCACGCAGGCAGGCGAGGGAACCGATTTTTCGGTTGACGGGTTGGCCGTAATCGGCGGAAGGCAACTCGCGGATATGCACAGCAGCATCGATCACGCGCATGCGTATGGCCGCAGCAGGCAGGTGCATAAGACCGTGGTCGGTGGCGGCGCGCACGCGGTGTTCAACGGCAAGATCCTGGTGCGCAAAGGCGCCCAGCAGACGGATTCCGGGCAGCAATCGCGCAACCTGCTGATTTCGGGCAAGGCGCGAGTCGATACCAAGCCCCAGTTGGAGATTTTCGCCGACGATGTCAAATGTGCGCATGGCGCCACGGTCGGTCAGCTAGAGGCCGAGGAATTGTTCTACCTGAAGAGTCGAGGGCTTTCCGAGACCGCCGCGCGCAACCTGCTCACCTATGCATTCGCCGCGCAGATCATCGAGCGCATACCGGTGAAGTCCATCGTAGAGAAGCTAGAAAAGACCATTCTCGAACAGACCCAGACGAAAGAGCCAGCATGACTTCAAGCAGTTCCGTCCTGCATGCAGTAAGAACGCCGGGTGCCCACGACGTCGAGCGTATCCGTGCGGATTTCCCCATACTGAAGCTGAAGGTCAACGGCAAGCCGCTGGTTTATTTCGACAACGCGGCAAGCAGTCAGATGCCGCAGCAGGTGATGGATCGGCTGCTACGTTATCAAACTGCAGAACACGCCAATATCCACCGTGGCGTGCATTATCTTTCGGAGATTGCAACCGCGGCCTACGAAGGTGCGCGCGGCAAGGTCCGGCGTTTCATCAATGCGGGGGAGGCGCGAGAAGTGATCTTTACGCGCGGTACCACGGATTCGGTGAACGTGGTGATGCATGGCTACGGACGGGCTTTCATCGGCGGAGGCGACGAAATCATCGTCTCGCAGCTAGAACACCATTCCAATATCGTGCCCTGGCAGATGCTTTGCGAGGAGAAGGGTGCGAAGCTGCGCATCATCCCCTGTAACGATGCCGGGGAACTATTGCTGGATGAGTATGCGAAACTCTTCAACGGCCATACCAGGCTCGTTGCCATCACCCACGTTTCCAATGCGCTCGGCACCATCAATCCGGCCAGGCAGATGATCGCCACCGCGCACCACCACGGTGTGCCGGTATTGCTCGATGGCGCGCAGGCGGTTCCGCACATGAAGGTCGATGTGCAGGATCTCGATTGCGACTTCTATGCTTTCTCCGCGCACAAGATGTGCGGACCCACCGGCATCGGCGTCCTGTATGGCAAGGCCTCCTTGCTCGAAAAGATGAAGCCGTTCGAAGGTGGAGGCGACATGATTCTGTCTGTCACCTTCGAAAAAACGACCTATAACGTGATCCCGCACAAGTTCGAGGCTGGGACGCCGCCGATTGCCGCCGCGATCGGTCTGGGTGCAGCAATCGACTATCTTGAAAGCGTGGGGATGGATCGGATAGCGGCGCATGAGCGCGATCTGCTGGTTTACGCGACAGACGCATTCAGCCAGCTCAACGACGTGCGCATCATCGGCACGGCGGAGGACAAGGCCGGCGTGCTGTCGTTCGCCATGAAAGGCGTGCATCCACACGATGTCGGCACCATACTGAACGAAGAGGGCGTTGCGGTTCGCACCGGCCACCATTGCGCTCAGCCAGTCATGCAGCGCTTCGGCATACCGGCAACTGCCCGCGCGTCGTTTTATCTGTACAACACAATGTCGGAAGTCGATGCACTGGTGGCCGGCATTCGCAAGGTCCAGAAAATCTTCGGTTGATCCCCGATCCGACCGGCCATGGAATCCAAGCATCTCTATCAGGAAGTGATCCTCGATCACAACAAGAAGCCGCGCAACTGGGGCAAGGTCGCGGATGCAAGCCACCAGGCCGAAGGCCTGAATCCGCTGTGCGGCGATCACATCTGGTTGTCGCTCAAATTGGAAGGCGACAAAGTCGGAAGCATCGCGTTCGAGGGCGAGAGCTGCGCTATCTGCAAGGCTTCGTCATCGATGATGACGACGAACGTCAAGGGCAAGAGCGTGGAAGAGGCTGAACTTCTGATTCAGGAGTTCCGGGACATGGCGACGGGCAAACTCGATACCGCCAGCCAACCGAACCACCTTGGGCGCCTTCGCGTATTTTCCGGCGTGTGCGATCTTCCGTCGCGTGTGAAATGCGCAATTCTGCCGTGGCATACGTTGCACGCCGCACTCAATTCCGAATCCACCATTTCAACCGAAGGCGACCGCGATCCGGTTGAGAGCGAACGCTGATGCCGAAGATCGCCGACCTGGAATACACGCCGAATCCGAATGCGCGCAAGTTCGTCCTCAAGGAGCCGCTGACCAATGGCCTGGCGCGTTCGTTCGAGAACGCCGAGCAGGCGCAGCGCGATGAACTTGCGACGAAGCTGTTTGCCATTCCGCATGTGAGCAACGTGTTTTATATCGACAATTGGATCACGGTGACGCAGGACGGCGAAGCCGACTGGCAGAACTTGTTGCGCGAGGTGGCCACGCCGATTCGAGAGGCGCCGGCCGCAGAGAAGGCGTCAGAAGAATTCGCCAAGGCCGCGGCCTGGCTTGCGGAGGATGAGGGCGGCGGCGCTACGATGTCCGACAGCGACAAGCTCAAGCTCGAGCAGATCAACGAGCTGCTCGATGAAGAAGTGCGGCCTTTCCTGCAGGGAGACGGCGGCGACCTCTATGTCGTCGGCCTGGAAGGCAGCACGCTCAAAGTCCACTACCAGGGCGCCTGCGGGACTTGCCCAAGCTCGATTTCGGGCACGCTGGCTGGCATCGAAGGACTGGTCAAGCGCATCGATCCCGAGATGGAAGTGGTAGCGGTCTGAAACGACCGCGGTGGTTAGTGGTTGGTGGTTAGCAAACCCAGTAAAGAACGCTTTGAGAACTACTCTGGCGCCCGCCATCAAACACTAGCCACTAGCCACTAGCCACTAGCCACTAGCCACTAGCCACTAGCCACTGCCCTTATGTCTGACTGGATCTTCGTCGCCGACGCGGCAGCCATCGAGCCCGGGCACTACGAAACCATTGATCTCGACGGTACCATCGCCGCGGTTTTCAACGTCGACGGAAAGTTTTACGCGATCGAAGACGTTTGCACCCATGATGGCACGGTACTGACCAGCGGTACCCCGATCGAAGGCGACGAAATCGTGTGCCCGCGACACGGTGCACGCTTCTGCGTCAGAACGGGCGAGGCGCTATCTCCCCCGGCATACGAACCCACGGCGACCTTTCCGGTCAAGGTCGAGGGCGGCAAGGTCTACGTGCGCGATGACAGGTGGGATTGAGTGACGTCGACCAGCGGCATCGTTCGATCCTAGGCGAGATCTTTCAGAATCGAGCCCACTTGAGCGATGCGCGCCGCTATGTCCGGCATTCTGGCTTCGATGCGTAACCGGTCTGGTCCACTGAGCTTGAAATTCTTGCGCGACTGCACCAATCGGATGATTTTCGAAGAGTCAATCGGCGGATTGGGAATGAATTGCAGGACAACCGTTTCCGTCCCTGCATCGATACGAGCAATGCCGAAGGCTTTAGACGAGATGCGAAGGCGATGGGTTTCGAGCAGGCACTTGACGGGCTCGGGGGGCAAACCGAAGCGATCTATCAGCTCCTCGTGCATCCCTTCCAGCGCCTCCAAGGTCTCGCAGTTGGCCAGCCGTTTGTAGAGTACGAGCCGTTCGTGGATGTCGGCGCAGTAGCCTTCAGGCAGCAGCGCGGGCGCATGTAGGTTGATTTCCGTGCCGAGATTGAAAGTCGCCGACAGTTCGGGCTCCTTGCCTGCCTTGAGCGATTTGACCGCGGAATTGAGCATTTCTGCGTATAGCGCGAAACCGACTTCCTGCATTTCGCCGCTCTGCGATTCGCCCAGCACCTCGCCGGCGCCGCGGATTTCCAAATCCTGCATGGCCAGATAGAACCCGGAGCCCAGTTCTTCCATCATCTGAATCGCCTCGAGACGTTTTCTCGCCTGCCCACCGACCGCATCTTCTTCGGGCGTGAGGAGATAGGCGTAAGCCTGGTGATGGGAGCGGCCGACACGGCCGCGAAGCTGATGCAACTGTGCCAGGCCGAATCTGTCGGCGCGGTTCATGATGATGGTGTTGGCGGTGGGCACGTCGATGCCGGTTTCAATGATGGTCGTGCACAGCAGGATATTGAAGCGCGCCTGGTAGAAGTCCCGCATGACCAGTTCCAGCTCGCGTTCCGGCATTTGTCCGTGTGCGACACGAATGCGCGCTTCGGGCAGCAGGCTCGTCAGGTGCTCTTCCATGCGATGGATGGAATCGATCTCGTTGTGCAGGAAATACACCTGGCCACCGCGTTTGAGTTCCCTCAGCACCGCCTCGCGGATAAGCCCATCGCCGATCGGAGCAACGAATGTCTTGATGGCCAGGCGCCGCTGAGGCGCGGTCGCGATCACGGAAAAATCGCGCAGCCCTTCCAGAGACATTGCCAACGTGCGCGGAATCGGCGTTGCGGTCAGCGTCAAAACATCCACTTCAGCGCGCAACGCCTTGAGTTGTTCCTTCTGACGCACGCCGAACCGGTGCTCCTCGTCTATGATGGTCAAACCCAGATTCTTGAACTTGACTCCACGCGACAGAAGTTTGTGGGTGCCTATGGCGATATCGACACCACCGTTGGCCAAATCCGCAAGCGCCGTGGTGGTCTGGGTGGCGGAGCGAAAACGGGAGAGCTCAACGATTTTGACGGGCCAATCGGCAAAGCGGTCCGAGAAAGTCTGGAAATGCTGCTCGGCGAGCAGGGTGGTCGGCACCAGCACGGCAACCTGTTTTCCATCGGCCACCGCGACGAAAGCGGCGCGCAACGCCACCTCGGTCTTGCCGAAGCCGACATCGCCGCAAATCAAGCGGTCCATCGGCCGGCCGCTCTGCATGTCCGCGATCACGGCGTCGATGGCCGCCGCCTGGTCCGCAGTTTCCTCGAAGGGAAAACCCTCGCGGAAAGCCTCGTAGTCGTGCGCTTTCAACTTGAATGCGTAGCCCTGGCGCAATGCCCGTTGCGCGTAGAGGTTCAGCAATTCCGCCGCGGTGTCGCGAACTTTCGCGGCCGCACGGCGGCGTGCCTTTTCCCATTGCCCGCTGCCCAGCTTGTGCAGCGGCGCGGCCTCTTCCGAGGCGCCGCTATAACGGCTGATCACCGCGAGCTGCGATACCGGGACATACAGTTTGTCGCCTGCATCGTATTCGAGGGTAAGAAATTCGGTTGCGCCCTCGCCGAGATCCATCGTGGCCAACCCCAGATAGCGGCCAATACCATGCTGTGAATGCACCACTGGATCTCCGACTTTCACTTCGGAAAGATCGCGCAGCATGCCCTCTGTCGCAATGCGACGCTCGCGTGTCGCGCGCGTGCGGACCTGCGAAGGATAAAGCTCGTTTTCGGTGACAATCGCAATGCCGTTGTCGGGATCGATGAACCCCGCGTGCAGCGGGCCGACGGTGAGCATCAGCGGTTGCGTCGATTGCTCGAATGCAGCCCAGGATTCGCAGACTGCCGGGTGCAAGTCATATTCATGCAGCAGTCCGAGCATGGTTTCCCGGCGCCCCAGGCTTTCCGCGATCAACAGTACCCGGCCGGCGAAGCTTGCGCAGAAGGACGCCAGGAGCGTTAAAGGATTGTCGGCGCGACGATCGACCGCCACTGGCGGCAACGCGCTGGTCGACGCAGGCGAACCGGCATCGGCAATGATGCCGGGGCCGGTCAACTCAATTCGGGAAAACGGCTTCAGGCCACCGAAGAATTCGTCCTCGCGCAGAAATAGATCGGCTGGCGGCAGCAGCGGACGATCGGGATCGCCGCGCAAAAGGTTGTAGCGGGACAGCGTGTCGCTCCAGAATTGGCGGACCGCTTCGGACACGGCATGATGCAGGCAGATATGCGTGCCTGATGGCAGATAGTCGAACAGCGTTGCGGTCTGGTCGAAAAACAGGGGCAGATAGTATTCGATCCCAGCCGGCAGAAACCCCTGGCTGACGTCCTTGTAAAGCCGGCTTTTGGAAGGATCGCCCTCGAATTTTTCGCGGAAGCGCACGCGGAAAGCGGTGCGCGCGGCATCGTCGGAAGGGAATTCACGCGCCGGCAGCAGGCGGACGTCATTGACTTTGTAAATACTTCGCTGGGTGTCGGCGTCGAATGTGCGGATGCTGTCCACTTCGTCGTCGAACAGCTCGATGCGGTAAGGTACTGGGCTCCCCATCGGAAACAGATCGATAACGCCGCCGCGAACGCAAAATTCGCCCGGCGAGACGACCTGAGTGACATGGGTATAGCCGGCGAGACTCAACTGCTTGCGCAAGGTTTCGGCCGGCAGAGTGGCGCCTTGCCGGAGGAAGAAGGTGTGCCCGGCAATGAAACTGGCGGGCGGCAATCGGTACAACGCGGTGGTGACCGGGATGATTGCAACGTCGAAGGCCTCGTGCGTAATCTGATAAAGGGTGGCGAGACGCTCCGAAATCAGGTCCTGGTGCGGAGAAAAACTGTCATAGGGGAGTGTCTCCCAGTCCGGCAGCAGGAATATCCTGAGTTCGGGCGAGAAGAAAGCCAGTTCCATGCGCAGGCGTTCGGCGTTCTGCGCTGTTTCGGTCAATATCAGCAGCGGTCTGGTGCCACGCATGAGCGAGGCCAGCGCCAGGGCGTCGGCGGAATCGTTCAGTAGTGAAAGTTTGGTGCGCGCTCCTGAAGCGGAGGCAGGGTGGGGCGGTTGCATCTTTGCGGCCTGGATGTGAGGGCCAATTATAGTGGATGCCACGTGGCAGCCAGAGAGAGCATTGCACGAGGAAAACGGGTGCGGTTCGTGCGGGGAGCCTCGATTGATTAGCGCAACGCGAGCACCCGGCCGCCCGTCCGGTTTCATTTGCATGCCAACATGGATTAAGATCGCGGTCGAGGGTGGCGGCGGTGCCCGGATTGATCGACCGCCGACAATGCGAACCTCACTGAACCATGCCTCGCTATCTCGCAGTCATTCCCGCCGCAGGCTCAGGCAGTCGCATTGGCGCAACGTTGCCCAAGCAATATCTGGCGCTCGAGGGCCGGCCGTTGTTGTACTACGCCATCGCGCGCCTGTGCTCGTATCCCGCCATCGAGCGAGTTTGCGTCGTCCTCGCCCCGAACGATCGCCGCTTCGAGACTTATGACTGGAAACCCTTCGCGGCCAAGCTGGAGCCGCTCTATGTGGGCGGAGATTCGCGCGCAGCCACGGTGCTCAGCGCGCTCGAACGACTGGTGGGTAAGACCGCGGCCGACGACTGGATCCTGGTGCATGACGCAGCGCGTCCGTGCCTGAGCGCGCAAATGCTCGATCGCCTGATCGACGAAGTTGGAGAAGATCGCGCGGGCGGGTTGCTTGCGGTTCCTGTCGCCGATACGCTGAAACGCGCCAGCGACGATGGCCGCTCGGTACGAACCGAGTCCAGGGCGGGATTGTGGCAGGCGCAAACTCCGCAAATGTTCCGCTATGATTTGTTGTTGCGCGCGCTGCGCTCCTGCGACCTGCGATTGGCGACCGACGAGGCCTCCGCAGTCGAGGCGCTCGGCTTCCAGCCCAAGCTGGTGAAATCCGATGTAGTCAACCTCAAAGTCACACACGCGCAGGATTTAGCGTTGGCCGAACTGATACTGAACCAATCTGCCGGAATCAAACATCAATGAGAGTAGGTCAGGGATTCGATGTGCACGCGCTGGTTGCCGGTCGCCCACTGATCATCGGGGGCGTGAACATTGCATTCGAGAAGGGCCTGGATGGTCATTCCGATGCCGATGTGCTGCTGCATGCCATTTGCGATGCCTTGCTTGGCGCGGCGGCGCTGGGCGACATCGGCCGCCACTTTCCTGATAACGATCCCCGCTATAAGGGTGCAGACAGCAGGGCGTTGATGCGCGAAGTAGCGAAATTGTTGCACGACAATCACTACCAGGTCCTGAACGTCGACTCGACCATCGTTGCGCAGGCACCGAGGATGGCCCCCCACGTGCCGGCGATGATTGCAAACATCTCGGCCGATCTCGGCATAGCTCCAGAGCGCGTGAACGTCAAAGCGAAAACGACCGAGAGACTTGGTTTCACCGGTCGCGGCGAGGGCATCGCAGCGCAAGCGATTGCTCTGATCGAATGGCAGCAGCCAGCGGACTTCGGCAGGCGCTGAGGCCGGCCAAGCGCAGGGTTTTTTTCGCACTTCGGCCGGATCCCCGGGTGCGCGCGAGTCTTGCGCAGGCCGCGCTACACATGCACGGCGCAACGCAGGGCCGGTGTGTTCGCGACGACAATATCCATCTCACTCTGGCGTTTGTGGGTGCTGTCGGCCAACAGGATCTTGCACGCTTGTTGGAACCGCCGTCCGGAGTTTTTACTTCCGCTTTTGTTTTGACCCTCGATCATTGCGGATGTTGGGCGGAGAAAGGCATTGGCTGGGCCGCAGCGTCGCATACTCCCGATGGATTGCGGGTTCTCGCGGAAAATCTGGCAGGCTGGCTGCGTGATGCGGGGTTCGAATTGGACAATCGCCCTTTCCGGCCCCACGTCACTTTGGTGCGCAATGCGCAATGCGTGCCGCCAAAAGGACCCATGGCGCCTGTTGAATGGAGGATTGCCGAGTTCGCGTTGATCGAATCGCTACCGATGCCAGGCGGCGTGAGTTACCTGCCTCTTCGCAGCTGGCCGTTGCGGTGATTTCGTTTACGCTGCCTTGGGCACGACGGGTAATTCGACCCGGGCTTCCAGTCCGCCACCTTCGCGGCCCAGCAATCTGACCTGGCCACCGTGCATGCGGGCGGCTCGTTCGACGATCGCCAGTCCCAGGCCCGATCCTTTACCGCCGGCACGCGAGGCTTCCAGGCGCGTAAAGGGCTGCATGACGCGCGGGAATTCGTCGTCCGGGATGCCCGGACCGCGATCAAGGACGCGCACGATCGCGCAACCGCCGATATGTTCTGTCGTCACTTCGACATCTCCGCCGCCATAGCGTACGGCGTTGTCGACCAGGTTGGTGACCATGCGCTGCGTGGCGGTCGGCTTCAGCGTCAGCGGCGGCAACTCGCCCAGTTGCGTCCGGATTGCCTGCCCTGTGCGGGAGAAACGTTCGCACACGCTGGACACAATGTGATTCAGGTCTTCACCCGGGCGGGAGGGCTCGTTGCCGCCTTCTCGCGCGAAATCCAGAAACTGGTTGATGATGGCGTCCATGTCTTCGATATCCTGGATCATGCCGGGCTTCAAGCCGTCGTCCTGCCCGTCATCGAGCATTTCTACGCCGAGCCGCAGACGGGACAGCGGCGTGCGCAAGTCGTGAGATATGCCGGCGAGCAGAACAGCGCGGTCCGAGTCGATGCGCTTCAGATCTGACGTCATCTGATTGAACGCATGCGACAGCGCGCGGATTTCGGTCGGACCGTTTTCATCGAGCGGCGAAGGAGTCTTGCCGGCCCCGATCTCGCCGGCCGCCGCCGCCAGAGCGCGCAGGGGCCGGTTGACCCGCAACATCAGCAAATAGCCTCCTGCGATTGCCAGTGTCAGGCCGAATATGCTCCATCCTGTCCAGGCCCATACCGAAGCCGAGCCGCGAGCTTCCGGCGGGAACACCACCCAGTAGGCCTGATTTTTGACCTTGATCTTGATCCACAGCGCGTGCGTGGCGTCCTCGAGCATTACCAAGGCTTGCACATCCCCAGAGAAATCGCGCCTCAGATGCTCGCTGATACTGCCCAGCAATGGCGATTCCGGCAAAGAAACTTCCTCGTCGTCCCAGGCGGTAGCCGGAAGCAGGCGTATATTCTGCTGCACGGGCAATTTTTCGCTGAACTTGCGCCGGGCGGAAGCCGGCATGGTTTCCAGCGCCACGCTCACGGTGCTGATGACACTCGCAATCTGGCTGGCGAGATATTCCGACTGGGCGCGCACGTTATAGGTGCGATACAAGCCGAACCAGATCAATTGACTCAGCACGAGCAGCGCGGAGATCAACAGTACCGAACGGGACAAGAGCGATTGCGGGATCCAGTTCAAGTTGCGTCCCGCATTACCTGGGATCGTCAGGCACGAATACGTAGCCCACGCCCCAAACGGTTTGGATATAGCGCGGGTGCGCGGGATCTTCCTCGAGTAGGCGCCGCAGCCGCGACACCTGCACGTCGATGCTGCGATCGAACACGCCATACTCTCGGCCGCGTGCGAGTTCCATCAAGCGGTCTCGCGAGAGCGGCACGCGGGGATGCGTGACGAGCGTCTTGAGCATTGCAAATTCGCCCGTTGTCAGCCCCATCTGTTTGCCGTTGCGCGTCAGCGTTCGCGTTGCCAGGTTGATCTCGAACGGGCCGAATTTTACGGGCTTGCGGCTATCGTCGGGCGCCCCCGGCGAGGCGACGACGGGCGACGATGCGACCGGAGACTGGCGTCGCAGCACCGCTTTGATGCGCGCCACCAGTTCGCGCGGATTGAACGGCTTCGGCAAATAGTCATCGGCGCCGACATCCAGGCCGGCGATGCGATCCGCTTCATCGCCCTTGGCGGTGAGCATGATGATCGGCGTGCGCCTGCCGGCTGCCCGCAATCTTCGGCAGACACTCATCCCGTCCTCGCCCGGAAGCATCAGATCGAGAATGATCATGTCCACGTCCTCCTTGCCCATGACCTTGTCCATGGCCGGTGCACTGGCTACCGCCTGGACACCGAATCCCTGTTCGCCGAGATAGCGATTCAACAGATCGCGCAGGCGCTGGTCGTCGTCAACGACCAATATGTTTGCAGCTGACTGGTTCATGATTGTTCCGTACGGTTAAGACCGAATTATGAGGCACGCGTCAAGGCCCGCGGAAGGGCCATGCTTGTACCCATGAGCCGCACTATTCTCGTAGAGGGGGATATTACCCGCCCGCGCGTGGATGCGAGCGTCAACGCCGCCAATTCGACCTCGCTGAGCGGCGATGGGTGGACGAAACCGTTTACGCGCGGGCGGCCGCGCACTTGTGGCCGCTTGCCGGGAGGCCGCGCAACCGTCGAGGCCTGCATTACACCGGGTTGACATTTTTGCGCGGCCCCAATGTCACAGTCACGGTCGCCGTCGACGGCCGTGCACCTACCTCCGCCAATGGGCAGACCAGAAGCAAGTCCAACACGTCAACAGTGAACATATACACCCTGTAACACCGCCGGCTTTCCCCGGGCACGACGGAACCGGTATGCCTTCCGACGGAGAGCGGAAACGCAAGCATCCGTCAACACGAACGCGGAGTGGATGACAGCGCTTTGCGGATATGACAAGGTTCCATTGTCGACCTGGGAGGGGAGATGAATATAAAAATCGCAATGCTATTGCTTTGCCTTGCGGGGTGTGGCGGCGGCGCGGGTGACGAGGGCAGCAACAACCATGGGTACGGGTTTGCATACGACGTGCAGGGTGCGACAGGACTGAAGCTGCGCTACACGCCGATACTCACGAGCGCCGATCCGATGTCTAACCCGATATTCCTGGAGAACATCTTCGCCCAGGTAGAGACCTGCACCGGAATGTCCGCACCGGCTCCGTTCGTTATCTTGGTGCCACCTGGCAGCATGGGTATTGACCCCGATACCGGGCTTACCATCCTGGGTAAAACCGATCGTGATCCGAACCTGATTCTTATCGGCGACCCCGACCTCTCCATCCCAAGGCATGAATACATTCACTATTTGCTGATCGTGAATACGGGCGACGGGGACGGAAAGCATAGATCGAAGTTCTTCGATTTACGCAGCAACGGTGGGTGCGCATGAACTGGCTGGCTCAAAGCTAAGCACATGGCCGCGCTCGATACCCGGGAATCTGCGAAGACGGGAATGCGGTTGCTGCCGAAGGGCTATTTGAGCAGCAGCGCAAAACGCTCCGCGCTGATCGGCCGCCCGCCCAAATAGCCTTGATAGACCTCGCAACTCAGCGAACGCAGGAAATCGAGTTGCGCTTTGGTTTCGACGCCTTCGGCAACGACTATCATGCGCAGGCTCTTGGCCAGATTGATGATGGCCTGCACGATCGCCGCATCGTTTAAGTCGTGCGGCAAATCCTCGACGAAGCTGCGGTCGATCTTTAGTTTGTCGATGGGGAAACGCTTCAGATAGTTCAGGCTCGAATAACCCGTGCCGAAGTCGTCTATCGACAGGCTGACACCCATCTCGTGCAGCTGGTCAAGCGTCTTCGCGGTTTCCCGGGGATCCTGCATGATCGCATTTTCGGTGAGTTCTATTTCAAGCTGCTGCGATCTGACGCCATGGCGGGCAAGTGCCGCCGCGACATTCTCGACAAGATTCGCGCGGCGGAACTGGAACGAGGAAAAATTGATTGCAACCGGCACCACGCCGAGGCTGCGCACCTGCCAATCGGCGATTTGGCGGCAGGCTTCATTGAGCACCCATGCGCCGATCAGATGAATGATGTCGGATTCCTCGGCTAGCGCAATGAAACTGTCCGGGAACAGCAGGCCGTGCTCGCTGTGGTTCCAGCGGACCAGGGCCTCCGCGCCGACGAGCCGACCCGTCGCCGTGTCGAACTGAGGCTGGTAGTGCAGTACCAGTTGGTCTTCTTCGATCGCGCGGCGCAACTGATTGGCCAGCACCAGGCGTTCGGCTACCGGCGCATTGAGCTCCGGCGTGAAGAACTCGAAGCGATTGCGCCCGCTTTTCTTGGAGTGGTACATCGCCGCATCCGCATTGCGGATAAGGTCCTCCATCGTCTGTCCGTCGTCGGGGAAGATGCTGATGCCCACGCTTGCGGAAATCTGGACTTCGTGACTTTCGAGCAAGAAGATCTCGTCGAAAATCTTCAATACCTTTTCCGCGACCCGCGCCGCTTCGGTTGGTTCGCGCAGCGCGGAAAGTACGATCAGGTATTCATCGCCGGCATGCCGGCAGACGGTATCGGTTTCGCGCACGCAACTGCGCAGCCTGGCGGCGACAGTCTGCAGAAGAATGTCCCCGGCGCGATGTCCGAACGAATCATTCACGTATTTGAAGCGATCGAGATCGATGAACAGCAAGGCGACACGGGATTGCATGCGTTTGGCCCCGGCCAGTGCCTGCTGCAAGCGGTCCTGGAACAGCGTGCGGTTCGGCAAACCGGTGAGCAGGTCGTGGTGCGCCAGGAAACGCACACGCGCATCCATGTCCTTGCGCTGCGAAACATCTTCGGTTACCCAAAGTACTTTGATCGGATCACCATCCAGGTTGAGCAGGGCATCGCCCTTGGTGCGCAACCAGCGGAAATTGCCGTCGGGCCAGGCGACCCGGTATTCGATGTCCAGATTGCCGGTGCCGCTCAGGCATTCATCGAGCGCATGGCCGAACTTGGGACGATCTTCCGGATGCAGACATTCCAGCAAAGTGTCATACGGCACGTCATGTTGGTCACTGTGCATGCCAAACAACCGCAAACTCATTTCGGATGTATGTACCATCGACGTTTTCACGTCTAATTCGCACGTGCCGATCTCTGCGAATGCCAGTGCCAGCTTCTTGCGATCGAGGCTGGCTTTGAGGGCCTCCAGTGTGCTGCGGGTGACGTCCTGGGAATCGCCGTGCCCGACTGAACCTGCGCTTTCGAGTTTGCTGTTTGCAGCAGCCAGCTGGAAATGAACCTCACGCAGTTCGAGTTCCAGTTCGACGATGCGCTGTTCGGGCGTCGAGACCGTGGCCTTGCGCACGCTGGGTGACGCTCGCTCGGTACTTGGACCGGTTCGGGGGCGAACCTTGTTTTTTGAAGAACTCACGGATTTGGAAGCCAGGATAGGTTGTCAGGACGGGCGCAATGTCAGCAGCATCGAACTGATTTCGCAAGCGTCGTGCCAGTCTCATTTTGAGCGAAACGGACTGGCTAGGCAACCCGTCGAAGGGTCGGGAAAGCGCGACAACGATCTGCGGTTTTGGTCTCCCGAAAGCTTGCCTTGGGTCAGGCATGACCGGGCGAGGCTTCGATGGCCTTGCAGAGTGCCTCGGTTACTTTTGCCGTTGTGGCGTGACCGCCCAAATCCGGCGTAAATACGCGCGAACTGGTCACATGCTCGATTGCGCCCATCAGCCTTGCGGCGGCACCGAGTTCGCCAAGATGTTGCAGCATCAGCACGGCGGTCCAGAAGGTGCCGATCGGGTTCGCTATGCCGCGCCCGGCGATATCAAGTGCGGAACCGTGAATCGGCTCGAACATGGATGGAAATTTGCGCTCCGGATTCAGATTGGCCGTCGGTGCGATGCCCAGGCTTCCCGACAAGGCGGCGGCAAGATCGGACAGGATGTCGGCGTGCAAGTTTGTCGCCACCATCACATCCAGGGAAGCGGGCTTCAGCACCATGCGCATGGTGGCCGCATCGACCAGCATTTTATCGGTCTGCACGTCCCGATATTCTTTTGCGATGCCGGCGAAAATTTCGTCCCACATCACCATGCCGTGGCGTTGCGCGTTGGATTTCGTGATCAAAGTCAAACGGCGCTGAGGGCGTTTTCGCGCAAGCTCGAATGCGTATCGCTGGATGCGTTCCACACCGACGCGGGTGAAAATCGACACTTCGGTGGCGACTTCTTCAGGCAGCCCTCGATGGGTACGTCCGCCATGGCCGGAATATTCGCCTTCGGAATTCTCCCGCACGATGACCCAGTCGAGATCGGCTGGCGATTCCAGTTTCAAGGGCGGGTCGATTCCGGGCAGCACCCGCGCCGGGCGCACATTGGCGTACTGGTCGAAACTCTGGCAAATGTTAAGGCGCAAGCCCCAGAGCGAGATGTGGTCCGGGACTTCCTTTGAACCCACGGCGCCGAAATAGATCGCATCGAAGGGCTTGAGCCGGTCCAGGCCGTCGGCCGGCATCATGATGCCGTGTCTGAGATAGTAGTTGCTGCCCCAGTCGAAATGTTCGAAGCGCAGCGCGAAACCGCCGTCGCGCTTGGCCAGAGACTCCAGCGCCTGAATGCCGGCGGCTATGACTTCCAGTCCGATGCCGTCGCCGGGAATGGCCGCAATGTTGTACGTTTTCATTCAGACCTTTTCCAAACTTTTTGCCACAGAGGATGCTTCACATGTCCCCTTGAGGGGTAATCCTCTGTGACCTCTGTGGCCAAGAACTTGTCTTAGATGGCGGCGGCGATCGCCTTGCCCATATCCACGGTATTCGCCTTGCCGCCGACGTCCGGCGTGCGCGGACCGTCCTGCAGGCACTGTTCTATTGCCTTGACAATCGCGGCTCCGGCGTGTGGATAGCCAAGGTGATCGAGCAGCATGGCGCCCGACCAGATCTGCCCGACCGGATTCGCGATTTTCCTGCCATAGATGTCCGGTGCCGACCCATGCACGGGCTCGAACAGCGAAGGAAATTTCCGCTCCGGATTGATATTTCCGGATGGCGCAATTCCGATCGTTCCCGCGGTCGCAGGGCCCAGGTCGGAGAGAATGTCGCCGAACAGGTTCGACGCCACCATGACGTCGAACCGCTGCGGATTCAATACCATCTGGATCGTCAGCCCGTCGATGTGATACTGGTTAATCTTCACCTGCGGATAATTCCTGGCCATCGCGGCGAAGCGTTCGTCCCAGTAAGGCATGGTGATGGATATGCCGTTTGATTTGGTTGCCGAAGTCACCAGCTTGCGTGGGCGCTGCATCGCCAGTTCGAATGCGAATTTCATGATGCGGTCCACGCCCTTGCGCGTGAAGATCGACTGCTGCATCGCCATCTCTCTTTCGGTGCCTTCGAACAGCCGACCGCCCACGGCGGAATATTCACCTTCAGTATTCTCGCGCACCACGTAGTAGTCGATGTCGCCGACCTTGCGGCCCGCCAGTGGCGGCGTGATTCCCGGCATTAACCGCACCGGTCGCAAATTTACGTACTGGTCGAAGCCACGCCGAAACAGGATCAGGGAATCCCATAAAGACTTGTGATCCGGCACTTTCTCCGGCCAACCGGTGGCGCCGAAGAAAATGCAATCGTGGTTTTCGATCTTCGAGCGCCAGTCCGGCGGCATCCACCAGCCGTGCTTTTCATAGTTGTCGCAACTCCAGTCGAAGTAGTCGAATGCCAGAGGGATGTCGAACTTGGTCGCCGCCGACTTCAGCACACGTACGCCTTCCGGCATGACTTCCTTGCCGATGCCATCCCCGGCGATCACTGCAATCTTGTGCGTTTTCATTTATACGCTCGCCACTAAACCGCATTTGCCACAGAGGACACAGAGATCACAGAGAAATCCTCGTCGCACGACGGCACTAAATTAGCAGAGACGGGCATTTCATCGAAAACTCCACGAACAATGCGTACCCTCATTTGATCTTGCTGTTGCCTTTCTCTGTGCCCTCTGTGTCCTCTGTGGCCAATTGCCCTAAAAGTCGACGTTGTTCTTGCCTTTGAGCTTGAGGATCTTGCGGGCATCGTCTGGCGTCGCAATTTCCAGTCCCAATTCTTCAAGGATGCGGCGGATCTTGGAGACCTGGTCGGCATTCGTCTTGGCCAACTGACCCTTGCCGATCCACAGACTGTCCTCCAGGCCCACACGCACGTTGCCCCCCATCACAGCCGACTGGGTCGCGATATACATCTGATTGCGGCCGCCACCCAGCACCGACCATTGGTACTGGTCGCCGAACAGCCGGTCCGCCGTGCGTCTCATATGCAGCACGTCTTCGGGATGCGGGCCAATGCCGCCGCGGATGCCAAACACGGACTGGATGAACAACGGAGGTTTGACCAGGCCGCGCTCGAGAAAGTGTGCTGCGGTGTAGAGATGGCCGATGTCGTAACACTCGATCTCGAAACGAGTGTCGTTGTTGCTGCACGATTGCAAAATGTGCGCGATGTCCTTGAATGTGTTCTTGAAGATGCGGTCGTCAGAACCGGCGAGATAGGGTTTTTCCCAGTCGTACTTCCATTGTTTGACGCGCGGAATCATCTCGTACAGGCCGAAGTTCATCGATCCCATATTCAGCGAGGCCACCTCCGGCTTCAATTGCAGCGCCGGTTGCAGCCTGTCTTCGATGCTCATGGTTGGGGCGCCGCCAGTGGTCAGGTTGATAACCACATCGCTGGCAGCCTTGATCTTCGGCAGGAACTGCAGAAACATCTTCGGATCCTGGGTCGGACGGCCATCCTTCGGCTCGCGCGCGTGCAGATGCACGACAGCCGCGCCTGCCTGTGCGGCGCCGATGGCCGCCTGCGCTATTTCGTCGGGGGTGATCGGCAGGTGCGGCGACATCGAAGGGGTATGGATTGCCCCGGTCACGGCGCAGGTAATGATGACTTTGCTGGCCATTTACGTTCTCCTGTAACTCAATCAGTTGCCGAATTTTTTCGTGGCGTCGCGCTTGTGCGCGATCAGGGCCATCAGCCGCCGATCGCGCCAGGCTTCGCGTTCGGCATGTTTGTCTTGCGCCATTGTCTTGCGGCGCTCGCCGTCGACTTTCGCGACCAACGCATCGTCCCACAAATCGTTCTTCACATTTGCCATCATGCCGTGCAGTACTTGCCCATAGCGGTTCGCATAATCCGGCACACCGCCCGGCGCGTTCAGGTCGATGGTCTCGAATGGTCCCATGAACGACCAGCGCAGGCCGAGGCCGTCCTTGACGCATTTGTCGAGATCTTCAACGCTGACAAAGTCCTCCTTCACCAGACGCCAAGATTCGAGCAACAGGGCCGCCTGCAGGCGGTTGAGTATGAAGCCTTCGACTTCTCTCTTGACCGTGATAGCGACCTGCCCCGCTTTTTCATGCAAGGCGCGCGTCCTTGCCACCACCTCCGCGCTGGTCCAGGGCGCGGGTGAAATTTCCACTATCGGCACGATGTGCGGCGGATTGACCGGGTGCGCGACGATGCAGCGGTGCTTGCCTTTGAGCCCTTCGCTGAAGCGCGAGGTCTGGATGGTGGACGTCGAACTCGCCAGGATGCAATTCTCCGGAGCGCAGTCGTCCATCTGCCGGTAAACCGCGCGCTTGACTTCGAGTTTTTCCGAGGTATTTTCCTGCACGTAGTCCGCGTCCATGACGGCTTCGGCGAGGCCGGGTGTCGCAATTACGCGCTTGGCAACGACGACGGGAGATTCTTTGATGAGCCCGAATTCGTGCAATTCCCGCAGCCCTTCTTGAATCAATGCCAGCGCTTTTTCAGCCGCCCCCGGCGCTGCGTCATAGAGTTTCACAGTATGACCGGCCCGGGCAAATACCATGGCCCAGGCGCGGCCAATCAGGCCCGAACCGACGATTGCTACTTTTTCCATCTTCCTGGTTCCTTGGCGACATCGCGCCTTACGGTAATAATCTTTTGCGGCTGAAGTTTGGCGGCGAGTGTGAACTATCCGAGCATTTCCACGCCGGCGCAGACCGAAATGGCCTGGCCGGTGATATTTTTCCCCAGATCGCTGGCGAGATAGAGCGCCATATTGGCAATGTCGTATGGACTGACCATGCGGTGCATGGACACGCGTTCGAGCGAGATTTTCTTCTGCTCTTCAAAACTGATGCCGAGGGCCTTGGCCTTGGCCTCGATGACGCGATTGATACGCTCCCCCTCGACTACGCCGGGCTGGATGGCATTGACGCGGACATTGTCCGGGCCGGCTTCCATCGACAGGCTCTTGGTGTAGCCGACTACGCCCCATTTCGCCGCGGAATACGGCGTGCGGAAAGGGAAAGCCAGGCGCCCCGCCGCTGATGACAGGTTGATGATGCAACCGCCGCCCGCCGCCTTGATCAGCGGCATCGCCAGCCGCGTGCAATAGAACATGCCGTTCATGTCGACGTCGATGCAGCGTTCCCATTCCTCGACCGGAATGTCTTCGACTTTGCCGGTAGGGCCAGCAATGCCGGCGTTGTTGACCAGACAGTCGAGTCCGCCAAGACGTTGCTTGGCCTCGGCGAACAATCGATCGACATCCTTCAATTTCGACACGTCGGCCAGCGTTGAAGTCACACCTGGAAATGCTTTCGTGGTTTCGTCCATCGCGGATTGAACCACGTCACAAATGTGCACGCGGGCGCCGGCCTTGTGGAACACGTCGGTCATCGCGCGACCGATTCCAGCCGCGCCGGCCGTGATCAAGACGCGTTGACCCCTGACGGAAATTTCCATTGCGTGGTACCCCTGGAATCGAAAAGACTGAAACTACGCTCGCTTGGTAAGCCAACAAACATCAACCCGAGCCTTGCGGTCACGGGTTTTAAGAACAGTTGAACGCGCCTAGCGCTTGAAGCCGGAGCGGATCCAGTCGACGCTTTTCATGCCGTCCGGCGGACTGATCTGGCTGGGCGGGTAATACTTGATATTGACCAGGGTAATCTTGCCGTCGACCTTCCTGATCGTTCCATAGGGAACGTGCTGCACGGCCTGGTGCCCTTTACCCAATGCCATGTCGACGGTGCCCGCCACGGATTCGAATTTCAGGTTTTCCAGCGCGGCAATGAGCTGTTCGTCGGTGGGATTTTGTGTCTTGTTGCTTGCCTGCGCTTTCTCGTATGCCGCCTTGGCGCCAAAAAACGCCGTGGCGAGGTGATACGAGGCATAGACGGGCGCGACGTTGAAGCGCTCCTTGAAGGCCTTCTGAAACCATTTATTCAAGCTGGTCGGCGGCGCGAAAGGACCATTTGGCCCGCGTGCGCCGATCATCGTGCCGTCCGGCAATTCTGCTGCGAGACGCTCGAGCACGGTCTCTCCGGTGATCATGATGTTCGGCATCTTGGACATCACGGCGCGCGGTGCGGCTTGCAGAATGTAGGCCTCGAGATCGCCACCCCAAAGCGAGTTCTGGATAATCTCGCTGTCGCTGCCGAGCAGGGCGGATACTTCGGTGTTGTATTGTCCTGCGCCGAGTTTGGGCGTGACATTGGTCGAAATTTCCGCCGCGGGGCGCAGTATCTTCAAACTTTCCGTGAAGTCGGCCCAAGCGTCCTGACCCCAGGCATAGTTGGGATTGATGCCGGAATACTTTTTCAGGTTGGGATAGCTTTCGACGATGTAGCGCGCCGCCGCCACGTTCTCTTGTGTCGCCATGGTGGTCGTGCGGAATACGTAATGATAAGACGCTTCCTCAAATATCCGGTTGGTGGCGCAGTCGAACAGAATGGTAAATTTCTTGAGTTCCTCTGCCACCGGCGCCACCGCGAGGCAGTCCCCGCTCGAAATGACACCGATCACCATGTCGACATTTTGTCGCGCCACCAGGTTGCGATACTCGGTGACCACCTTAGTCGGCCCACCCGCTTCGTCGACATAAACGACTTCGAGCGCGCGTCCGCCAAATCCCTTTTTTTCGTAACCTGGAATCTGGCCGCCCTTGTTAAGGACGTCTATCAGGAGGTCCGCCGCGTTCTTGGCAGGTACGCCGAAAGGTCCGGCGGCGGGACCAGACAGGAATGTGATGACTCCGATTCGCAGAGGCGCATCCTCGGCCGACGTCGTTTGCGTGCCGAGCAGGGCAACGAAAAATGCAGTGATTGCGCCCAAGCAGCGCAGAGTGCGGGTCATGAGGAATCCTCCGGGCAAATTGTTATCGTTTTGACTTTGGTTGAGGCAAAGCCGGCAGCTATTTCGAGCCGCTTGCAGCCTGGCCGCGACTGACCGCGATTATAACGAACTAACGTCGGGTGTCGCGGTTCGGCTAGAATCCACCGACCACCGACCGCTAGGTCGGATGTCCACACAACCCGCGGCAGCGGACCCGAATTGAAGCTTCTCGCCCTCGACACCTCCACAGAATATTGTTCCGCCGCGCTCCTGCTCGACGCGGAATTGACGCACAGCGAGGCGCATGCCGTGCAGCGCCACTCCGAACTGATATTACCCATGATCGAGCAATTACTGAGTGCCGCCGGCGTTACGCTCACGCAACTCGACGGGATTGCCTTCGGTTCCGGACCAGGATCTTTTACCGGACTGCGCATCGCCTGCGGCGTGGCACAGGGCCTTGCATTCGGCGCCGGACTGCCGGTCGTTCCTGTGGGAACGCTGCTCGCGCTGGCCGAGGAAGCAGATGCGCTCAATGTAATTTCCTGTCTCGATGCCCGCATGGGGGAGGTCTATCATGCGGTCTACCGCCGCGAGCATGGACGCTGGAGCGAAATCGAACCGCCTGGCGTGGGCCCAGTCGAGTCGATGCCCGAGGTGCAAGGCGGCGGCTGGTTCGGTTGCGGCAACGGCTTTGCTGTTCATGCCGACGCGCTGGCAAAACACTATGAAGGACGGATCGAGGGCGTCGCTCCGGGACTTCATCCTCATGCGCGTGCGATTGCACATCTGGCGCTGCCCGTGCTGGCAAGCGGCGGCGGCCTGCTGGCGGATCAGGCGGCGCCCCTCTATGTACGCAACAAGGTCGCGCTTAAAATGCAAGAACAGCGATGAGCGCCCTACTGGACAATCTGCCGGAATGCCGGCCCATGCGCGCCGCCGACCTCGACTGGGTCATGGCGATTGAACCGGCGCTGTATGCGCATCCGTGGACACGGGGAAACTTCGACGATTCGATGACGGCCGGCTACAGTTGTTGGGTCGTCGAGTGCGGCAGCGCACTGGTAGGCTACGGCGTGCTGATGATCGGAGTTCGCGAGGCGCATTTGCTGAACCTCAGCGTGGCAATACCCTGGCAGCGCCGCGGAATCGGCCGCATGTTGCTCGAGCATTTCGTACAGATTGGCCGCGCCAGCGATGCGGCGCAGATGTTCCTGGAAGTGCGGCCATCGAACAACGCCGCGCGACGGCTCTACGCGCAGTTTGGTTTCCGCGAAATCACGGTCAGGCGAGCTTATTACCCGCTGGGACGCGGTCGAGAGGATGCCATATTGATGGGCATCCCGCTGTGAGTCGCCGGGACCTGGTTTTGAACGAACTGGGCTTGTCGCCGCTATGGGTGCGTCGCGACGGACTTCAGGCGGCGGCTTCGGCCGCAGCGGTCGATCGCGTCACGGAGCAAAAAGAGCCCGCGCCTCGCGTTGAGTTGGCGCCGCCCGCCGATCGTGCCGGGCAGATCCGTGCGATGGATTGGGCGCAATTGGAATCTTCGGCATCCGCATGCAAGGCATGCGTTCTGCACAAGGCACGCAAGCAGGCAGTCCTGGGGGTGGGCGATGAGAACGCCGAATGGTTGTTCGTCGGGGAAGGTCCGGGCGCGGAAGAGGATGAACGCGGCGAACCCTTTGTTGGACAGGCCGGAAAGCTGCTCGACAACATGTTGGCGGCGATCGCTTTGCAACGAGGCAAGAACGTCTACATCGCCAATATCGTCAAGTGCCGGCCGCCGGGCAATCGGAATCCCGAGCCCGCCGAGGCGCATGCCTGCGAACCTTATCTCGATCGACAGATCGAACTGATCCGGCCACGTCTCATCGTCGCGCTGGGCAAAGTGGCGGCGCACAACCTGCTTGGCTTGGAGACAACGGTCGCGAGTCTGCGCGGCCGAGTCCACCGCTATCGCGGTACACCCCTGATCGTGACGTATCATCCAGCGTACCTGCTGCGCAATCTCGTCGACAAGGCGAAGTCGTGGGAAGATCTGTGTTTTGCGGTCGAGACCATGACGGCATTGAAACAACAGCCGCAAGCCCCCACTTGAGCAGCGCGGTTTCTTTACGGAGAATTTCATGAATCGAATCGTTGCGCGGTGGTTGTTGATCGTGTTTGTGGCTGGTCTGGGCGGATGCGGCTACAACACGTTGCAAACCCAGGACGAAGGCATCAAGGCGGCCTGGGGCGAGGTGCTGAACCAGTATCAGAGGCGCGCCGATCTGGTGCCCAATCTGGTGAATACGGTCAAGGGTTTCGCCGCGCAGGAAAAAGAAATCCTGTTGGGCGTGACGAATGCTCGCGCCAAGGTCGGCAGCATCCAGGCCACGCCGGAACTGGTGAACGACACGGCGGCGTTTTCCAAGTTCATTGCTGCGCAGGCCGAGATGACATCCGCGCTGTCGCGACTACTGGTGGTCGCCGAAAATTATCCGCAATTGAAGTCGGACGCGAATTTCCGCGAATTGCAAGCCCAGCTTGAGGGTACGGAGAACCGCATCACGGTTGCGCGCCAGCGCTATATTCGCGCGGTGCAGGAATACAATGTCACGGTGCGTTCGTTTCCAAGCAACCTGACCGCCATGATGTTTGGGCACAAGGTGAAGCCTTCGTTCACTGTAGAGAACGAGCAGGCAATAGCGAAGCCGCCGACGGTCGACTTCTCTAAACCCGAGGCCCCCTCGGCACCTGCGCAGAACAAGTAATGCGCATGGGCATTTGCCTGCGAGCAGCGCTGGTCACGGCGCTGCTGGTCGCCAGCCAATTCACGCTGGCTGATGACCGGCCGATCCCGCCGCTCTCAGGCCGGGTAGTCGATGAAACCGGGACGCTGAGCGCGGAACAAAAACTCTCCCTTGAATCGAAGTTAAAGGCGTTCGAGGAGCGCAAGGGTAGCCAGATCGCCGTGCTGATCACCGGTACGACGTTTCCCGAACCGGTCGAGGCATTCAGCATCCGTGTCGCCGATGCCTGGAAGATCGGCCGCAAGGCAGTGAACGATGGCGTTCTCATCGTCGTGGCGAAATCGGATCGCGCCATGCGTCTCGAGGTAGGCTATGGCCTGGAAGGCGCAATTCCCGACGCCGTCGCGAAGCGACTCATCGACGAGGTCTTCATTCCCGGTTTCCGGGACGGAAAATTTTACGAAGGATTGAATGCCGGTATCGACCGGCTGATCAAGGTCATCGACGGCGAACCCTTGCCTGAACCCGCGACTCCGAGCGCTGGCAAAGGAAATCTGCGCTCGATCGAGTCCTATTTCGTCTTGTTCATCGTTGCCACGCTGGGCATTGGCGGCCTGTTGCGCCGCCTGCTCGGACGATTGCCCGCAGCGCTTGTCGTCGGCGCAGGAATCGGAGTTCTTGCCTGGATGATCATCGCACCGATGCTGATTGCGCTACTCGTCGGGATCGTCGCGTTCATGGTGACGTTGCTCGGAGGCGGCATGGCGCGAGGGTTCGGCGGCGGTGGATTTGGGGTCGAAGTGGTCGTCTTTTTTGTCGAGAGCGGTGGGGTCGGCGTAGGGTTTGCCGCTGATTTTGGCGAGGCCGGCGACGCCGGTGGGTTCGGCGCTGGAGTGATAGATAAGGACGAGGTCGCCCGGGTTCATGCTGCGGATGAAGTT
>Ga0207708_10000126_pt1 | contig 59505 bp, 42 predicted proteins | sample KBSK5101metaG_FD_184340 | JGI IMG/M metagenome (GOLD analysis project Ga0207708, IMG submission 184340) | Corn, switchgrass and miscanthus rhizosphere microbial communities from Kellogg Biological Station, Michigan, USA - KBS K5-10-1 metaG... | ecosystem: Host-associated > Plants > Roots >... | reverse complement strand
CATTGCTCAGTCCGGGCACCAGAGAACTCGCAGCGGATTGGTTCCAATTCGCGATCGACGTGCCGCCGCAACTCGTCCCGACCTGAATGTCATAGGTGGTGGCACCGGTGACCGGATTCCAAACTAGATTCACCGAGGTCGTCCCCGCGGCAAAGCTGGCCCCGTTCGCAGGTGAACTCAGCACCGGCACCGCTGGTGCCAAGGCCGCAGCGGCGACGGGTATGACGATGGCTGAGTGATCGTTCACCGGAAAAGAAAACTTCGCAGTGATTGCGGTCGGAGGGAAACTGGATGCGTTGGACGAAAGTAGGTCTTTACGATGTTCACTTTGATGGCCAGACGTCACCGGAACCAAAGCTGCGGCCAGTATTGTCAAGAAGATGCCGCCAAGTTCTAGCTTTCTCATTTTGCCGCCCTACCAACTTCCAGTTCTGCTTTGCGAAAAACCAAGAACTCTTCACCCAGGTTGGCTTTGGGTTGGTCCGTGCTTTAGAATCGCCTGCAAGTCTCAGTTGCCTTGCTACGATCAGTTCGACTGCTCCGCTTCGACCCACTGCTCACAGCGGGCTCATCTTATCGCTATACTTCATCGGCCAGCGTGTAGTTATTCGGTAGGAATTTGTTTGCAACTAGTTGGGAGGGGGAGCAAGTGTTGGATCCATCCCTTTCGCGAGAATTTCTATATTACTTTGGTCCATTCTGCCTGGATCCGGCGAACGCGACTCTACTTCACAACGAAACCGCGAAAAGGCTTCAGCCTAAGACATTTGAAGTGCTGTTTGTGCTAGTTCAAAATGCTGGACACTTGGTGACTTATGAAACTCTAATACAGATGGTTTGGGGCAGCGAGGTCCATAACCAGAGTCTGAGATGGCAAGTAAGCAGGCTGCGAGACAGTCTGGGAGTTGACAGGTCGCAAACGAAGTACATCGAGACGGTCCCAAAACGAGGCTTTAGGTTCATAGCGCAGGTTGAAAGAGTCGCGGTTGGTGGCAAGGACCCTCGCCAAGAGCACACGTCAATCGCTGTGCTGCCTTTCAAATTGCAAGGCGTCAGTTCTCGGTACAAATTCCTAGAGTCGGGCATGGCCTACACTCTGACGGCGATGCTAAGTTCGCTAAAAGAACTTGTAGTTCGACAAACCCGTGCGGTTCGTCGTTGCTGGCTGGAAGAGCAGGATCCCATAAAGGTGGGTCGAAAGCTCGGTGTTGAATGGATCTTGGAAGGCGAGTTCAAAGTTCGGAAAGATCGAATATCCGTGGTAGGTCGTCTAATCAACGTCGAGAGTGGCAAATCCAAGTGGGAAAAGAGATTTGATGAAACCTACGAAGATCTATTTGTGGCGCAGGATTCGATGTCTCAAGATCTAGTCGCATTCCTAACTGGGAAATCAGAGCATGATCCCTTGCGGCCCACGCTAACCAGGCACTCCACGGAGAGTACCGAAGCCTACCGCAACTACATTCAAGGTCGGGAATTCTGGAACCAGAGAACCAGTGATGGCTTACAGAGTGCTATCAAATACTTCGAGCGAGCGAGCGAGGCCGACTCGGAATACGCGCTGGCCTACGGCGGACTGGCAGACTGCTACAACCTACTTAGCTACTACAGCGGACTTCATCCCAAGGAAGTTTTTCGAAAAGCGGAAAAGTTTGCGGAAATGGCTCTTTACCTAGATAAGACACTCGCGGAAGCCCACACCTCGCTCGCGTACGCGATCTCCCGTTGTCACTGGAAATGGAAAGAAGCTGAACAAGGTTACAAACGGGCAATCGAACTCAACCCCAGCTATCCAACTGCTCATCAGTGGTATGGAGAACACTTGACCGCGATGGGCCGCTTTAATGAGGCGAAGGCCGAAGTTAGAAAAGCCGAACAGCTAGACCCCAATTCAGCGGTCATAAGTTCCGCGATAGGTACCGTTCACTATTTTGCACGGGAGTATGACGCGGCAATCGACCAATACTTACGTACTATCCGTAAGTATCCGGGTTTTGTACGGGTACATTTTCGCCTGTGCCGGGCTTACGTTCAAAAAAAGATGTTTCCAGAGGCATTTTCCGAGTGCCAGAAGGCACTTCAACTTTCGCTTGGTAGAACAAAGGAGATCGTGGAATTAGGCCAAGCGTATGCCATAGCCGGCCAGCCAGAGCAGGCCAGGCAGATCATCGGAGAACTGGAACAGATCTCAAAGGACTCATATGTTTCTGAGTATAACATTGCGATCGTTTTTGTTGGATTGAATGATTTCCCCGAAGCAATCCGCTGGCTGGAAGAGGCCTACTGGAGCCGCGACCCATGGCTGGAGCATTTGAATGTAGACCCTAGGTTGGATGAACTCCGACGTGAAGCCAAATTCAAAGACATATTACGTGATGTGGGCCTTCCGGACCGAACACTCATATGACGTCCCCTTTCCAGCTCCACTTCTGTAATCCAAAGGGGGAACCTTCAGCACCTCGTAGCGACGACCATTTGTTTCTGTTGCTGCACGCACGTATCACTGTCCGCAACATTCTCATCGGGCAAGATGGGTCTCATGTTCTCTTCGCTGCCTTCTCAACACTCGAATTAACCGCCAGCCGATGAGAACGACAACACGAATGAAACCAGCAAACTAACATGAAAGCCAAGCTGAAGCTGGGCCGGGTTGAATAAGTTGTTCGGTTTCATTCGTATCTCTTTAACCACTCTTTAAGATCATTATAATCCTTCAAATCCATCAAGTTCTTATACCTTCTCCACTCCTCAATAGCAGGTTTGGTAAAGAATGACGTGGTGACAATCATACTCTTATTAGCTTTATCGATTTGCTGAACGCCATATAATCTTTGAACCACTTCTATCCCTACATGCTGTTTAGGATGCCATCTCTTACATTCAACATACATAAGAAAGTTGCAAATTTGATTTTTCAAATAAGCGAATATATCTTTTCCGCCATCACGCGTTGCTGAAGTAATTTCAACATCAAACCCAAAGTCCCTAAGAATATCTGCAATTAGCATTTCGAATTTACGCGGTGAAATCTCATATAGTGCTTCAGGATGTTTAGCGAAGTATTTCTTGAGTTCATCATTGACATCTAAGACTAACGGAGCAATCGTGTCATTATCGTTTGTATTCTCGAATAACAGATCGGAGTCCTGCGCTCTTTTAAGTCCCTTTACATAATCGTTAAGTCTTTTGCGTGCGCCCTCATATTCGATTCTTGGCCAATCTACAGCTGGAGTCATTGCTGAGGGATGGGGATGACCATATCCGCGCATGGGATGCGCCATTTTTTTGGCGTACTTGTCTACCTCATCAATCAATTGTTTGTATATCTGGTCATCATCATCGATATGATCTTCTTTGTGCATCCCGTCTGCCCCGCGCGTTGCGAAACATACCAACGTATCGGTAACTAAAGTGTCAATTCAATGCTTATTCAAAAGAACCTGAGCAAGCTGAAACATTTCAAAAAATAGGAACAGGAAGAAGGCTAAGCCGAAGATTAAACTCTTAACTTTCATTATAAGGTGGTCAGATCTTTCCAAAATATGCTCTACCCTATCGAAGAATGTGTCTATTCGAGCAAACGTACTCGCTGTTGCAGACAAAGCCGACGGTTCAGTTTCTTGTCTTTCAGTCATTGACAATGCCCTCTTCATAACGCAAAAAGCTATCCATCTTGTTGCGACCTAACTAACACATTCCGTCAGTCAGTAACTTTTCTTCCTGGGAAAGAGGGCTAATTGTAAATCATTTTCCGCAGGTTTGTCGGAGCGTGTCCTTGGACTTATCTTTTCCAGTGCGAAGCAGATGGAAAACGGCGAAGTCAGGAATCAGAGATACCGAGAGCCACAGTTACGCGGCGAATGTCCTTTAGTATTTTGCAACCCCATGGGTCGGTAGCCTCGTTTAGTAAACCATACTCTTCAATAGGCTTACTGCGCGGCTGGCCCGAAACGTCGACGGGTTCTCGTCATTGCGACAAATCTTATCGACCTCGTCAATATAGATAATCCCTGCTGCGCGCGTTCGACCGTCTGGGGCAAATGAATTGCATCGTGCAGTAAATCGCGATTCCTGTAGCGACCGAAAGTACAGGTGAATTGATGTAGAGGTTAATGTTCTTTTCAGCGAAAGAGCATGCGGATCTGCGTGGTCAAATCAAAGTACAAGATCGTAAGTGCAAGACGTAAAACCCTGAGAAAACGAGTGCGGTTAGCGAAAATTTCAAGTTATGACCGAAATCTGTAGGAAATTCTCACGTTATGCCCGACAAGAATTTCATTTAATGACCGAATCGTCCGCGTAAGTGATTGATTTCATTGATGGGCCAATTTCACTTTATGACCGAACCCACAAATGGGGTGGCAGCAGACAGCCCCAGAACTCTCGTCGTAACTATGCCATACTTTGAAGAGCTTAAACTTAGAGTCGCGGACAAATCCGTTGAAGACCTTGCCGACCCGATCGGAGATGAAGCTTTCGACGGTAATCCGGTTTGGTCAGATTTACTGCTGTTGATAGACCCGCTGCTCAGCGATCGCATGAAGGAGGCCGGGTGGGTAGCGGATGGTTGTACGTGGGAAGACTTTCACGTTTTGCTGGACCACGAGCGACGCGTTGTTGTGCAAGACATGGAAAGGAGAAAATTGGCGCGATGGCGGACGAATCGCACAATAATCGCTGAGACAAAGCACAACGACACGCTTACATAAATCGCATAACAAACGTTTACGCAAGCCGCACAATGCGCTTACGCGGTTACACAAACTTCCGACGCCTTTGCGCAACTGATTTTGTAAGTGTTGTTTATCTTCAGCGGAGGCTTTCGCCGGGAGTGGGGACGGGTACCAAACGGCTATTCCTGCTGAAACAAGAAACGCAAGAACCGTTGCGATAGCGATCAATGGTCTTCGTCGAAGACCTTTAATCAAGCTCATAAAATCTCCTTTCAGATAACGGTTTGCTGATAGTGGGGGAATACGGCTTGTTGATCACAAAGACGGTGATAGCCTTTGTTAACAGTTTTGACTGCTAGTGATGAAACTAATGTTTCGCGAGCACAGAGATCGATGGTGCTAAACAGCGATGGGTGGGTTCAGCTTTTATATATATCCTTTGTTAAGATAAAAGGCCACGGCTCAGTTCTACTCAACTCAATTTTGAAAGGACACCCCCCATGAACCTTATGCGCGGGAAAATTACACTTTTCCCTTACACCTTTGCCCCCAACGACTGGATGTTCTGCGATGGCACACTGCTTCAAATCTCCTCCAGGAATACAAATCTTTTTGTGCTGTTGGGGGGCAATACCTTCGGCGGCGACGGCCAGCGAACCTTTGGCCTGCCCGATCTGCGGTCTATCACGCCGGATGAATGTCACTACTGCATCGCCGTGCAAGGACAATTTGGGGTAACGCAGTACGAAGGGTTTGTAGGTGAAACGTTCCTTCTGCCGTTTCGGTCCGAGGCACGTGATCTACTGGAGTGCACCGGCCAATCGCTTCCACGAAGTCAGTATCCGCTGCTGTCAAGGTTGATGGGAACAAGGTTCGGTGGCGATGGCGCGAATTTCAATCTGCCGGACCTGCGGTCCACGACGCCAAAAGGACACCAAAGCATGATGGCGGTGCAGGGAGTTGACCCGAACTCCGGCTCCGGCATGGACGATAGGTTTGTTGGCGAGTTATTCCTGATGCCTTACGACACCGTTGAGAATTTGCTTCTTTGTGATGGCACCAGGCTGGGGATTAGTGGTAACGAGAAGCTCTTCAACCTGCTCGAAACCCGGTTCGGAGGAGACGGTATTCGGGAGTTTGCCTTGCCCGATTTGCGTGCCGTGGCGCCGGCAAAATACAACTACTTCATGGCCGGGAGGGGCATGTATCCGGTGCGACTTTAATGAACGGCCGAGGCTGTAAGCGCGTTAGCCTCGGCCTAGCATCTCTTTACCAACGTCAAAGGCTTCGGCCAAAACTCTTCCATACCTTGTCGCCGTTGGTGAACACGATCAACCCGCGTTGCGATTTTGGGAACAGGATCACGACTGTGTTGACCAAGTGGAGAAACAGCGACGCCAATTTGGTTTTTGGGTCACCAATCGCAAATCGTTCTTGTCAAGCTGCTGACATTTGAGAAGTTACGTATTAATGTACAATGGTTGGCTGCAAGAACTTCGGATCTAGGAGCTAACTGCTTCACCCCTACCTTTAGGGCAACTTTTCGTCGTCGCTGAGCAGTGAGAAACTGACGCGCGAAGTCTTGCGTAAGCCACGCCTGAGTAATGCAATCGCACTCCTTGTTTGAGTAACCACACCGCCACCCAGGTCAAGCCATGGGCATTTCTAGTACTGAACCAGGGAGTACCATGGTCCATCAAGAGCGCCAGCGGCACGCCAGCTTCGCGAAAATGGACTTCTAATGATTGCTTTACGCCGGCACCCGCAGTACTCCGCAAGGGCCAGAGGCCATGCAAGTAACGACTGCAATACGTGGCAAGAAACTCTTTGATGAGGTTTGTCGTGAAGTCGCTAATCGTGTCGCGCCCAACTCCGTCACGAATCAAACACAGTTTCTCCAAGTGGCTACTTTTTCTTCGCCGAAATCGCGGAACACCGAATTGAAGTTGTGATGGAGAGCGCGCGCAAAGTCCCTGCCAAGACCGTGGCCACGGTTTCCTGTGCGACTGAAGCCCAACCAGTTCTGCCTAACTTCCCGGAAAGTAAACCAAGCATCCACCAGAGGCTCTGTTAGCTCCTCAGATAAGGTGACATCTTTTAGAAATCGCGATAACGAGCAGCGAAAGATTATCAGTGTCGAGGGCAAGTTATCCGTCAGAGTAGTTCCCATTTTCTCCGTGCCAGTCCCCCGCAGCCACAAATGTTCTAAGAGACTAAGTCCCTGATCGGTGTGAGGAAAATTTCAAGTTATGACCGAAATCTGTAGGAAATTCTCACGTTATGCCCGAAAAGATTTTCATTTAATGACCGAATCGTTCCCGTAAGTTATTGATTCCACTAATAGGCCAATTTCACTTTATGACCGAACCCACAAAATGTGTATGTGTGTGAGATCCGGCATAAAATGAAATTGCTCGGACAACCGCGCTGACATGGGCCGTGTGATAGAACTTTTGATCTAACAGCACTCGTTGACAGGGTTTGCTGCGCTCCTGTAAGCTCCCGGCCGTCCTCGACATCCGAACCCGACCTTGCCGTCTCATTACTAAACTGTCAAACCGTATCAAGGATTAGCCTCATGAAAATCTCGCTCTCATTCCGTTCTCTAATACTATTAGGGCTCCTGAGCATTGCTGCCATGTCCACCCCCGTTACGGCGCAAACTGTGCGTAAGATTGTCTATTTGCATGCGGGTATAGGTTGGGAACTCTGGATCATGAATCCTGACGGTAGTGGCCAGACAAAGGTGTGTAACTGTTCGGACGTGCAGAGGCCGGTATTGTCACCCGACAACCTGAAGATCGCTTTCGAGATGAACAATAATGTTTATGTCGTAAAAACTGATGGGACAGGACTGTTAAATCTATCCCAAAATGTTGGGCAAGGTGAATACGCCACCTGGTCGCCCGATAGCACACAAATCGTTTTCGACAACGACGTTAGAGATATTTATCGTGTCAATATTGATGGGAGCAACACAACACGTCTTACACCTTCTGACCGTAGTGGTGTGTTTTCAAATGCCGCGCCGGCATGGTCACCTGACGGAAGAAAGATCGCTTTCACTGGTAGTGGTAGCGAAGGTGGGGTCTATCTCAAGAGCGAGATTTGGATTATGGACGCCGGCGGAGGCCCGGCAACTCGCATTACCCATGCAAACATCTGCGACATTTGTTATGGCGGTTTTGGGCGTGCCGTTTGGTCGCCTGATAGCTCAAGAATTGTAGCGCTGCGGTCCGATTACGATTGCGGCCCATCAGGGTTCTCTGGGTTCTACTTAATGTACGCCAACCCTGCGAGCGGTGGCGTTGTGCGAATCACAGATTGCGACTGGCATAACGGCACGACTTATTTGGCTGCTTGGTCGCCTAGTGGCAAGAAGTTGGCCTTACGTCTTGGTGATCAGATTTACACGATGAACCCGGATGGTAGCGGCAAGAAGCCGGTGGGCCTTCATGCGTCAACTTATGAGAACCCGGCATGGTCCCCCGATGGCAAGAAGATCGCCTTTTCCTACGACAATTATCCGGTCGAAAATTATAATGAAATCTATTCGGTCAACGCCGATGGCACCGGCCAAATAAACCTCACCAACACGCCAACCTTAAAAGAGATCAATCCCGATTGGGGCCGCGGATCAGCTTGCGACCAGTCGACCATTTCCGTGCCGCCGATTCAAAATGTTGGCAGCCACTGGCCTTATGATCTCAATGACACCAATCCAAATTGGAACATGACGACAGAAGTGAGTGCTACAGATGGCTTGGTTCTGAAAGACGTCAAGCTGGGAGAGCGCTACATGGCGAAAAAGATTAGCGTTCCATACTACACCCTACAGACAAGTGTAGTTCCCAAACAGCGCGGTGAACTTGAGCCCGACGGCAACCATGCAGTAATGCGAAGCCGCCTGGTGGATTACTCAGTTAGCGAAGACGGAGAAAAGCTGGTTGTCGAAGCAGCGTACGCGATAGACCATATTGGAACGAGTTGTCTGCAAATCACGCAGCGCTATGAATTTTATAGGCAGGGCGTGGGTGGCGGATGTGAGCCGAGCGAAACGCTGCCCTGCGCGCGCTGGAAACCGATCGTGGACTATCGATTTACGGGGAACAATGGCGAGACGCTCACAGCTATCAACATCGTCCAACGTCAACATCTGCGAATCGACGACATTGCATATAACAGTGTAGGACTGTTCAAGGATTGTGACACTCCTGGGACGTGTCTTCCAAGCGCGGGGAACACCCTCCCGGGTGTTATCGGATTTGAAAGAAAAGCCAACCCTCTTTTTTATGAATCTTATGGAAGCGCGATCCGGAGCGGCCTGAACTCGAATCAATGGGACAACATTCATCAGACCAACCGTGGCCAAGTGTCGGAGCCGCCGGTTTGCTTGACGTGCACCGGATCAAAACTTGTAGGAGGAGGCTGCCCCGAGTGTGGTCATAGTCACTGGCGCTGGGGCGCTTCCGTAACAGGGTCGGCGTTTGGGAATGGAAACATACTTGGGATACCGACGGGCTCAATTCAAGACCTTGACTTTGCAATTACTCGTTATCAAAGCGGTGAGGCAGATCCACTTGATGTCCAGGATCTCATCACCTCGCAACCAATTCGCACTTATGACACCTCAGGTCGAAGTCCGCTTCAGATAAACTGGGGTTCGGCGCCTGAAGAAGTAGTCGTTTGGTATTCCGGCACCGGCAAGCAACCCAGCGACGCGTTTTTTGGTCACGGCGGGTTCTTTAACCCGACGATCATTACTAAGCAACTCTATGGTGATTTAGGTTTTGCGGCGCCTGGCAACCGTCGATCGCTGTCGCCATTGTCCAATGGCGAAGACGGGATTACTGAAATTGTTGCTACCAACATCTTCGTGGCTGGTTCTACAACCCTTAATCCTTTTGACTCAACTTTGGAAGCACCTTTGCTGCCGCCTGGATATTCTCAGTACGGCACGCTTGGTTATGATGTGACAACGGACGCGGAATCATCTGGGCCTTATACCTTGAGCTTCTCTGTTCCTTCGGTTACAGATCAAAACGTATTCGATCAATTAAAGGTCTTTCATCTCGAGCAAGACCCCTACGATCCGGACGAAGTCATTTGGGTTGACCGCACAGTACTTCCCCCGGATCCTCAGGCTCCTGATTTCGCGAGCAGGACAGTTAACGCAAGGACGAATCTTTTGGGCGTATTCGTTTTGGCTTCCGTGACGGGTCCGCTACCTGCGAATTGGGCAATTGCCGATGTGGCCCTTAGTTTCGTCGACTCTCCCGACCCAATCGTCGCCGGAAATAATTTGACTTACGTTCTCAGCGTGACTAATAACGGTCCCCAAACCGCGAGCGGCGTAAGTCTTGTGGATCCATTACCACCGAGTAGCGACTACGTTTCCGTAGCCTCGACTCAGGGATATTGCAAGGAAACTGAAGGCAAAATTGTTTGCAAGCTCGGTTCAATCAACTCAGCGGCAACGGCAACGGTCACGATCGTAGCCAAGGCAGGGGACGGGGGACTTGTGCTGCCTCCTCAAGGCCGAGTGATTAACAATACCGCCCACGCCATAGCCACTGAAGCTGACCCCGATGCGGCAAACAACACTGCCACGGCTGACACTACGGTTTTGCCGAATCCGAATCTGGCACCTACGGTCAGCATTTCCAGCCCCGGTAATGGGAACTTGTTTGTGGGTCCGGCAGCAAACATCGCCGTAACCGCAACAGCGGCCGATGCCGATGGGAGCATTAGCACCGTGGAGTTCTTCGACGATGGTGTATCCATCGGCTTTGGCACTCTGTCAGGCACCGACCAATACAACCTGAATTGGACCAACGTAGGCTTTGGCAATCATTCACTGATTGCTGTGGCCAGGGACAACGCCGGCAGGAATACCATCTCCAATGCCGCGAACATTTTCATCAACGGCTTAGCCATGGTGAATTTTTACAACCCTACCCCGTGGTCTCAGTACACGACGCCGGCAAGCATCACCATGGAGACGGCCGCCACCTACAGCGGCGGTAGCATCAGCAAGGTTGAATTCTTCGCGAATGGAGTGCTGATCGGCGCCGGAACGATTTTCAATCAAGGACTTTACCGGTTCGTCTGGAATAATCCTTCTTCGGGCACTTACCAGTTGACGGCTGCGGCTACCGACAATTCGGGAGTTGTGACTTTTTCCGCCCCCAAAACGATCTACGTCAATTTAAAGGCAAACGTCTCTCCCACAGTAAACATTACGGCTCCGGCGAGTGGCGCCTCATATATTATGCCTGCGAATGTCACGATCAACGCGACTGCAACCGATAGTGACGGCACCGTAAGTGGTGTCGATTTCTATGCCGATGGAATTCTGCTGGGCGCAGGCGCTAACAGTGGAGGAAACCAATTCACCTTTACCTGGTCCAATCCCGCGTTTGGCGATCACTCCCTGACGGCAGTTGCCACTGATAACCAGGGTGCGCCAACAAATTCAACCAGCGTTCCCATCAAAGTCGTGGCGCCCGTGCTTCTGGTTGCGGGATCGACAACACTTAATAGCAGCGACAGCGCAGTCAAGACTCGCCTTGAAGCGCTGAACTATGCGGTTACAGTCAAAGATGCCGCCAGCGCGACTACCGCTGACGCGACGGGTAAGGCCCTGGTCCTAATCTCTTCAACCGTCACACCCGCAACAGTGGGCACTAAGTTTAGGACTGTAGTTGTCCCGGTCATTACCTGGGAAAGCGGACTGTTTACCGATATGGGAATGACCGGAAGCACTAACAAGGATTTCGGCAGTAAAACAAATCAAACGCAGATAAGTATCACTAGTCCTACACACCCGCTGGCGGCCGGATTGTCGGGCACCGTAACTGTGACGACGTCCTCTGGTACTTTCGATTGGGGTAAGCCAAGCGCCAATGCGAGTTCGGTCGGAACAGTGGTTGGTGATACGGCGAAGACACTGATTTTCGGATATGAACAGGGAGTAGCGATGCCGGGCTTAACTGCCCCTGCGCGGCGGGTGGGACTATTCATGTTTGACACTACCGCGGCAGCTTTCAATGCTAATGGCACCGCTTTGTTAGACACCGCCATAAAATGGGCCAGAGGAAACGGATCGCTGTCCGCAACTGTTACCGTACCGCCCCCAGGCTCAGTTGATCTGACGGCGCAAGGAGTCGTCGACTGGGCGCATTGGGGACTAAATGGGCCTGCAAACTTTGATCATAAGAGCAACGTCACTCAACAGATTAGTAATTTTGCCAGAATCGGCGCCGCGTTTCCGGGCTGGTTTATTGGTAGTCCAACAACTTTCAATTGGACCAATGGCACGCCGACCGTGAGCGCCTCAACTCAGGGAGGATTAGTCTCCGGCTCAACAGGTAATGGGTACGAGATAACTGTGCCGGCAGACAGCAACCTGAAAACATTGAAGTTGTATGTGGGCGCGTGGTACGGGCAGGCAAGATTGGAAGCTACCCTAAGCGATGGGAGCGCGGCCACATTTGTAAGCACATCAATAAATGCCTGCGGCGGAGGAGCAGCGTACGGTGTCTACACGATCAACTTTAAAGCCAATTCTGGAGGGCAGACATTAAAGGTAAAATATACCTTGTTGAGCGATTGCTCCGCTCCCAACGGAAAAGTCGCGTTGCAATCGGCGACCCTACAATGATGTATTACCGCCGCTACATGCGCCGAAAGGTCGAGGCGATGACTCGCCAGCGTTCCCCGCCAATTGAATAACGTGTGGTTCCCGTTAAATAATGATTCGGTGTAGTAGTGGAACGAATATTCTTTGCTCTTGAGGGTATCTCTGAAATTACAATTGGCCACGAGCAATGGGGGCGGGAGCGGTCGTCGCGGCGGCCCGCCAACTGTGTCCCGGCCTCGAACGAGAAGCGCAAAGGCAGACGCGCGCGCGTGGCGTACTGGCGGGTTAGCCATTCCCACTCCTTCTTGTTGTCAGGCTTCCACGAGAAAGACCCGGATTGGGAAAGTACGTTGCCGAAAACCTCTGGATGCTGATTCCAACAAACGCGGCCGCTAATCCACCCAGACTTACCCCGCCGATAATCGTTTGTCGGTCCGTTACGTGGTAGTTAGCACGCGCCCAGGGGGCGATGCTCCACGCTCAGCAGTCGTGCGGCAACTATTAACAACCTATGCTGGTTTTTACAGAAAGCGCCGAATTAATAAGCGTCTGTCCTTGTGAAGGAGTGAGAGCTCCAGATTTTATGAAGCTGTCGAGTTGGTGGATGACGGCACCCATCTGATTGCATGCGGCGCCGTTCTGCCCTTGATTGAGCTTGCTAAGAACCTCAAAGAGCTTATTGATGATGGCGTTTGACTGATCGGGCGTCAGCACTCCAACAAACCTAAGGTTCTGCACCTGATTAATAAGTTGAACAGCACGCGTCGCGGGTGAACAACCGATCTGATCGCACTGCTGTGGCGAGCATCCGTCTTGAACACATGGTTGACCCTGTAATACAAGGTTGTGAAGCAAGCCTGCGGAAATCGCCTTTACCCCACTGATACAACTCGGAGGCGTTGACTCGCAAAAGGCATTAGTACCCCAACCGGTGATTGTGCCGTCAAACTTGAGCGCGAGGTTGTGATTGAACCCAGCGGCAATGGCAACAACCCCGCTGAGACCAGCAGGAACATTCAAAACACCAGAGCCAAAAAGATCAGTGCCCCAAGCGACCACAGTACCGTCAGACTTCAGCGCCAGTGTGTAAGAGCGACCCGCATCAATCGCCATCACCCCGTTTAGTCCGGCAGGCATATCCACCTGGTCATTTTCAACATTGCCCCATTCCACTACAGTCCCATCTGACTTTAAGGCGACACTACGGTCCAACCGAGCGGCAATCGCGATCACACCGCTAAGACCGGCCGGAGGCGTAGCCTGGCCAAAGTCGTTATTGCCCCAGCCCACCACTGTGCCATCAGACTTCAACGCCAGGCTGTGAGTGCCCCCGGCCGCAATAGCAATCACGCCGCTTAGAAGGGCGCCACCGCTTGCTTGCCCGAAGCCATCAGAGCCCCAACCCACGATCGTGCCGTCAGATTTCAGAGCGAGACCATGAGCACCCGTAAAGAGAAAGTTCTGCCCTCCCGCCGAAATCGCAACAACACCGCTTAAGCCGGGAGGTGGTGTCTCTGCGCCAAAACCATGACCCCAGCCAACGACAGTACCGTCAGACTTCAGCGCCAGACTGTAAGACCAACCGGCAGCAATCGCGGTCGCATTGCTGAGATCTGCCGGAATACTCAACTGCAGATCGGAGTTGGTGCCCCACCCTCCGACGAAGCTTGTCGCCGGTAATGGCTGAAGATCGGGGCGAGCTGAGCTAAAGGATAAATTTCCGAACAATGCCGCCACCAGCAGCAACGCGAAGAGTGAGAATCTGCATTTGTTGCGTCGGTATATCATCATTGTTTCCTTTCATGAAGAGGCCAGAAGGGCCGGGTCGTTTAGCGTAGAGGACGATGAGAGCGCCCCATTAATCGGGAGAAAAGTGCCATCGGATCGATAGTGAGCTATAGGTTTATGAGGGTTGTCGCAGTCTGGCGCGAGGAACGCATTCATTTCCGGCGCTTACGGAGAGTCGTGGGAGTACAACATTAATTACTCCTTTGTGAAAATGTGGACCGGCAGTATCAACAGCAATAGCCATTCCAGATGAAGGACTCAGCAATAACAACTTCAGCTTTCCTGGCTGTCTATAACTGTACTCACCTCTGTTCAGATCTGTTTCTTATTGAGGACACTTTGCCAAGTTCAAGTGATTACGGTAGTAGAACCAACCGGCTTTGCGACTGATCTCTCTGTGCCTGGTTTGTAGTATTTCCAGTTTGCGTCGCGGCGTGTAAGGTCATCGAGCGGGCCCTTTGATCGAAAAAATAAAGTTGATCGCAAAAGAATAAGAGCCGTCGTCGCCGCACACAAGGATATGCAGAGGGCTGCAGAGAAGACTATCACGGCGCAGAGGGGCTACTGCACAATTCTCACTGTTCCAGTAATACTTGTATGACCATTCACTTTGTTCGTCACTTGAACCACGCCACTCGAGAGGTTGCTCGGCAACCTGAAGGTAACTTGCGTGCATTATGGGCGAAACAAACGTTGTCATCGATGGCTGTAATTCTGAGGTTCCCAATATCGTCGTGCCAGGCGGCTCAACGATCGCTGACCTCGTTGCCGAATGCACTGCGGACGCAACGAATCATGGCCAGTTCGTGAGTTGTGTTTCTCACGTGACCAATGATCTGAAGAAAACCGGAACCATCACTGGTCAGCAAAAGAGCGCGATCCAGAAGTGTGCAGCGCAGGCTGATATTCCCTGAGGTCGACACTCGGTAACAAGTGGTCTAAGGTCACGCGAAACGTTTTCGGGTCGTCTCACATTGATTATAGGGCGGTACAGCGTCAGACTTGTGAGTGCACATCTCAACGAGGCACCTGAGGAGAAAGCATGGCAAAACCTACATCACAGGGCAAAACCGTGAAGCCGTCACGGAAAACTCTCCGGCTGACCTTTCAAGTCGCAGGCGGTGAGGTGAAATTAATAAAGCACCGGCGAGTAAACATGATCACCCCGCCTTCTGTAGGAGAACATCCCGAGACCGGTAAACACGGAGGTTTCTGGATGGAACTTCGAGATGAAAACGATCGTGGACTCTTCCACCGTACTCTAATTTCCCCAGCCGGCGACACTGTAGAAGTTCACTCACCGGATGGCGCAATACGGCGCGAATATGTTCCATCTGAGGAAAGCACATTCGAAGTGCTTGTCCCCGACTACGGTAAGGCAACCTCCATCGTACTCTGTGGAAAGAAGTCCGGAGGCGCACACACACAACCATCTATAGCTGCCGCCGCGGCGCCGAAAACGCGTGAGTTAGCACGCTTTGAGATACCTGAAGGAGACGAAGAATGAGCGCGAGTGACGGTCGTGTAGTACGCACTGAGAAAATTGTTGACAATGGCCCGGACAGCGAACGCTGGAATCTTGTCATTATTGGCGATGGCTATCGTGAAACTGAGCTGACGACGTATCGCACGGACGCCGAAAAATTTGTTTCGACCCTGCGTTCAACGCCACCTTTCGACGAGCTTTTCTCCGGCATTAACGTCCACCGGATTGAGGTAGTGTCCGACGACAGCGGGGCTGACAATCCCAATGTTGCACCGGTAGTCATGGTAGACACTTTTTTCGACGCGAAATTCTGGGATGGAGCATGGAGTCGTGTGCTTACCATAAATATTCCTCTGGCGCGATCAGTGGTAGCGACACAAGTTCCAGCTATGCATCAAGTGGTCTGCATAGTTAATACAAGTACTTATGGTGGCTCAGGCGCCGTTAATGAACACGTGGCAACCTGCTCGACGCACCCTGCCTCGGCTTTGGTTGCAATTCATGAAATGGGACACAGTGCTTTCGGATTGGCTGACGAGTATGCGGGATCGACCCCACTGCAACCCGACGAACCCCCGTTTCCTAACGTGACCCTCAATATAGACCGTGGCACTATCAAGTGGAGGGCGTTAATCCTGGACGACACTCCCATCCCGACGCTGCGCAACCAGGGCTGCGGGACACCCACCGATGTAAATCCTGCGACACTTGATCCCGACGACCCGGTTGGAGCTTACGAAGGAGCGCTCGGTTCGAAGTGCAATATCTACCGGCCGGTTCTCTCCTGCAAAATGGCGGCCAACAGCTCTCCGTTCTGTCCCGTTTGTTCAGGAGTGATCCGGGCAACACTTGAGCCTTTTCTGCCGAGTTAATCACTTACTATCGTGTGCAATGAAACGCTGAGTTGACAGCTCAATTAACGCCGCAGTTCCGTTGCCGCGCCCATCACCGAGAAACGGCCTTCGATGTAGCTGGTCGTAGCGGCGTCGGCCGTGCCGGTGAAGCCCGGTTGCTTCCCGCCGATGGTTACTTTGAAATCACCGGGCTCGACTACTGTTCGGCCATCATCTGTAATCAGCGCGAGTTGACGTGGTTCAATGTTGAACTTGATAACGCGGCGCTCACCTTGCTTCAGATGTACTCGTTCCACTCCAGCAAGAGATCGAATCGGTACTCGAACAGATGCTTCTACGTCAGTCAGGTAAAGTTGGACCACCTCGTCGCCTTCTCGAGTGCCCACGTTCTCAACAGTGGCACTGACTGTCACATTTTCTGTCGGCGATATGCGTGGTGATGAGACGGTGAAGCCCGAATATTTAAATCGCGTGTAGCTGAGACCATGACCAAACGGATAGAGTGGTTCGCCTTTGAAGAACCGGTACGTCCTTCCGTCCATACGATAGTCGTCAAACCTTGGCAACTGGTCTACTGATTTGTAGAACGTAACCGGCAGCCGTCCTGCCGGTTTGTAATCACCAAAGAGGACCTCCGCAATTGCGGCTCCTCCTTCCTCACCCGGATACCACGCCTGAACGATCGCCGCGACATGCTCATTGGCCCAATTCACAGCGAGCGCACTGCCCGACAACAAAACGAGCACGACAGGCTTGCCGGTTGCCGCAACTGATTCAAGCAAACGCTGCTGGCGCGCGGGAAGATCGATACTCACCCGATCGCCGCCGAGAAAACCAGGCTCGGGGACATTCATTTCTTCGCCTTCAAGACGTGAAGAAAGGCCGAGAACCATCACCACCGCATCTGCCTGTCTCGCCGCGTCGACAGCTTCGCCATACGGCGATCCGGTGTTGACGACGGGGAGTTGCCACGCGAGTCTGGCAACTGCACCTATCTTGCTCTCGTAGTACTCCATCTTTATGTCGTAGCTCTTACCAGCCTCCAGGGTGACTTCGCCCGTCACAGTTGCGGGCGCGTGTTCGGTCCAATCCTCAGCAATCAACTTGCCATCGAGATACACACGCACACCATCGTCGGCGATTGCGCCGAAGCGATATTTACCACTCGTAGTTGCGACGAGCTTGCCGGTCCAACGTGCGGAAAAATCATCAGCAGGAATGCCAGGGGCCGGGCTCGACATTCCCCAGTCAAAGTTCACTTCGCGATCGACGCGCGTCACGGCTGGCGCACCCGCGAGTGTCTTATTGGCAAAATACTCAGCTTTTAGACCGCGCTCGCCGTTGGGTCCGCGCAAGGCGGAAGCCGGCACGGGTGCTGCGGAAACTTCTGTTAGCGCCGTGCCTAATGCATGCAAAACTTTCGTCTTCGAAGAAACGCGCTGACGAATTCCTGCAAGCGGTGTCGTTGCGCGTGATGGTTGGCCGTTGTAGTTACCCAGCAGCACTTGAACGTCATCGGCGTTTGGTCCAATGACGGCGATCGACTTTAGATCTTTGCGCAGCGGCAGTGTGTTGTTTTCGTTCTTCAAGAGAACTATTGATTCTCGTGCCGCCTCGAGTGCAAGTTGACGGTGTTCGGGTGAATCATTTGCTGAGAATGGGATTTTTGAATAGGCCACTATCTCAGGTGGATCGAACATCCCGAGTCGAAACCTGGCTTCGAACAATCGCTTTACGGCGCGATCGATCTCGGCTTCGGAAATCAATCCCTGCTTCACAGCATTCACGAGTGCTTTGTAACTATCGCCGCATTCAAGATCAGTTCCTCTCTTGACTGCGAGTGCCGAAGCCTCTGCAGCGGTCTTCACAAAGTTATGACGCTTGTAGATGTCATCGATCGCGCCACAATCGGAAACGACGTAGCCATCAAATCCCCACTCGCCGCGTAACATATCGCCGAGCAGATGTGTGTTGGCGCAGCACGGCTCGCCGTTTGTCCGGTTGTAAGCGCACATCACGGACGCAGCACGAGCTTCCATGACAGTGGCGCGGAAAGCCGGCAAGTATGTCTCACGCAGATCACGTTCGGCTGCAGCAGCGTCAAAGCGATGGCGCTCAGGTTCCGGGCCAGAATGAACAGCGTAATGCTTCGGAGTTGAAACAACTTTCAGATGCTGCGGATCATCACCTTGAAGTCCTTTAACAAATGCAACACCGAGGCGGCTCGTCAGGTATGGGTCTTCGCCGTAAGTCTCTTGCCCACGGCCCCAGCGTGGGTCGCGAAAGATATTGATGTTTGGCGACCAAAACGTCAGACCGTAAAACCGGTTGTAGTTACGGCGTCGCTGTGCTTCGTGATACTTGGCGCGTGCTTCGTCGGAGATCACAGTTGCCACGCGATTGACGAGCTGGGGATCGAACGTCGCTCCGAGTCCGATCGCCTGCGGGAAAACTGTTGCGACACCCGAGAATGCGACGCCATGGAGAGCTTCGTTCCACCAGTCGTACTGAGGAATGCCGAGCCGTGGAATTGCCGGGGCAGCATTCATCATCTGCGAGACTTTCTCTTCGAGTGTCATACGCGAGATCAGATCGTCAACGCGCTGTTCCAGCGGGAGCCTGGGATTGAGGTACGGTGCGCCGGGATCAGGCTTGGTTTCCTGAGTCGTTGCCGGAAAACAGATGATGATCAGGCACAGCACGAGTGTGAGCAAACAAAAAATCACGCGGAGTAGAGACATAAGTTGCTCCTGTTACATGATGCTAAATCTTGAGTTCTAAGGATACAGTTTTAAGGAGCTTGGCACGAAAGTACTTCTTTACGAAAAGATCTCTCGCGCAAAGACGCAAAGCGCTACCGCGTTTCTAACGGCTTTCTTTGCGCCTTTGCGCCTTTGCGCCTTTGCGCGAGACTCCTTCCCTTGGTTAAAAATTAGCGCGCCAGATTCTTCTCTCATGTGGTGGGAAGGGATTGCATGGTGACGAGAATTCATCGCAAACTTGGTCCAATAAACATCGAAACTCACAAGGCACCTGGATTGCCTCTGTCCGGCTAGCTCTATCAATCCCGTCTCGGAGCAGCCTAAAATGCGAAATCTATCTCTGACGCTGGCGGCAATCGCGCTGCTACTCTCGTTCAATCTCTTACGCGCAGACGCGCAGACCAACAAACAAGACGATCAAAATACGCCACGCTTTGAGCTTGGTGGACAGTTGTATTACCTCGGTAATAGCGACGTCAGTGATGGCGGCGCCGGCGGGCGCTTTACCTACAATTTCAATCGATACTTTGCTTTCGACTCCGAGGTGAATGCCTCTCTCTATGTGGGTGACGAAACTATCGGACTCAATGGCGCGCTAGTGTTTGCCGGAGCCAAAGTGGGCCGGCGCTTCAATAAAGTTGGCGTGTTCGCAAAGGCACGACCCGGCTTCACTACAAGTTTTACTCGCCGTACCGGTCCCGGATTCTTCGATTCCGAACGCGTGACAAAGCCTGCGTTCGATATCGGCGTGGTCCTGGAGTACTACCCGAGCAAGCGTAGTGTTGTCCGATTCGATGCTTCAGACGTCATCATTGGTTTTGGTGACGACCTGATTGAGCAGGTGCGCTGCCCTTGCCCGCGTCGTATCGGCACGACGAACAACTTATACCTCAGCATCGGTTACGGCTTTAGGTTTTAGATAATCTTCTGAATTACCGCGTCTTTGTGTTATAGCTGAATCGCTCTGGATTTTTGTTCCTTATCGAGGAAGCAACATGAAGAAAGCTGATCTCGCGCGCGGGGTGCGGTTGTTCGAAGCGTTTCTACATGACCTACGTTATGGCCGGCGACTGCTGGCCAAGAATCCTGGCGTCAGTCTGATTGCGATCCTTACGCTCGCTCTGGGCATTGGCGCCAACACCGCCATCTTCAGCGTCGTCAACGCCTTTATTCTGCGGCCCCTGCCCTACGGCGATCCGGATCGTTTGATGATGGTGGACTCGCAGCATCGCGGCCAATCAAACGGCGTGTCGTTCCTCGATTTTGAAGACTGGCGCCGGCAAAACAACGTCTTTGAGGAACTGGCCTTTTTCAATTTGCGTTGGAATGCGAACCTCGAGTTTGCCAACGAAACGGAAACACTCGGTCTAACTTTCGGCACTGCAAATCTGTTTTCAACTCTTCAGGTAACGCCGTTCCTGGGTCATGGTCCAACGGCCGGAGATTCTGACACGGTCCTCTTGAGTCACGACTTGTGGCAAAGAAGGTTTGCTAGTGATCCGTCGATCGTCGGCCGTCAGCTTCGCATTGATGGGCACCGCTTGACTGTCACAGGAGTAATGCCACCCGGCTTTCGTTTTCCCTTTCAGAGCGACTTATGGTGGCTCAACGATCGTTACTTCAATCGTCAGGATCGCAGCCTTCGTATAGATCAAACGATAGGACGTCTTAAGCCTGGAGTCTCAAGGGAACAGGCTCAAGCGGAAATGCAGGCGATCGCCGCTCGCCTGGCGCAAACTTATCCCGATACCAACGCCGCGGTTACGGCCAGTGTGGTCCCATTGCGAGATTTCTGGTTTGGCAAAGTACGACGCTCTTTCTGGCTGTTGCTCGGCGCCTGCGGTTTTGTGCTGTTGATTGCCTGCGCGAACGTAGCGAACCTGCTGATGACTCAGGCTACCGTACGTGAGCGCGAGTTGGCCGTGCGCGCGGCGCTTGGAGCCAGTCGAGAACGTCTGATTCGACAATCGCTCTCGGAAGCCTTGCTGCTTGTTTCGATCGGTTGTGCCGGCGGGATACTGCTCGGTTCGTTGAGCCTGCATGTGTTGGTTGCACTACTGCCGGAAGAGATCCTGCCTTTCTTCGTGAAGATCGAACTTGACGGACGTGCGCTGATTTTCACATTGCTGATCGCGATTGTGACGGCCCTCATCGTTGGTCTAATACCTGCTTTAAGAACGGCGTCATTGGATTTGGACCAGTCACTCAAAGAGGGTGGTAAATCCGGCATGGGCTCGAGGATGCAACGAGTTCGGGGTTTGTTAGTCGTAACCGAGATCGCGCTGGCGGTCGTGTTGCTTGCCGGCGCCGGGCTTATGCTCCGAAGTTTTACGCGTTTGCAGAATACTTCACCGGGTTTCACCGCAGACAACGTGCTCCATCTGGAGATCAACCCGACCTATCAACGTCAGGAAGATTACCGTGTCGAGTTTATGTCGCGGCATTACCAACAACTGCTTCAACAGATCGCAACGGTCCCGGGCGTTGAAGCTGTCGCGGCCAACAGCGATTTGCCTTTTGTGGGTCAAAAGCCCTGGTACAGAGGCGAGTTTTCTGTCGAGGGCCAGTCGAGCGAAGAGCAGAAGCAAAACCCGATGGTCAATTATCAAGCCGTCTCGCCTGATTATTTTCGTGTCATGGAAATTCCGCTACTTCGTGGCCGCGCGTTTACTGAGCGTGACACCGTGAGACCCGATGGTCACCGCGATGTTGCGATCATTAGCCGGCGGTTGGCGGAGCGGATATGGCCCAATGCCGATCCGTTAGGTAAACGAGTCAACTGCGACGACGATGGCACCGGCTGTGCCGAAATCGTCGGTATTGCCGGCGACGTCAAGCACAATAGTTTGGTCGACGAAGCCGGTTACGATTTCTACTATTCCGCTTTTCAGAGTTACGCCAAGCAAACTCACTTTGTGGCACGCACGAAAGGCGATCCCATGGCAGTAGCGAAGGAGATCCAGCGAGCAATCTGGCAGGTCTCACCTGAAACGGGGATCTTCAACGTTATGCCGGTGACGAGGTTGTCGGCGAATACGATCTGGCAGTCACGAATTTGGGGACTGCTGTTTGGCATTTTTTCGGGTATCGCACTGGTGCTGGCAACTGCCGGCATCTATGGAGTGATGGCTTATTTCGTGACTCAACGCACTCGCGAGATTGGTGTTCGGATAGCCCTGGGCGCGCAATGGCGTGACGTACTAAAGCTGGTCCTGAGAAGTGGAATGTTCTACGTCACCATCGGCCTGACGATCGGACTCGCAGGCGCGTTGGCGTTAACTCGCTTGATGACCAGTTTGCTTTTTGAAGTCTCTCCGACTGATCCGGCTACATTCGGAGCAGTGGCGCTCGGTGTGATTGTCGCCACGCTACTCGCGTGCTACATTCCGGCAAGGCGTGCAACGAAAGTCGATCCGCTGGTCGCGTTGCGGTACGAGTAAGGATGACGAGATGCAACCGGTTATCGGACTGGACTTCGGCACAACTAACAGTGCCATTGCTGTCGCGGATGTAGGCAAAGAGGCGACGCTCGCACACTTCGGCAATGGCAGCAACACGACCACCAGTTTCCGATCAATTCTGTACTTCCCGGTTAAGGATCGTTCTTCAACAGTAAAAGCTGAAACGAAAGCCGGTCCTGAAGCGATAAGTTCGTATCTTGATGCCGATACCAAGGGACGACTCATTCTCTCTATCAAATCCTATCTCGCGAGCCGGTTGTTCACATCCACACAGATCAACGGGCGCTACTACACTCTTGAAGATCTGATCGCGATCATCCTGAGGCGTTTAAGAGAAACTGTTATTGAACAATTCGGTGTGCCGGCTACCAGCGTCGTGATCGGTCGACCGGTCCGCTTTGCCGGCGCCGAAAACGAAGTGGACGAAACTCTGGCACTCAACCGGCTCAGATCAGCAGCCGATCTGGCCGGCTTTTCCGAAGTTACGTTCGAACTCGAACCTGTCGCGGCCGCATATCAATATGAAACCCAACTGGACCACGACGAGTTGGTTTTAATCGGTGACTTTGGAGGTGGAACAAGCGACTTCACTTTGGCCCATCTTGGTCCTGGCAGAAAACGGACTGGCAGAAATCCTGTCGTCGGCACTTCAGGCGTAGCCATCGCAGGCGACACCTTTGACAGCAGGATCATGATGAACCTCGTGGCGCCGAAGCTGGGTCTTGGCTCGCATTATGTTTCATTAGGCAAAGAGCTTCCCGTACCTGTTTGGCCTTACTCACAACTCTCGAGTTGGCATCGCACGTTTCTGCTCAAGGACCCAAAGACGATGCGCGTACTGCGTGAGGAAATCAGGCGTCTGAACCCGACAAGATAACGGCGTTGATTCAGATCATCTCTGAAAACTTAGGTTACGCTCTTTATCGTGCTGTTGAGAGCACGAAAGTTGGATTAACAGAAAACGAAGACGCCGGCTTCGTATTCGCGCACGGCTCTGTGAACATCGACGACACTCTCGAACGTTGGCGTTTCGAATCGTGGATTCAACCCGACATTCAAAGCATCGCAACGTGCGTTAAGAGTCTTTTTAATCAACACAACGTCAACTACGGAGATATCGGCAGTGTATTCCTCACGGGAGGCTCTTCCTTCGTACCGTACGTGCGTCGCTTCTTTGCTAAAACATTCGGAAGTGACAAACTAAAAGGCGGTGAAGAGTTAACAACTGTCGCCAGGGGTCTCGCCCTCCGCGCTCTCGAGACTGGGTGATCGCTTTTTTTGCCTGATTCTAAACCTAACGGCATTTCTCCGGTCTAAGAATAGTATGTTGCAGTCACAACGAAGTGATGCCGCTGAAATCGGCAGGGATGAAGGAGGAGAAATGAAAAGTAACCTGATTAAGGGATTGCTCGTATCGCTCTTTACTATCGGATTAATTTTTACTGGCACAAGCTTCACGTGTGCGCAACCTTCACAAAGTCTCAGCGTAAGCAAATACGGAACTTTGTTGGAGATCTTCGATGCAAACGGCAAAAGCCAGTTCGGCAAGCTTAACGGTGACGGGTTCCAGATTACTTATCAGTTTAACGGGAAGACCATCTCTGCCTCTGCGATCGGAGAGGAGGCGACGGGATTAGTCACTGGAAGCATTAAGACTGTCGGACAAACTGCAACCGCAGTCACTACTACAAACGATCACGTATTGGAGATTACGACTTATCTCCGTCTGAATGAAAAAACGAAGAAGCTGATTATTCAGCGGAACTTCAAAAATCTCTCGAAGGAACCAGTGGTTGTACTGACCCTGCAAGAGTATGTTTCTCCAGTGCTGGTGATGAGCAACCAACTCAGCAGTGAGCCGGTCAGTGACAAACTAGTTGGGCTGATAAAAAATCAACTGGCAGCAACGATAAACCTGGGAGATTGCAAACCGGCAGAGTGCCCCAAGACGCCGCCTGCGTGTCCAATCCCGTGTCCACTGAAATTACTGTACGACGTGTCGCGAGTGACCATCAGGCCTGGTCTCAGTGGTGACAAGCCGGAAACGGTGATACTTCCCTGGAACGGTAGCATCAGTATGAACCCCTCGAGCAAAACTAACGAAGTCTCCACAGTCTCCTATCTGGACGTTCCGATGTGAAGTGAGATAGGCTGAGCGAAAGCCCATAGTTCATGCCGTGAGCCACTCCGCGATTAATCGATCATGGTTGCTGCTGTTTCTTAGTCTTCTCTTTTTACGCGTCTCACTCGCGCAAACAAACTCCGGCGCACCATCGCTGAACGATCAGTACCGTCAGATACTGCGGTTGATGGCGCAACGGAACTATGAACAGGCCGTCGCCGAGAGCAAAACTCTTATCGAACGGTCGCCGAACTATCACAATTTTTATTTCGGGCTGGCTTTGGCTTCGAGCGAAGCAGGCCAGTCAGAATCGACACGCGTTTGGCTCGAATCATTGCTGGCCCGCACGCCGCCACAAACAATGGCTTACCTGGGTCTCGCTCTCGTCCGGCAATACCAACGGAATTACACCGACGCTACGGAGAACTACCAAAAGTATCTGCGTGCGGTTCCGGACGACGATCGCGTTGCCGAGCTGTTAGCCATTACCTATGCTATTCAGAAAAAAAGCGTTGAGGGTGAAACGTATTTCAAGTCGCTGCTCGCTTCACAACCCGATAACGTGGCGGGTCATCTCGGATTGGGAGTTCTTTACGCGCGGCTGGATCGGCGCACTGAAGCGCTGGTCGAACTCGATCGAGTTATCAATCTGCAACCTCAAAATCTTGTTGCTTACTCTTACAAGGGGAACGTTTTGGCGAGGGATGGGCGTTACCTGCAAGCTGTTGAGCCACTGCAAACCTGCCTGAATCTGCTGCAAGCTGACCCGAACGATTTGAGGGAGCCGATAGTGCTTAATCAAGCGGGTGACGTGTACCGCCAACTGGGTAACTATGCGCAAGCCGCAGAAGTCTTTGAGAGAGCTATCGTGCTGGCTCGAGCCGCCGACGATCTGCGCAGCGAAGAGACTGCGCTGACGCAGCTTGCCTCGGTGCATTACCGCCAGAACAATTATCTTCAATCGATGGAGTATTCGCGTCGTGCGTTGGAGGTATCGAAGGCAATCACGTCGCGCAAGGCCAGGCTCGACACCTATCCGCAACGCCATATGGGCGCAATCGCCGACGTCTATTACAGGTTGGGCGATCTGACAACAGCAGAACAGACTTATCTCGACGCTCTTGCGCTTTCAATTGAGGCCAAAGATCAATTCAACCAATCAAGTGTGCTCGGTGGTCTGGGCGATGTGTATATCGAGCAGGGCAAGTTGTCACAGGCGATCTCGATTGAAGAGCAAGCGCTGGCCCTCGGCGAAAAAGGAGCAAACCTGCCGAATCAACTAGGCCCCTTGAACAGTTTGTCGGCGCTGTATCGACAAATGGGTGATACGCAAAAGTCACTCGTCTACGTGCAACGCGCGCTGAAATTGCTGGAAGGCCGGAGCAATCCGGTTTGGGAAGCCGAGTCGTTCAACAACCTCGGCCTCTTGTATCTCAAGTCCGGCGAGGTTGCGAAGGCGAAGTCAGCTTTTGAAAAAACGCTGGCGATCGATCAGAGGACGATAACGCCAAACACCATCTGGCAGGCGCATGCCGGTTTAGGCGATGCCTACGCACAACTGGGTGAACTCGATCAGGCCGACGAACATTACAAAAAGGCTATCGAAACGATCGAAATGGTGCGCGCCAAACTCGGCGGCGAAGAAGATAAGTCAGGGTTCTTCCAGGATAAAGTTGAGGTTTACAAAAAACAGATCGCGCTTCTACTCAATCCGCGTTTTAAAAATACAAATGCTGTAGAAGCTTTCCGTTACTCCGAACGTACACGCGCTCGTGCTTTTCTCGATCTCATGGCCGAAGCCAGAGTTGTGGTAGAGCAGAACATTCCCGCCGACCTGTTGAAACGCCAGTTGGAGTTACAGCAGCGCATCTCGCAATTGACTACCCAATTGATCAAGGAACGTTCCGCGGAATCAAGTAAGCAGGACAAAACGAAGATCGTGGAATTGGAAAGGGGATTGAGCGAGGCTGATACCGAGTTGTCGAACTGGTTGCGCGAACTGCGCCGGCGTAACCCGCGCTATGCTGCATTGAAGTATCCGGAACCGATCACGCTCGCGACGTTGCAGCGGATGCTCGATGACCAGACCACCTTACTGAGTTATTCGCTTGGGGAAACAGAATCGTTTCTATTCGCCGTTACGCGCAACGACTTTCAAGTGAAACGTCTGCCGTCCGAGGCAACGCTGCGTCAAAGTGTAACCAAGTTTTTGACAGCAATTACTGACCGGAACAATCCTGACACAATGGAATATCGTCGCCAGGCAGTCCGGCTGTCGCAGCAATTGCTACAGCCGGTTAGCGGGATGCTTACAGGCAATAAACTGTTGATCGTGCCCGACGGAGCCCTGCATCGTTTACCATTTGAAGCTCTATTGATGCCCGCAACAACCGCACAAGGCGATTTGCGACGGCTTCCCTATTTGATCAGACGCTTCGCTATCAGCTATGCGCCGTCAGTGAGCGTGTTGGCGGAGTTACTAAGCGAGCAGCGACCAAAGGCCCCTAAGAAATTCATCGCGTTCGGTGACCCCGTTTATGAACAACGTACCGAAGGTTTGATCCTTTCCACCTTGCGAACCGCAGGCACAACGCGACTCAACTTTCAGCCGCTTCCTTACAGTCGTGAGGAAATAACCGGTATTGCCAAACTATTTGCCGACAACGATCGCGAACTCTTTTTCGGCGAAGAGGCGTCTGAGGAGAACGTCAAAGCTTCGGAACGATTGAAGCAATACCAGATAGTCCATTTTTCAACACATGGTTACGTCAACGAAGTGCGACCACGGTTTTCAGGACTCGTTCTATCGCTGCCACCAGCAGCAGCAGACTCAGCATCGGAAGACGGGCTGTTGTCGTCGTACGAGATTTTCAACTTGAAGTTGAATGCGGATCTCGTCGTGCTCTCAGCCTGCGAGACTGGATTGGGCAAAGAGGTTAAAGGCGAAGGTTTGATGAGCTTGACACGCGCGTTTATGTACGCCGGCACGCCTTCGGTCGTGGTCAGTTTGTGGAATGTTAACGACGAGAGCGCGGCCGATCTGATGATTCGTTTTTACCGCAATTTGAAGACAGGAATGAGTAAAGGGGAAGCACTCCGGCAGGCGCAGTTAGAAACGATTCGCGACAATGGTTTTCCATTTTTCTGGGCGCCCTTTGTGCTGGTAGGAATTAATTAACACGGATAAGTACGCCGTACTCACCCAGTGGCTTTCGTTCTGTACCTCCGAACAATCGCAGTTTGTATTTACCGGCGCTAAATGCCGTTCGGTTGATTTGTACACTCAACGCGCCGTCGTCACCATTTGGTCGCAGGCCGGAAGCCCTCATCACGACTCTTCCACTCTCGCCGGCAAACTCAATCGCATATTCAGTGAATTCGTAAGGCTTGCTGATGAGCAACCGGAGTCGAGCCGCTTTGGTTGTGCCGCTGAAGCGCACTCGCACGTCGTCTTCCGCGCCGCGTTCTGAAGAGAGTCTGGCGGTATAAACCGGCACGCTTTCGTGGCCCAGTTGAGCGAGGCGAGACTGAAGTTGATCACGTTCGGTCTCGAGTGCAAGCCGCTGGTCGCGCTCCTGCTGGAGTTGCTGGCCGCCACTTCTTTCAAGCTGTGTCAGTCGTTGTTCGAGTTCGCGTTGCCGATTCTCCAATTGCGCGGCGATCTCCTGGGAATGTTGTCGCGATCGCCGTTCACTCAGTAAACGCCAGGTCTGCCAACCAAGTGCACCGAGCGAGAGCAACAAACTTGCCGCCAGCGGAAGCGCGGCTCGAGAGAGAAGCGTCTTCTCGCGAGAACGTTGAAAATCGCCGGAAACGACGGTGGCTGTTTCGTCAGGCCGAAGGTTTGTGGGAGCAGTGTCCTGCACTTTTTCCCAAAGCGAACTCCAGGCCGCGCCGGTTTCAGCCGCAGTAATTTCTTCTTCATCGTCGCGACCAGGTTCGAGAAAGTCACGTGCGCTACGAAACAGCGCGAGGCACTGCTCACACGAAACGAGGTGCGCCTCGGCGTCGTCGTGTTCCGCTTTAGACATTTCGCCACGGCAATACGCAAGGACCTGCGCCTCGGCTAAGTGCCCATTATCGTTACTGCCCGACATGCGGTTAGCTGCTTTCATATAGGCGCGAAACGCTTCCCGGTCCGACATATAAATCCCCGACCTCAGACGATTATCTCTTCAAAATAAGAACTCAACTGGGTGCGCAATGCTTTCTGCGCCTGGTGCAGATGCGCCTTGACAGTGTTGACCGATATACCCAGCAAGGCCGCTATCTCAACATACGACATTTCGTGAACCACGCGTAGTTGAGCACAATGCCGCATCTGTTTAGGCAGATGCACCAGGGCCTCGCGAAGTCTCTCCAGTTTTTCTTTTTCCAGTGCCACAGTGAGCGGATCTGCATTTGGGTCGGCGAGCCGCGCGGCGATCGAGGGACGATCGTCGCTTTCGCCTTCCCCCTCCAATGACAGCACCGTGGCCGAGCGTTTCTGCGCGGCCCGACTCTCAATCAGACTGCACCAGACGTTGTGCGCAATCGCAAAGAGCCAACTTTCAAACTGCTCTTCCTGGCGCAGGTCCTTCAATCCTTTATAGACGGAAAGAAAAGTATCTTGGGTGAGATCGCGGCAAGTTTCCGGGTCAAATCCTTTACGGCGAAAGAATCGGAAGAGTTGACCATGATGCCGATCAAAGAGCCAGCGAAAGTTCGTTTCGACATTCAGGCCCTGTTTGATCTCACGAATCACCGCAACGGGATCTGTGGCAGGGAGGTTCACGTCCGCGAAGTATACCAGCGCTCATACAAAATTTTTGTAACTCACTAAACCTTTCGACGGCGATTCGGACTTAAACCCTGTCAAGGCCATGAGGGCTGACGATTCACAACTTCGATCGAGCCCCGGCCATTTACTGAACCTCGCTCATCGAAAGGAGCATGAAATGTTAACTGCTGTTCAAGTCCAAAATACTGTATTGCCGCGCGCAACTCGCCATGCCTGGCGGGCGCTTATCGCCGTTTTGCTATTCATAGCATTTACCTCAATAGCCAATGCTCAGATCATCGTGCAGGGGAACCGTGGCGGCAGAGACCGCTGGGTTAGAACGGGTCTTCATGTTGATAACGGGACGTTAATTACTGTCACAGCGACGGGACGAGTAAACGTAGGACCACGAGGCTCATTCGGGCCGGAAGGAACAACTGCCTTTCCCGCAGACCGAGATCTGAGCTTCCCAACTGACGTGAGTCATTTATACGGGCTCGTAATCCGTCTCACCTCGAGCTCAACCAATTCTGAAGATGAACTCCGCGAAGATTATGCATATGGCGCTACCAGGACCATCTGCTCTCGTGCGTCCGGCTGGTTGTGGCTCGCCGTTAACGACAATGTAACTGGGGATAACTCGGGTCAGTTTCGAGTCGATATTGCGCTGGGCACCTGCGCCCCAACCGACACGTCAGTGCATTCAACTCGTATCCACGTCTCGAGCGACGCCAATCGCAACGAGGCGGGAGCAGAAGTTTACGTCAACGAGAGACCAGTAGGCGTGACGGGAACGGATGGCATGCTGCTTTTGCCTGAACTGCCAACCGGCTCGCGGCTGATGGCGCGAGTTCGAATCTTTGAAAACCCGACATACCGCGCAAATCACAGCCGCGGTAGTACGCGCGACTGGAACTTTCGTGTTTATCAAACGAGCTTGACCGTAAATAACGATGGCTCTCTCGTCTCATTCACTATCAGCGATCCCAGGACCACGCAGGAACTGCGCGTAACCGGTACAAATGCACTCATCGGATTGCATCTGATGGCTTCCGTCGAATGGGATGCGTCGCGAGCGGAGTTACAGCGGTTGCGCGACGAACAGCTTATTCCGATGTCTCAATTCCTTTACAACGCCACTGACGGCCAGTTCTTCATCGAGCAATTTGATTTGGTTGACGACGCGGCGTTTTGGGACGATGCAGACTTCCGCATCTTCGCCGATTTGGAAATCCGACCAAACGTCAATCTTCGAACCGGAGGCTTTCTCCACTCGGGTCTCGGCACGTGGGCCAACATGCGTCGCGATCCGGGAGCGACAGATAGCTGGACGTCGGCCATTACTTATGCACACGAATTTGGACACTATGGCTTCGATCTTCACGATGAGTATCAAGACGATCACCCTGAGGTATCCTGCGCCACCAACATTGGGGGCGGTGGGGATTTTGGCGGTGGTGGAGCAAGAGCTTCCTGCATGATGTTTAGCCAATTTGTTGCCGCAAAACTCTGCTCCGCTCGTGCTGAGAATCGCCATACGACCGGCACCGGACAAGGCGATGAAAACTGCTGGTTACATCTTGGCAGACAGTTCCGCGATACGCGCAGTGGAAGCTTCCTGAATAGCTGGCAGATTAAGACGCCCGACTCGCGCGGAGCAATCGTCGGCACGCTGCCCAGTCTTCCGCCCGAGTGGCGGCCACGTGTGAATATCGAGAACCGTTCGCGTTCAAACTTATGTCAGCCGTTTACCATTACAGTGACGAACAGAGATACAAGTGCGCCGATGGATAATGTCGAAGTTTGGCTGCGCACTTTCTATGGTCAGAATATTCTTCAGGGAAAAACAGGCGGCTATGAAACAGGCGGCGGTCGCGCGAGTTTTGGAGGTGGAATGCTTCCTATGACCGGCATTCATGTTGGGGATCGAATTGCGGCCGCCGGCGGTGAATACGTTGTCACGCCAGCGGACTGCGGCGCCACTTCGCAACTTATTCCCGCGCCAGTGAAAAAGCTCTTTTCTCATGCAGTCAGTACACAAGAAAGAACAGTGCAAATACCATTTTCAAATGAGCCTTTTGCGCTTTCAGCAAGCGTGGAGCCGACCGCCAAAGCCGGACAAGTTCGCATCCACGTGCGCTCGACGGAGCAGTTAAAAACCCCACCGCAACTCAGAATCAGTCTCACCGGAAGCACAGGCGCACAACCAATTACCTTGACTTTCGATCAAGACACAACGAGCTATACCGGAACGGCAACACTGCCCGTAAACACGAAGGCCAGCTTTGAGGTCAGTGCCACTAACGAAAACAGCCAAACCGTGAGCCGCCTCTTTAGTCTTGCACTGTCCCCGCTTAATCCAAACACGGACAGTCAACTGTTCTCGAGCAACGGCCAGTTGTCTTTAATAGTTCCGAAAGGTGCTCTGCCTGCCAGCGCAATTGTAGCTATTGGACCATCAACCGCGCCGCCATTACCGGCGGACTCCGGTATGATCGTAGCCAGTGGCCCATTCAGTGTTACTGTCTCGCAGGGCAATCAAATGAAACAGGCGGGAGTGATACGTTTTCAACTTCCCAACCGGCTCGGCGCCCGAGCGGTCGACGGGTTCGATAGTAAGAGTTTCGAGATCTGGCGATACAATCCGGAGAAAAAGGAATGGGAACGCCGCGGCGGAACGCTTCTCGACAGTGTTGATGTAATTAGCATAAATACGGATCAACTTGGGGACTATGCAGTCACCGCTCGTCTATTAAATGCTGGCCCGGGTGGGCCGAAACCAGATGGCGGTAAGAAGGCGCCAGAGACTTTTGCGGTGATCGACGCAGGCCTGAAAGCCGACAAGGCGGAAGTCATCGGCCAATGCCCGGTCACAGTCAATTTCACTGGATACATAACGACCAATGGACCAGGCACGGTCAAATACACTTTCACACGTAATGATGGTGCTACAGGCCCGGTATTCACTCTCGACTTTGACGCTGCCGGAACTAAACCGGTGAACTCAACCTGGACACTGGGCGGTTCCGGATTGATGGAATATTCAGGCTGGCAACGAATCAAAATTCTTTCCCCAAATGAATTTGAATCGAGGCTGGAAACTGGCAGTTTCAAAATCGCATGCAAGAAGTAAAGCAACTAACATGGGCGGCCACTGAGCCGCCCCATGTTAAATTAATCCATACCGGTAGTGTATTCGTCGCGGAGGATCTTCCTGGGTGATTTGATCATGAACACACTACAAGACATTCGCTTCGCATTTCGGATGCTACTCAAGCGGCCAGGCTTCACGCTCATAGTGGTTTTGACATTGGCCCTCGGCATCGGAGCTAACACCACAATCTTCAGCGCCATCGACGCCGTTTTGCTAAACCCACTGCCCTATAAAGATCCGGAGCGTTTAGTGGTGCTGTGGGAAACGAATAAGAATTTGGGACCTGAGATGTGGGATCGAAACGAAGTCGCGATCGGTAACTTTCTCGACTGGCGGTCGCGCAATCAGGTCTTCGATCAACTCGGCTCGCTTTTCGATACCGATATGAATCTAACCGGTTTTGGCGAGCCGGAAAGAATTAAGAGTTATGTCGTCACCACCAATTTCTTTCAGGTACTCGGCGTACAACCGATGCTCGGGCGATCCTTTCTCCCGGAAGAAGAAAGACCGGGAAGCCCATTCACGGTAATTCTCAGTTATGAGTTGTGGCAACGACTGTTCAATTCTGACCCGAGCGTCATAAACAAGAATCTCACACTCAACGGACATCAGGTTGCTGTGGTTGGCGTAATGCCACCCGCGTTTGAACTGCAATTCCCAATCAGTATGCATGTGGATATGTGGGTGCCGATGGTTATCGACCCGGGCGGGCTCGACCGCAGCAATAACTTTCTCTATACAGTGGCCCGGCTCAAGCAGAATGTCTCGCGAGAGCAGGCACAGACCGAAATGAACCTCATCGCCAGTCAGCTTCAACAGCAATATCCGGAGACGAATGCAGAGAGAGGCGTGAGAGTTGTTCCTTTGCACAAACAGCTCGTGGGAAATGTTGAGTCGTATCTTTACATGTTGTTCGCTGCGGTCGGCTTTCTCTTACTGATTGCGTGCGCGAATGTCGCCGGCTTGCTGCTCGCTCGAGTCACTGCGCGGCACAGAGAAGTTGCTATCCGAATGGCGCTGGGAGCAAGCCGCTGGCGCCTCATCCGTCAGTTATTAACTGAGAGCGTCATCCTCTCTGCTTTGAGCGGCTTATTGGGTCTGCTCCTCGCATACGGCGGAGTTAAACTGCTGGTGGCCCTCACACCGTCAGAAGTGCCACGACTTCATGAGATTGGTTTGCATGTTTCAGTGTTTCTCTGGACATTGACGATTTCCATAGTGACGGGAGTGCTCTTCGGACTCGCTCCGGCAGTTCAAGCTTCGAGACCGGATCTGAATACAGCTCTCAAAGAAAGCTCCGGGCGAAACCCTGGAAGCTTTCAGGGCAGTGGCCTACGTAATCTATTGGTCATCTCGGAAGTGGCGGTCGCGCTGCTCTTGCTGGTTAGCGCGGGTTTAATGACTAAGAGCTTCCTCCGATTGCAACAAGTTGATCCCGGATTCGATGCGACGGGCGTGGTAAGCATGAACATCGCGTTGCCCACCTCGAAGTATCGGGAACAACAGGTAAATATCTTTTACGATCAACTCATCGAGCGCGTAAGAAATGTACCGGGAGTGAAATCCGTCGGCGGTGTTTCCCCGCTTCCATTGAGCAACAGCAATGTGTCGAGCCGTTTTCTCGTCGAAGGAGCACCCTTCGTGCCTCTGGCGGATCGTCCATACGCAGGCGTAAGAGTCGTTACGCCGGACTACTTTCAGACGATGAACATCCCAAAGTTGAAAGGCCGCTCATTCACCGGGCAGGACCGGGAGAACACTCCGAACGTGATTATCGTGAATGAGGCGCTGGCCAGCCGCTATTGGCCCAATCAGGATGCGGTTGGAAAGCGACTCGGTTTTTTCGAAGAGGATCCGGGCAAGCAGGAATGGCGGGAGATCGTCGGTGTGGTCGGCAACGTCAGGCATAAGGCTCTTGAGACTGAGGTAATGCCGGAAGCGTATTTTCCATATCAACAGGTGCCGGAAAATTTCATGAACCTCGTCGTACGCACTGCTTCTGATCCGGCGAGTATGGTCCCCACGATACGCAGTCAGGTCTTGAGTGTAGACAAAGATCAGCCGGTGTCTGACATCATGACGATGGAGCAGCGGTTGGCGAGATCAGTTGCGTCAAAACGTTTTGTGATGTTCCTACTCGGCGCCTTTTCGATTCTGGCGTTGGGTCTGTCTGCGGTGGGCATTTACGGAGTGATGGCCTACCTGGTAACCCAGCGAACTCAGGAGATTGGTGTTCGTATGGCGCTGGGCGCGCAAAAGCGTGATGTGCTGAAGCTCGTAGTCCTGAAGGGTATGGCTCTGGCAGTCATCGGAACCGCCATTGGCCTGGGTGCTTCCCTGGCGTTGACTCGCCTCATGCGCAGTTTGCTGTTTGAGGTGACTCCAACTGATTGGCTCACGTTTGTAACAGCGTCAACGGTCTTACTCACCGTAGCGCTACTCGCGAGTTACATACCAGCGCGCCGGGCCACCAAACTCGATCCGCTCATCGCGCTGCGATACGAATAAACAACTCAGTCCTTGTCGGAACTAATACTGATAAAACTTGACGTTTGCGGTTTTTTATCGCGCCATCGGAAGCGTATGAGCGTGAAGCCGACCGCGACTACGATCGCGGCCACCACTCCGCCGAGCAGTAACTTTCCCAGGTCATCGAAGTTTCCGGCGTTCTCTTGTAGTAGATTCATCAGGACCATCACATCACGACCTCTCTCTCAGGTCTGTTTTCGATGGGGAGTGGTCCTTAGACACTGTGCTTAACTATTTGTTCCACCTTGATGTAAAACTCACGAAGAAATGGTGCACAATGCATCCGAATGAGGACTGTAAACGCCACCAGGTACGTTACGCCCCTGCGTGAGGGCGGATCACTGCCGGCGATCATCGAGGCCGACGACGATGGAATGTATGTCCTTAAGTTTCGCGGCGCAGGGCAAGGAACGAAAGCATTAATCGCAGAATTACTTGCGGGCGAGCTCGCCAGAACAGCCGGGTTGCCGGTTCCCGAGTTGGTATTTGTTGCTCTCGATCCTGAAATCGCAAAGACCGAACCGGATCCCGAGATACAAGATCTCATTCGCGCCAGCGGCGGCCTTAATCTCGGACTCGACTATCTGCCGGGATCGGTGATGTTCGACCCGGTTGCCGAAAAACCGGCGTCCGATCTCGCATCGCGCATTGTCTGGTTCGACGCTTACGTCACTAACATCGATCGCACTCCACGAAACGCAAATCTGTTGATGTGGCACCGCAAACTCTGGTTGATCGATCACGGAGCCGCACTCTACTTTCATCATTCGTGGACAGACATGGACCGGCGTCCGAAGGATCCATTTGCGTTAATTAAGGACCACATTCTGCTTCCGTTTGCGAGTGCGCTGGAGGCGGCCGATGGTCCAATGACGACAACGATCACTGAAAACGCGATTCGAGAGATTGTTGGGTGGATTCCGGATGACTGGATGTACGGAGATTCTTCGTTTCCGACCACTACAGAGAACAGAGAAGCGTACGTCAAATATTTGTTGAGGCGTCTGGAAGAGCCTCGCTACTTTCTCGAGGAGGCGATTCGTGCCCGATCAGTTCAGGTATGACTATGCGGTAATTCGCGTCGTACCGAAGGTAGAGCGCGAAGAGTTCATCAACGCTGGCGTGATATTGTCGTGTCCGGAGCGTTCGTTTCTGGAAGCGCAGATCAGGTTGACCGAGTCTCGACTGCTGGCGCTTGACTCGTCGCTGGACCTGGAAATGGTTAAGACACACCTGGCAACGATTCCAAAGATCTGTCGCGGCGGCGATGATGCTGGGCCGATCGGCCAGTTATCGCAACGCGACCGGTTTTACTGGCTCGTTGCTCCGCGCAGCACGATCATTCAAACCTCCCCCGTCCACACGGGACGCTGCTCGGATCCTGCTGCGGCGCTGCAACATCTCGTCGCGAGCATGGTCGGAACCGAGAGTAAATAAATCTATAGTCACACTCTCAACTGTGTTACAGTGCGTCGCATGGCAGTAAAGAAAACCTCAAAACTCACAGCTAAACCTCGGAAGAAGTCTTCGACGCCTTCATCAACTTCGAGCCGCACAAGAAAGGCTGCCTCAAAAGCATCCAAGGCCGCCAGGAAGAGGGCTCAAGAACTAGAAGACCGTAAGAAACTAATGGAACTCACCTTAAAAGGTTTCCAAATGACATACGAAGCTTATCAAAAAGGCAAATTCCATCGTATCTTGTAATTCGCGTAGTAAAAATAGGAGTCTCCGATGCCGTACTTCACCTACGACACCTCAGTTATTATTTCAAAGAATCTGACTGACCTTCAAAGAATGCCGCAGAGCTTTCTGATGTCTGCCGTTGTGCTGCTGGAGCTGATGGCTGGCGCGGAAGACCGATCCATTCAGAAGTTCTGGGCAAACATTTTCCGACATTATCAGAGACAAAATTTGCTAATCGTACCTACCGTTGAAGACTGGTTTCTTGCGGCGAAAATCCTGTATTTATTAACCCACTCTCGCAAGCTTCTACAAAGAGGAAAACTGAAGCGCCTGCCGCCTGGAGTTTCTCAACGCCTGGCACTCGACGCGCTGATCGCGGTTAGCGCGCGGCGGTGGAAAGCACAAGTGCTCACCGAGAATTGGGCGGACTTTAAGTCGATTCAGCGTTACTGCAACACCACAATCGTCAGAGCCGCGACATTCTTCAAGAAATGACTAATAGTTCGTGAGGATCTCTTCGGGTTTGAAGCCCATCTTCGAGAGGCGTTCGCGGGTTTGATGGATCATTTCACGCGAACCGCAGATTAGCGCGACTGGTGAAGCAAGATTTGGCAGCACGTTGTCCAACAAGGATTGAACATAACCCGTTGGCCCGGACCAGTCGTGACCATCAGGGCGCGAAATAACCTGGCGGAGTTCGACACCCGCTGCTCCCCAGTCGCCAGTTTCGTCGCGATAACAAAAATCATCAGGCGTGCGCGCGCCGTAAAGCACCACCAGTTGTCCAAACTCCTCTTTACGTTTCAACACCTGACGCAGCACCGAGCGCAGCGGCGCAACTCCAGTTCCCATCGCCACAAAAACCAGGTCGCGTCCCTTCATATCGTCCAGCTTGAAACCGTGACCTGCAATACCAACGAGCTCAATCTGATCGCCAACGCACATGTCATAGATCACGCTGCTCGCGCCCGCCTTCTGCTTCACCAGCACTTCGAGATCCAGATCGTCAGGCGCACTCGCAAAAGCGAAGTAAGCCGGTTCTTCACCCTCGACTCGCAGGATCGCAACCTGTCCGGGCGTGAAATCGACACCCTCACTGCAACGCAAATCAAATGACCGCGTGTTGCGAGCCTGCTCCCGAACGCCCGTGATCACGAGCTGTCTCGCTTTTTTCTGTTCCATCGATCGCAGTTTACCAAATCGACCTTTCGATTCTCACCGCTAGTGGAATACAATGCCCACCCACATGAGACGCTTCGCCCCACTTTTGCTTCTGGCTTTCTGCGCCCTGTCGGTTCAGGCGCAGTCAGGCCGGCGACAAGTAAAACCGCCGCCTGCTGCTCCCGTTCCCACACCGACTCCCGAAGCGACGCCCGTACCAAAAAAGGAAGTGAAGAATGAACTCGTCTTCTTTGTCGGAGCCGACCGTGACAGTTCGTATGCTTCCCTCCCATTTAGTTACTACGACGCAGTGTTGCAGGGTTGTGCGTCTCGACTGCGCGCAGGAGCTTCGGCGGACGTGGAAGTTTCTGACCACGATGTTAACCGGGGCGAAGCAATCAAGAAGGCAAAAGCAGAAACGAAGGCCTATGTAGTCTGGCTGAACCTGACAATCGATTCGATGGCACGTTCGTATGACGATCTCGTACTCGAATTTATCGTCTACGCTCCCGAAACCGCTAAGCTGGTGACGAGCGGCAGGAGTTACCTGACGGGCCGCCGCGCTGGACCAGTAGTCGTCGATCCGAACCCACGCAGAACCAGCGGACTTTATCGTGAGGAATTGTTGAAACGCGCTGGTGAAGAGGCGGGCGATCGAATCATCAAAGCGTTACATCTCGACGTGCAGATTTCTCACTAACTCTCACTCGCCATAAAGCTTCTCAATCACGTCGCGATACTTCTGGTCAATAACTCTGCGCTTCACTTTCAAAGTCGGCGTGAGCTCGCCCCCTTCAATCGTAAACTCATTTTCCAGCAACGCCACTTTCTTGATCCGCTCATACTTCGCGAGGTTCGGAGTTAACCCATCGATCTGTCGCTGAATCAAATCGATGATCCGCGGATGATGGCAGAGTTCGCTGTGACTTTTAAACTCAATCCCTTTCAACTTGCAGTACGACTCGAGCTGTTCCCAAACCGGCACTACGAGGGCCGCCGGAAACTTGCGCTCGGCGCCAATCAAAACCACCTGGTTCACAAAGCGCGAAGCTTTGATGGCCTGCTCGATTGGTTGCGGCGAGATGTACTTGCCACCCGAAGTCTTGAACAACTCCTTCTTGCGATCCGTGATGCGCAGGAATCCATCCTGGTCCAGGGTACCGATGTCGCCGGTCTTGAACCAACCATCCCCGGTGAAGACAGCGCGCGTCTCTTCCGGCTTGTTGTAATAGCCGCGCATCACATTTGGACCACGCACTTCGATTTCACCATCTTCCGCGATGCGAATCTCGACATTGGGAATGGCTTTGCCAACAGTGCCGACGCGATTGTCTTCGATTCTGCTCGTGGTAATGACGGGCGACGTCTCAGTCAATCCATAACCCTGGACGATCGGAATGCCCGCACCGATGTAGATGTACGACAGTTCTTCCGGCAAAGCGGCGCCGCCCGAAACCAACAGTCGCATACGTCCGCCAAATGCCCATTGCCATTTTGAGAACACCAGTTTTGAAGCGATCCGGTGTTTGAATTTTAGAAACGCCGGCACCGGCTGATGCGCGATCACACGCTGGGCATATTCCTTACCGACTGATACGGACCACGCCAGCAACGCCGCGGCAATCCGTCCCGTTTCAGCCGCGCGCTCCTGAATGCGCTGATAGATCTTCTCGAAGATACGCGGTACGCCGACCAAAACTGTCGGATGCACCTCACGCAAGTTTGGCCCAACCGTTTGCAGCGACTCGGCAAAGTAAACCGCCATGCCCTGATGCAAATACATGTACATCGCCTGGCGCTCGAAAACGTGTGACAAAGGCAGCACCGAGAGGGCAATGTCGTGCTCGCCAAAAGAAAGATGGCCCGATGAGTCGATGAGGTTTGTGACGAGGTTCGAGTGCGTGAGCATCACGCCTTTCGGCTCGCCGGTCGTGCCTGAAGTGTAGATTATCGTTGCGAGATCGTCGGGCCTGGTTTGCGACGCCAGACGATCGACGTAACCGGGTTCGCGTTGCTCGAGTTCGCGGCCCTTTTCTTCGAGTTGGGCCAACGTCAGTCCTTCGGTGCTCGTAATACCCTGCGCGTCGAAAAAGATAATGTGCTTAACTTCGGGGCACTCGCCGAGCACTTCCTTGATCTCATCGTACTTCTCCCGATTCGCAAGAAAGAGAATGCACGCGCCCGAGTCGTTGAGAATGTAACGCACCTGCGGCGGCGTCAAGGTCGGATAAATCGGAACGTCGATCGTGCCCGCGAAGATGGAACCAGCATCGGTCAACGTCCATTCCACTCGACTCTCGGAAAGCAACGCGACACGATCGCCAGGACGCGCTCCGATTGCATGCAATCCCGCGGCGATGTGTTTCGCTCGTCGGAGCATCTCGTCAGATGACATCGAAACCCAGCGGCCATCATTCTTGTAGTTCAACGTATCCGGTCGTTTGTGTTTGCGAGTGACGCGGTCGAAGACGTCGACGAGCGTGAGGGGTTCGTCAGCGGCAGTGGGCCGGCGAACGGGTGCGTTCGATCGCTGGTCCATGTACTCGACTACGCGATTCACGTCGCCTTCACTCCGTTCAGAAAGATGTCCAGCACCTGATCGGCCATCGGCGCGAGCTTGTAACGTCGTTTCGAGAGGATCCAGTTCGTCGCCATCTCGTCGAGCGCTCCAAACAAAACCTTCGCGACGACGTTGGCGTTTAGATCGCGGCGGAACACTCCGGTGTGTTGTCCTTCTTCGAATGTCGCACGAATTAAAGTGAGATACTCTGCGAAGCCGGCGGCGGAGAACTCTTCCATGAATTTGGTCGAGCCGCGCAATTCAACCTGAAACACTACCGCGAGATCACGATCGGCGCCCAATCGTTCCAGGTGTAGCAATGCGATCTGGCGCAGCTTCTCTTTCGGATCGGAAACGCTCTCGATCTGTTTTCTGGCAGCGCCGAGGGCTTCTTCAACGCTGCGATCGAAGATCGAGTGGAGAATGTCTTCTTTGCTTTTGAAGTATAGGTAGACGGTGCCGTCAGCCACACCCGCCTCGCTCGCGATGTCGGCGACCTTGGAATTGAAGTAGCCGTTATGCGCAAAGACGCTGGTAGCAGCGCGCAGGATTGCTTCCCGCTTATCGCCGCCGGCCACACGAACGTTGTTGAGTGTACGAGCCGTACGCATCCTGACTGAATGATGCCTCACTCATTTTCTTAACGCAAGAATATGACTGTAATAGTTGTGTCGGAAATTCAGTCCTGTAAATCGCCTCGAGGCAGGCGCTCGCGGCGCTCGTCGTTGAAGAGACTGGGTTCGACATCCCGCGACAGGTCCACTCCCTTCAGCAAAAACTCCTGTGTCGGATACGGGATCCTGATAGAGCGCTCGCGGAAGAGTTGGGCGATGCGATAGTTGATGTCACTGCGAAGCTGCATGTGACGTCGCGGTTGGTTGGTCCAAACGAGTAGACGAAAATCGAGCGAGTAATCACCAAACTTCAGAAACTGAACACGCGGCTGCGGCTCCGGCAACACGTTCGGTATGTTCCTGGCCGCTTCGATGAGCGTGTCCGTGACCAGTTGTATATCGGAGTCGTCGGCAACACCGACCGGGATGGCGATGCGCGCATGGGGATCGCCGTAAGACCAGTTAATGACACGCTGGCTCACCAGCCTGGAATTGGGAACGATGATCGCGATCTGATCGTTTGTAGTCACCACGGTGGTGCGCAGGTTAATACTCTTCACGTCACCTTCGTCCTCGCCAATCGTAATGCGGTCGCCGATCCTGATCGGGCGTTCGAAGAGCAAAATAAACCCTGACGCAATATCGGCGGCGATGTATTGCAGTCCAAAGCCGATGCCGACTGACAGCGCTGTAAAGATCACCGCGATAGACGTGAGGTCAATACCAAATGCTAGTTTGAGCGCCACCAGCGATCCGATGGTCATGACGACGTACTTGACCAGCCGGCAAATCGTGTAACGCAGGCCCGGATCGATGTGTCGTCGATTCGCGATGCGTCGCTCGAACAGAGCACTGGTCCAGCGTCCAAGGAATATGGTTACGAGTATTACCGCGACCCCGGTAATGAAAGTCGAAACTGAAACCGTAATCCTGCCAAACGTGAACGGTTTTGTGAGGTATTCCCAGACACGCGCGATGATCGCGGCCGAATCCTGTAGCAGTAGAACATTCATCGCAACCAGCATAGCGATGAATCTGTTACAAAAGCGTTGTAACCATCACTCTTTTTCGAAAGGAGCGAAAGAAAGTTTCATTGACACGGTATTCCCCGGCTAACTAAGATGCCCACAACTTTGAACACACCCCCATTAAATCTGAGACTGCTTAAAACCCTTATATATAGGAGACCACTATGCGGACCCCCGTACTCGGAAAGTTCCCCCGGATCCAGTGTTTTGCAGCTTTTATTCTCACGCTGCTGATTGTCCCCACGATTTTCGCGCAAAGTCAGGGCACCGCCGGCACGATTCAGGGCACTGTTGAAGACGCCAATGGCGCAGTAGTACAAGGTGCAACTGTCGAAGTTAAGAATCTCGATACGAATGCTACGCGCACCGTGGACACGGACGAAAACGGACGCTTTACATTCCTTCAGTTGCAGCCCGGTAACTATTCGGTAACAGTTTCCAAATCAGGGTTCAACACGCCCGTGGTCCCAAGTACGGCACTGACAGTGGGCGAGACGAAAACGATTCCTTTCTCATTAGTCGTTTCGGACGTAGCAGAAAGGGTCGAGGTCACTACCACGCCGACAGTGGACACAACGAAGACAGAAGCCAGCACCACACTGACCGAACTTACAGTGAGCACGACACCGATTCTCGGAAGAAAGTTTGAAGACTTGCTCACGCTTACTCCGGGTGTCAGCATCACGCAAGGCCCTGACGGCGATGAGATCAATTTCTCCGGTCAACGTGGCATCTTCAATAACGTTACTCTCGATGGTGGCGACTACAACAACGGCTTTTTCGGCGAGCAACTCGGCGGCCAACGCGCCGCGATCGACATCACACTCGAAGCGGTAAAAGAGTTTCAAGTTGTATCGACCGGAGCGAGCGCTGAGTTTGGACGCACGGCAGGCGGCGTGATCAATGTCATCACGAAGTCAGGCACAAACGCCGTTCACGGCAGCGCGTTTTATTTTCAGCGCTTCGAAGCTCTGACGGCAAATACTTCCGACGGCAAACCGCTCGATGGTTTTCATCGTGAGCAGTACGGCGCGACTGTTGGTGGTCCAATCAGGCAAGACAAGGCATTCTATTTCTTCGCCTTTGAGGGCATTCGCGAAAATCTTGACCGCGCTAATTTGAGTGAACAAATCGGAGCCACGCCCTGTCCCATCGCAACGCCTACGATTCTCGCAAATGAAGCCGCAATCAACGCTAACGAGGATTGCCAGCGACTGGCCCTGCTCAGCTTCTTCAGAACCAGTCGCAATCAGGAAGAAGGCCTGCCCGTCTCACACAAGATCAATAACCAGGCGTTCTTCTCGCGCGTGGACTACGATTTCACCAGTTCAAACCATCTTTCACTCTCGTATAACTTTGACTACTCGAAAAATGAAAACCAAACATTCGACGTTGCCACCTATGGAAACTCCGCGAACGGCACCGAAGGTCCTTCGAAGATCAACGTCCTGCGCGCGAATCTGTTCACCACTATTTCGCCGACAAAACTGAATGAAGCTCACTTCTCTTATAGTCGTGAGCTACGGCCTCGCGCAGCGGTTGATTCAAACGTTCCGGCTGATACGGCCATGGGATTTGCCACAACCTTCAGGTTTGGTTTTCCGTTTTTCCTCGAACCGAATGTCGATGAACTGCTTTGGCGCACACACGTCAAAGACAACTTCTCGGTCATCTCGGGCGATCACAATCTAAAGTTCGGTGGCGAATGGCTGCACACGCTTAATGACCAGGTCTTCCGCGGTTTCTTTACCGGCCGTTATATCTTCGACGGCGTTACGGGGTTTCTGCGTTACGCATCAGCGCCGGCGGCAAATGGCTTTGGACCAAACGCAGGCGAGTGTTTTAACGCTGCCGGCGCCTTTACCGGATGGATCACTCAAGGTGCTCCGTTTAATCAAACGTGCGGCCTTGGAAGTAATGTGGGTGGACCACTGCTGCTGTATTTGCAGAACGGCATACCGACAGGAATCGCCGGTGCTCCGCCCCCAGGTAAATCCACCATTAAGAACGAAGACCTCGCGTTGTTCGCGCAGGATCGTTGGCAGATTAGACCAAACTTCACTTTGAACTACGGCCTGCGTTGGGAAGCTCAGATTTTTCCGGAGCCGGTCGTGCCACCCGAGCAAACTGTTTACGCGTCGTTGCTATCGAATCCGGCATTTCCTTCCGACGGCACGTTGCATAGCCCCAAGAAGGAGTTTCAGCCGCGCCTTGGCTTTGCGTGGGACATAAGCAACCAAGGTAAATCAGTGCTGCGAGCGCACGCAGGTATTTTTTACGGCCGGCAGAACATGCTGTCGCAGGTCGGTTCGATCACAGACAATGGCGTGCAACAGTTTGGCATCGCCTGTGGATCTGCCTTCGGTTGTAAGCCAGTGTGGCCCAACATCGTGGATGTCCCACCATCGGGTGGTCTTCCCGCATTCGCGTCGATTCGCGTGTTTAGCAAAGACTACGCTAACCCGAGGATCTACACGGCAAACGTTCAATTCGAGCAGGAGCTTGCTACCAACCTGTCAATATATTTCGACTTCACTCACTCTAAAGGCGTTCATCTAACACGTTTCCTCAACCTAAACAGAGTAACTCCAGACCACCCGACTCAGTCGTTCCCGGGATTCGGAGACGTATTTGTAACCAGTGCCGTCGGTCACTCAGTCTTCGACGGCTTCACGGTCGGTATGCGAAAGCGGTTCAGCAAGCGATATCAGTTTGAATGGAACTACGCGCTTTCAAGAGATAAGGATGACGATTCAAACGAACGCGATCCGTTTACAGACCGTTCTTTTACGCCGTTCAACCTGAGTCTCGACTACGCCTACTCGGATCGCGACATTCGTCACAAGTTTAATTTCTTCACGTTCATCGAGTTGGGTTGGGGATTGGAAGGAAACTTCCGCGTGCAGGCACGTTCCGCTCAGCCAATAACGCCGGGCGATCGCACAGCCACAAATCGCAACACTGCGCGTAAAGACAATGACTATTTCTCTTTTGACTGGCGCATTCAGCGACCATTCAAGTTTGACCGCTTTTCGATAATTCCGATCATCGAGATGTTCAATACCTTCAACAACGCGAACAACATCAACCCACTCGTCACACCGGGACTCTTCAACTTCGACGGATTCCTGCGACAGGGCGTCGGTGATCCGCGACAGGTGCAACTGGCCGTGCGGTTTACTTTCTAACTCTCTCTGCGGTCCTCTGCGTATCTCTGCGTCCTCTGCGTTAAAGGTAGTCTTCAACGCAGAGAGCGCAGAGGGCCGCAGAGAAACGCAGAGACCACCGAGACCACTCCAAGCAACCTCACTGCATCTTAGGGCACAGCTTACTAAGAGATCGCACCCCGATCTCGACCCAAACAAAAGTGCGGGCTTAGTTTTCTGCGGCAACCATTGCCGTGCCGTCTCGAAGTGTGCCCGCTCGTAATTTGCAAAGGAGAATTCCCATGAACCGACTGCGTTTACATGCGTCGCGCTTCCTGCTCGTTACAACACTATTCGTCATCTGCTCGGCCGTTTCCAGTTCAGCTCAAACTCCTGACGGCTGGGTTGTACTTCCCGTGAGCGAATACACAGCATTGAAGAGCGCCGCATCTCCCACTGAACCTGAACCTGCTGCACCTCCCGTCGAAGCAACACTCAGTCGCATCGACTACGATCTGAAAATCGATGGCGATCTCGCTACCGGCGAGGCACAACTTACAGTTGACGTAATCAAGAACGGCTGGGTGCGTATCGCGATGCCTGACGGTTTGGTCGTGCGCGATGCAAAGCTCGACGGCCATCCCGTGAACCTCGCGATGAGCACGACGAGTACAGGTCCGGGTCGCGCCGATCTGCTCTTATCGAAGACCGGCCGTTCCGTGTTGACGCTTCAGATCGTCGCACCTGTTACCACCGTCGCGGGCACTGACATACTGCACCTTCCCGTCAGTAATTCCGCGATTTCGCACGCGACGATTCAGCTAGCGCGACAAGGTGTCGACGTCCGCATCACCGGTGGACTGCTGCTCGAACACTCGGAAGCAGCGACTGGCAGTCGTTGGGTAGCGAATGGTAAAGGCGGTGAGCCACTGACTTTCGCATGGCGACGAAAAATCGACGACGCGCGTGCGAGTCAACCGTTGCGAATCCGTGGTGCGATCACGCAGTTGGTTGGTTTAGGTGAAGACGCAACCCAGCTCAACGCTGAGGTTCAAGTGGAGGTGGTCCAGGGCGTAGCCGATGAAGTTCGCGTGCTACTTCCGGACCAGTTAACTATTAATCAGGTTTCGGGCGCGATGGTCGCCGACTGGGACGTCGCCGGCAACGAACTGAAAGTGTTGTTCATCGAGCCGGTGCAAAGCAACGCGCGCTTCACGTTGAGTGGTGAGTTGCGCATTCCACGTTCCGGCAAGTTGAACATCCCGATCGTTCGCCTCCCAAACGCCGAACGTGAAACGGGCGGTATAGGCGTCGAGGTTCTTGGCGCCGGTGAGATCAAACAGCGCGAGCCAAACGGGCTCGTCGATGCGGAAGCGAGCGAGTTGGGCCAACTGGTCTCGAGTCGCCAATCGCCGTCGTTGATCGCCTTCAGGTTTCAGCCGGGCAACGGGAAATCAACTCGAACGCTATCGCTCGATGTTGCTCGTTACACGCCGCAGGCAGTGCTCACTGCAAACATCGAGGAAGCGGAGTACAACACGCTGATCGCCGCTGACGGAAAGATTCTCGTGCAGTCGCGTTTCGCAGTGCGAAATAATCAGCGGAACTTTTTGAAACTCACCCTGCCTGCCACGGCTGTGCTCTGGAGTGCATCGGTGGCAGGTCGTCCCATCAGACCGGGACGCGCGCCGGATGGTTCGTATTTACTCCCACTTGAAAAAACACGCTCCGGCGAAGAGGCGCCCGCCTTTGTCGTCGAAGTTTCTTATCTCGATCGCGCCGCTTCGTGGACTGATAAAGGACGCGCTCGAGTCTCACTCGTTTCAGTCGATCTTCCGATCTCGAAATCACATTTGCTGATACATCATCCGCCGCTGTTTCGTGTGACGCCCGCACCTGGACTCTCCGGAAGTTTCCGCCTCGCTAACTACGCGCCGCCGGAATCGCCCGCGCTTCGTTCTGAAAACTCTGCCGGCGCCACTGAACAACAGCGCGCCGAAGACGAGATCACTCCCGATCAGTCCGAGATGAAACAACTCATCGCCAAAATTCGCGCCAAACGCAGTGCCCAACCATCACGCAATCTTCCGCTACGTGTTGTGTTTCCGCATTTCGGCCCATCAATCTATCTGGTTTCTGAGTTGACGGGTGAGAACCAAACGCCGGCGGTTGAGGTTGATTTTCAACGCGAGAGAAAGAGAGGCGAGAAATGAAAGTACTAATCCTGATCCTGTTGTTGGCCGTTGTAGCGATGGGCCAACAACGCAACACACGAATCGATGCCGTATTGCCTGCTCCTGGCACTGCCGGTACGGTCACCATTTCGCTCAGCGAATACGATCGACTCGTTGAGCGCGCTTCGCGGAAAGATAAATCGCCTGAAGCCGCGCCGCTTCCTTTCGTCTTGTCACACGCGGTCTTCAAACTTCGGGTCGAGAACCAAACACTCGTCGGCTACGTTGATATCGACGGATCGTTACTCGAGAAAGGCGCAGTCAAAACTCCGCTGACCAGCAGTCTGACCGTCCTGGAAGCAAAGCAGGCCGGACAGCCGTTGCCGTTAATCCAGGAAGGATCCAGCCACGCCGCTATCTTGAATGGACCAGGTCCGTTCGCAGTCTCGCTCGGCGTTGCAGCGCCTTTAACAATCGAAGCCGGACGCGCTTCGTTCACGCTGCCTGTTCCGCTTGCGAGCAGCACGATGTTGAGCCTGGAGTTGCCGGGCAGTCACGCCAATGTGCATGTGGAACCGGGGTTAGTGACGAAACGTGATACTGCCAACGGAAACACGTTGATCGAAGCTGCGTTGGAACCAGGCAAACCCGCGCGCATCTGGTGGACCACTCGTGAGATCGCGGCGCCTGTCGCGCAACGCGAAGTGCGTTTTCTATCTGACGTCAAAACAGTGGTCTCTGTTGACGATTCCGAACTGCGGCTCACAGCTCTTTGCGATGTCACGGTGATCCAGGGCGAAGCGGCGGAGTTCAAACTTCCGTTGCCGGCTGGCTACGAGCTGACGACTGCTTCCGGAAACTCGCTGGAATCGAGCGATGTCAGCGGAGGCATCCTGACGCTCAGAGTTCACGATCCCGGCCGTCGTAATCACCAGTTTCTAATCGCACTCGAACGCGCAAATCGCGAAACCGCAGTCGAGGCGCCGATAATCGAGTTTCCGGGCGCGCAGCGTGAAACAGGTGAACTGCTGGTTGAAGGCGCGGGCGCGATGGAGTTGAAAGCAAAAGAATCAGGTGGATTGCGTCGCATCGACGTGCGCGAAGCGAATGCGATTACGAGATCGCTTTCTCACTTTCCGTTGCAGGCGGCGTTTCGTTACAACCGCAAAGCGAATGAAGCGCCGAAGTTGCAACTCGAGTGGCAGCAGTTTCAGGATGCGGACGTGCTTTCGGCAGTTGCTGAGCGTGCGACTGTAACGACGCTTGCGAACGTGGAAGGACGAACGCTCACGGAGATCTCGCTGCGTGTGCGCAACCACGCGAAGGCGTTCATGAAAGTTGATTTGCCTCCCGGCGCGCAACTCTTTACCGCCGAAGTTGACGGCGAGCGAGTGAAGCCCGCGACAGCTCCGGACGGTATTCGTATTCCGCTGCTGCGTACGGGATTGGATTCGTCAAAGCCATACACCGTCTCGTTTGTTTATCAAAGTGAGGGTGCGCGGTTTGCGAAGAACGGATCGTACGATATGGGTCTGCCGAAGTTGGATCTTCCGATCAATCTGTTGACGTGGGAAGTGGCACTGCCGGAACGTCTCGAGGTGAAGCAATTTGGCGGCAACGCAGTCGCGGCTGAGTTGCTTCCGGCTGCGGCCGCGAATAATTTCCTGGCGGATGATAGTAACGACGTCGACTCGGCCGCACGGAATTGGACTGAAAGCGATCTCAGTTCGCTTGGGCCAGGGCAAATCGGCGGCATCGTTGTCGACCCAAACGGCGCCGTGGTTCCGCGTGCTCTAGTCTCAGTGACAAACACGCAGACGGGGACAACTTTAACGGCGTGGTCTGGTGGCGATGGTCATTGGGTTGTTTCCGGTCTCGAGCCTGGACCAGTCAGGGTGAGCATTTCTGCTTCGGGTTTTAGGGCGACGGTACAAGATCTTGAGTTGTCCGCCTCAAAGCCGGCGCGCATGGGAACGACGCTCACGGCCGGCGGCGTCACGGAAACAGTGAACGTGACTGCCGATGGAGTAGATCAGGCGAACGAGAATCGCCGTCTCGAAGATCTGGCACGGAAGACACAAGCAGCGCAGTTGAATAACTATTCGCAAAACGTATTCAGCCTGCAACGTCGCGTCGCCGGGCTGTTGCCGGTCGCAGTGGACGTCCCACGCAGCGGTAAGTCGTATCGATTCGTGAGGCCGTTGGTTTTAGAGGAGGAAACAAGAATTAGTTTCCAGTACAAAGCAAGATAACGATCAGGCGGCGTACCAGAGAACGGCGAAGAAGTGACAGGTCGTGCCGGCGATCACGAACAGGTGCCAGATGAAATGGTTGTAACGGATCCGGTGCGCCGCGAAGAATGCGAGACCGCCGGTGTACGCAAGTCCACCGGCGAGTATCAAAAGAACTCCGGGAACGGGGATCAACATCACGATAGGTTTCACGGCAACGACTGCCAGCCAACCCATGATCACGTAAAGCACGATCGAGATTCGTGAATGTCGCGTTCGTTTTTTGATCTTGAGTGTGATACCTACAAACGCGAGGGTCCAAACCGCGGCGAGCAACGACCAGCCCCATGGACCACGTAACACGCCCAGCGCAAACGGAGTGTATGTCCCGGCAATGAGCAGAAAAATTGCCGCGTGGTCGAAGAGTCGAAACAGTTGCTTCGCGGCTTCGTGAGTCAACGAGTGATAGAGCGTCGAAGCGAGATACAGCAGGATCATCGTCCCGCCAAACACGATCACACCGACAAGAGACTGCGCGCTGCCGGCCTTCATGGCAGCCAATATGAGAATCGGAACCGCCGCAATCGCAAGCAAAAGCCCCAGGCCATGACTAATGCTGTTGGCAACCTCTTCGCTGGTCATAGCTCGGCATTGTACACGTATTCGTCAGTTGAGATGGAGCTATTCTCTGCGGTCCTCTGCGTATCTCTGCGGTTCTCTGCGTTTAGAGGCGCTTCTAACGCAGAGACCGCAGAGGGCCGCAGAGAGCCGCAGAGAATTTAACCGCACAAGAGTGGAGCCTGGTATTGTTCGCCGCTAATGGATCAACTCATAGGCCTGTTCTTCCATCCTCGCAAGGCGGCAGCGCTTGCGCCTTTGCGTGAAAAAATCTTCTATGGCAGCGCAGTGAAACCCTTCAGTGGATTACCGTAGAACGCCTCAGTCTGCCACGCAGCTTTGTTCCACGTGCCGTCCTGATCGCCGATGATCTGCACTGGGAAAATCACACGGTCGCTGCCGAGCTGATTGCTGGTCGCGATACCGTTATCGAATTTCCCACCCGGCGCCACCGTAAACTTAATCGACCGCGCGAGCTTGTTGTTCCAAAGCAGCTTGAACTCATACTCACCCGGATTGTCAGCAAGCGTGAAGACGTCTTTAGTAGTGTCGTCGCTTGTCGTGTTGCTGCCTTTAATATTCGGAAAGTCGCATTCGACGCGCGCCCATTTCGCTTTCTGCGGCAGCGCGTCCTCAACGTAATGCGTGGTGTTGTTCTCGACTTCGGCCTCGCAACCGGCTTTCCCAACCTCCATGCCGTCCAAAAACCTCTTGCCGACTTCTTTACCCTGATAGAAAAGATGCGGATCGAATTTGTATGCATCACCACGTACCCAGAAGGCGATGTGAAAGTCAGGAAACTTCCAGCCGTGGATATCTGCTGGAGTCAGGTAGACGTAACCGATTGGCAGGTTCCAGTCGTGGTCCACAAAGTAGACAAACTTATTAACCGCTTTTGGACCAGCTTCGTTAGAGTGCGCTTTCGCAACTTTCATCTTGCCGGTGAAGAGCGTTGAGTCAGTGCCCTGAAGCTCGTTGCGCATTTTGATGGTGAAGGTAACCGGGCCGGTATACAGACTGCCTTGCGCTTCGGGAATCTGCCGCCCGCCGCATTCAGTCTTCCACCAGTAGCCCTTTTCGATGTTGTTGGTGTCACAGTCAAACTTCACCCATGGACCAGTCGGGAGCGTGTACTGAACATAAAGCTGGCTGCCGCTGGCAATTGGACCATTCACGCGAAACTTCATCACGGGCACCCAACTCCAAACGTCGTAGTTGCCTTTGTAAACGTTGAAAGTGAACGCCGTGATCTGAATCGAATCCTTGGCGATGGTTGGTTGGTCCTGATTGGCGGAAGTGTTAATGACGGGAGCTATGGCGATAATCAAAACGGCAAGCATTAAGGCAAACTTGTTCACGGGAGGCCTCCTGAGCTCGATCGGGTTCTGGGCAAGTCGCCGGAAAGTTTACTACGGAGTCGGACGGTTCGTTAAGGTGTGATTGCGTGCGGAGTTCTTATGAACAACGCCGCCCTTCATTACGAACACGACTCGTCGCACCGCGGTGATGTCGGTGAGCGGGTCTCCATCCAGCGCGATGATGTCTGCTTCGAATCCTTTCGCTATCGTTCCGATCTGATTGCCCAATCCGATCGCTTCGGCGCCGAGCGAATTGGCGGAGATCATCGCTGTCAGCGGGTTAACGCCGGCGTCCCGCACACGATCGATGAACTCTTCCGCGTTGTTGCCGTGCGATCCAGCGACTGCGTCAGTGCCGAAAACGATCTTCAGGTTCGGAACCTTACTCGCTCGCTGGACCAGGTCGTGGTTCATCGGCAGGATCTTCTCCATCGCGGCAAAACCTTCCTCTGTGTAACCGGGCGTGCCGAGATAGCGCTGCTTGTTCCGGAGATAGTTTTCGATGATGAGTCCGGCCTGGGGATCGAGATACGTTCCTCGCTCAGCCATCAACTTGAGGTCGTCGTCTGTTGCGAGTGTGCCGTGTTCGATCTGTGTGCAGCCGGCCATAGTCGCGGCGCGAACAGCGTTTCCGTAAGCATGGACCAATGTTCGCAGGCCGACTTTTTTGGCTTCATCACAGGCGGCGTTTAATTGTTCCTGCGAGAGGCTCAGTTTTCCACCCTGGCGGATGCTCTGTGCAGCAAAGATTTTAATGAGGTCGGCGCCGCTTTCTTTCTGTTTTCTGATGAAGGCACGGATTTGATCGGGGGTGCCGGTTTCATCACCACGACCGATCAGTGGTTCGACTGCGGTGAGTATTCGTGGGCCGGGGAGTTCGCCTCTGGCGATCGCATCACGAAGCGGAAGATCAGTTGGGGAACCGACACTCTGAATGGTTGTGAATCCGGCAATCAGAGTGGCCCATGCGTTTGCTGCAGAACGATAAGCCGCCTCCTGCGTGGTCTCGCCTGGTCCTGCGTTCTTCCCATCTTTGCCGAAGCTCCACGTGATGTGCGCATGCGCGTCGATCCAGCCGGGCAAAACGGTCAACCCGCGCAGGTCGTAATCCACCGGAGACGCCTTCGGATCGATCGCCACGATCTTCGTGCCTTCGACAACTATGCGAGTGTTCTTGAGAACGTGTCCCTTGCCGTCGAGAATCGTGCTCGCAGCAATCACAATTCGCCTGGCCGGTGTTTGTGAATGAATTTGGAAGCTGATGCAGACGAGCACGGCGCAGGCGAATATGCTTTTTATGTACATGGGCGTCTCCTTCAGCGCCCATTAGACCATATTTGACCTGTTTCGAAGTTGTTATTCAGCTACGTAAGTCAGCAGCACATTACCGTTGCCGAACGTTCGCGAGTTTACTCGCTTCAGCGGTAGTTGCTGCTTGACTCCTTCGAACAGTGTTCTGCCACTGCCGAGCACGAGCGGATGCACGATCAACTGGTATTCGTCGATCAAGCGTTCCTGAGTTAATTGAGAGACGATGGTGCCGCTGCCCATGATGACCATGTCGTCTCCGGGTTCGCTCTTCATTTTGCTGACTTCTTCTACAATGTTGCCCTTGACCAGTTTTGTATTGTTCCACTCGGCCTTGTCCATCGTTCTCGAGAAGACGACTTTGGGAAGGTTGTTCATTCCTTCAGCGACCTCCGGCATCATGTCGTACGCTTGTTTGGTGGGCCAGAAGCTGACCATCAGATCGTAGGTCTTTCTTCCAAACAACAGCACACCGCCGCCGCTCGCGTTTTCTGAAGTAAACTTGTTCCATTCTTCGTCGGCATTCTTGTGGGCCCAACTCATGTCGCTGTTCGCGTCAGTGAAGTAACCATCTAGGGAAATGTTGTTGAAAACCATCAGTCTCCGCATCGGCCGTTCTCCTTTTTATCTAGTAACCGATTCTCAGATGTCAGAATAGACACAGTGAGATAAATTTTTGTTAAGTCTGCAAGTACAGAACCCAAATCTGAAGCTTTGCGGGGCCTCATAATTAGACAGACACGTTTTCATCAAATTTCCTCATTACTGGTAGACATGAATTAAGAATCCTGGCGCCCGACTCACATCGTGCGGCACGCCGGGTCAAATGAAATTCCCTTCTGTTAAGAGACGTAAGGAGTCCCAGTCAATGAAAACAATCTACAGACCAGACCTCAAGGCGGATGTTTCGGTGGATGACCAGAATAGAGTTCGCCAAATAAGCCATAGCCAGGAATATTGGGAAAGCGAAGAGAACGTTCCCCGAGTTTCCGCAGAAACCTATCTGAACGAGTGGGCCCGAACGCTGCAAATCCCAAATGAGCAGCTACGCAATTTAGGCAAAAAGGTGTCATTCTACGATCCGCGTGAACAAGACGTGGAATATCAGTTGGACGAAGAAAAGCACCTGTTCGATTCGACCACAATCGGCTATTACCAGACCTATCTGAATACTCCGGTTTGGAGAAAGGGCCTTTCCGTAATTATCAAGCAGAATCCGAATCGCATAATCAGCTCCACGAACAACAGCGAAGACAACCTCACCGGTTCGCTGCCACCCACGGAGGCGATTGAAAACTATAAGGCGATTTTCCGGCAGATCGTGGCACGCAAACTCAATGTTGATCCGGCGCTTGGCCAAGCCAAGGATGAGGGCGAAGCTGAAGCTGAAGCTGAAGCGGCGATCCGCGAATCGCTGAATATCACCGTTCGACCCTCCAGGGCGGCCCGTGCAGTTGCAGCCGACAACAGGATCCGGCCGCTTAGCGGCAAGTTTTTTATTTACAAATACGATCCGGAAAAACGCTTCGCCGGTAAGCCTGCCCCGCCGGATGATAAGAAGACTGGAGAGATAGGTGAGGAACGCGCGATACCGCTTCTGCCAATACCCCCAGTGGACGATAAGATCAAGCCCGGCCGGGCATATCTGGTTGCGGAAATAATTTTTGAATACAGCCCGCCGGGGTTTAGCGGACTGGTGTGGCTCATTTTGGTCGAAGTAGAAACCCGTTCAATTCTCTATATCGAATGCATGACCTGCGGCGTTAATGGACTTGTTTTCAAGCGCGACCCGATCAACAAAACAGGCGATCTGACGATCACGTCCGACGATAGTAACGTCGCATTGAATCCGCATCGTGATGACGTCACACTTACCAGCCTGAGTGGTCCAGTGGCTGGAACTCAAAGTTTGAGCGGAACCTATGTAACGATCAGTGAGCAGGAAGGTCCGGCTGTCGCCTCTCCGACTCAGCCCACCGGGAACGATTTCGACTATGATGTTCGGACCAACAATTTCGGTGCGGTTAATGCCTACTACCACCAAACGCAGCTTATAAAAACGATCGAAAGTTTAGGTTTTCCACGCGCTACCTACTTTGATGGCACGATGTTCCCATACCCGGTCGATCATCGAGGCATGGGTGCGAGTGGAAACACAATCAATGCGCATTGGTCTCCGAATGGGTCGGGTGGCACCGGACATTTGTGCTTTGCTCTGTGTGACACCACCGACACCGTTAATCCGGTTTGCCGCGCGGTCGATCCGTATGTTCATTGGCATGAAATGGGCGGGCATGGAACGCTTGGCGATCACGTCGGGAGCGGCAATCTGGGCTTTGCTCATAGCGCAGGTGATGGGCTGGCAGCCATCCAGCTCGATCCTGAATCGGCTCTTAGAACTGTTCCCGAGCGATTCCGGTATGCACCGTTTCGCCCGTTTACGACCGAAAGACGATTCGATCGTCCGGTTGCGACCTGGGCTTGGAACGGCGGAGCGAATGATGACAATGACTACGGCAGCGAGCAAATCCTGGCGACATGCCATTTCAGAATCTATCGTTCGCTCGGCGGCGACGCAGCTGATGTGAACCGGCGAAAGTTTGCATCACGAGCGGCCACTTATCTCATTCTCCGTACGATCGGCGCGCTAACGCCAGGAACGAACCCAACCGACCCTGACGTTTGGTCCAATAAAATGCAGGATGCCGACAAGCTGAACTGGACTTCCGAAGGCCTGGATGGTGGTGCGTATAGCAAAGTCATTCGCTGGGCATTCGAAAAGCAGGGCAGCTACCAGCCTCCGGGAGCTCCGACGCCTGTTACGACGCAGGGTGCTCCGCCCGCAGTGGATGTTTACATCGATGACGGACGAGCCGGCGAGTACCAATACATTCACGTTCACTGGCAAAACCAGTCGATGTGGAATCGTAACGTAGCGGACGGATTGGCCGGTCATCAGAATGCAATCGATGAACAAACCAACTACATGTACGGAAAGGTCAAGAACCGTGGAACAACGACTGCGACCAACGTTACCGTGCGGGCATATCACACTAAACCCGGAGCTGGATTGACCTGGCCTTATGACTTTGTCGAGATGAATCCGATTGGCGGCCTGCCGATCGCGAGCATTCCCGCAAACAGCGCCGGAGAAGTACAGGTGGGGCCGTTCGAATGGGAACCGAATATCAACGCCTACGGACACGATTGCGTTTTGATGATCGCGTCGGTCGCCGGTGATCCAAGCAACATCGATAACTTCACCGGCACTGAATCGATTCAGGAATGGCGGCTCGTTCCGCACGACAATAACATCGGCCAGCGCAACGTTACCGTGCTTCCCGGAGCAGGCGGTGGCGAGGCTTTGATGGCTTCACTGAACGGTGCGTTTTTCATGGCCGGAAATAACCTGAACAGACGTGCTGGTATGGAGCTTCATGTAGAGATGCCCGCAGTGCTCGCCAGGGCGGGCTGGCAACTGCAGTTTGATGGCATTGCCGATAACAAGTTCACGCTGAAAGCGGGCGAGAAACGGAGAGTTCAGTTAAACCTTAAAAAAGGCACAGAGTTCACTAAGGCGGATATCGAAGGTTCGGCCGACCGAATGATCACCGTGAGCTTGCTCGCAGACGGTCTCCTGTTAGGCGGCATGTCCTACTATGTCGATCCGACTCTGGACAAGCCGTCAGGTGGTAAGCAGCCGATGGAAAGGGCCTGTGACAATGCCGCGCAGAAGTTGCTTGATTGCCTGAAGATATCAGGGGACAAAAAAGTCAAAAAGGTCTGCCTGAAAAAGGTCTCGGTCGATATCGAACTGGATAACGACTGCGGCTGCGACTAACAAAACCAACGCTCAATTACCTGGCCGGTTATCGAACCGATAATCGGCCGGGTTTTTCTTTAGGGAGAACATGGTCTATGAGCACGAATTTTGATCTGGCTCCGCCTTCAAAGACCGTTGACGGATTGTTAGCCGTTCCGATCGATATCCAATCGATAAACGCGGTCTTCACTTTCGATGGCGCCGCTCAAACTGCAACCGCTGATGCAACCATTGCTTACACTGTTGGCCCAACCGCAGGGAATCCAATCTTCGATCTCAGACAGAACATAACCCAGGCCTGGGTCGACGGAGTTGTCTTTCCTGTAGCTCAGTTGGCCCATCACGATTTTGGCGTAGGCACGTTCACGAATCTGCGCGTGATCGAGGCCGTTCAGGCTGCAGGTTCAGTACATACTCTGCGCGTTCAGTATGGTCTGGCTCTGCCAGATTCACAGCTCGGCGGCAGCTATTTGCCGGCACTCGACTGGCTGGCCGGACCAAAACTGCGGTTTGTCTTTGGTCTATCCGATCTGAACAAGGCTCGCTACGCCGAGGCCTGGTTGCCCGCCAACCTTATTTTCGATCAATACAGCATCAACCTCGAGGTGCAGATCACGGGCACAATGGCGGCTCATTCGGTTATCACGAACGGCGCCGTCACAAACATCGCTCTGAATCATTGGAGCATCGCTTTTCCTGTCCGCTTCTCGGCGCTGTCGCCGATGTTGGAAATCCGTAGCACCGACACTTTGATACAGCAGACGGACACTGTGGTGCTCCCCGTCTCAGGCAACAACGTGACGATCGAAGCGTGGAAGCTGACGACCGGTACGGCGAATCTCACCACTGAGATCAATAACATCAAGACGTTTCTCACTGATAATGAGAACGATTACGGACCATATGTTCACAACAATCGGTTCGTTGCATTTTTCAATGCCAGCGGTGGAATGGAATATGAAGGCGGAACGACGACTTCAACATCGGCTCTGCGGCACGAAACATTTCACAGTTGGTTTGCGCGGGGGATAAAGCCGGCATCGCAAGCCGACGGCTGGTGGGACGAGGGATTTACGCAGTTTCATGACGAAGGTGCAGACGACGCGATCCCTTTTGATTTCACCGACCCGCCGATCCTCCTCTGTTCGCGCGATCCATGGCAGCGCAACACGCCCGGAAATTCTTATACCGACGGGAGCCGCTTCTGGAAAGGGATTGCATCGATGATCGGTGTGGGCACTTTCAACAACAGGATGCGCGACCTTTATAACAAGCATAAAGGGAATCCAGTTTCCACGCAGATGATTGAGGAGTTTCTGTTGTGCAACAGCGGGAACCCTGACATTGTCGATGCCTTTCATCGGTTCGTCTACGCGCTTGATAATCCTTCGCCGGTTCCCGACCTTTGGTTACGGGACGACTCGGCCGACCCCGGTGCGGATCTATGGGGTGGAACGTTCTGGGATTCGCCGGACCTTTGGATCCGAAACAATGACGATGGCGGAACCGCTCATCAGTCACCCGAATTCGGTCAGGACAATTGGTTCCATGCCCGCGTCAGGAACAAAGCAGGCGGCGGGAACGCGGCTCATTTTGTAGTCACGTTTCATTCGAAAGGTTTTGCGGGAACGGAGTTTATATATCCGAACGATTTTCTCCCGTGTATTGCAGCTAAGGCTGAGTTCGATTTGGCTGCCGGCGCTACGAGGATTGTCAAAGCGAAATGGCCGCGCTCACTCATCCCGCCTACCGGAACACACACCTGTATGCTCGCGTCGCTCATCACCAGAAGTGATCACCCTATCAATGGACGACATGTATGGGAAGACAACAATCTGGCCCAAAAAAACCTGATGGTCGTCGATCTTGAACCCGAAATGTTCATTCTCATTCCAATTGTTATTCGGAATTGGATCAACTTAGATCCGGAGTTTGACCTGGAGGTATGGAGACCAGTAGCGGCTGAAGGTATCCGTGTCAGCCTTATCCATAAATCGCAGGAGTTCTTCAAACCGGCCGGAATCGACGTGAAGCGTTTTAAGCCTGAATTCACGCGACCAATGGTGAGGCGAAGAGCTATCCGGCTCGAATGTGGCGCGGAACTTCCGACGCTGAATGCTTTGGACCAGGGGCAGTTACTGACGTCAGACAATCCAGAACTCCTGTTTCGTCGATTCGGTGATTCATGGGAAGCCGAACTCGAAGACGCCGAGCGTTCCAAACTGGCAGTTAATATTCCGACCTTCACGCAAAATGTGGTGGGGCTGAAGATAGCTGTTTCGGATACACCGAAGATGAACAAGCCAATCAAACTTCATTTCGTACAGCGAAACGTTAAGACGAAACAGATCGTGGGAGGTGTCGCGGTTCAGGTTAGCGTTGGCGGCAACCATTCATATGAGACAGCGTGACTTGAGTTGCAGTTCCTAAGATCCTGTAACTGACTCACTACGTTTGGGCATCAGAAAATCAGGTAGTGCCCTATTTTTCTTCTCTGCGTACCTCTGCGCTCTCTGCGTTTATTTGTTTTACATATGAATTCAACGCAGAGTTCGCAGAGGTACGCAGAGA
>Ga0207708_10000125_pt1 | contig 59833 bp, 86 predicted proteins | sample KBSK5101metaG_FD_184340 | JGI IMG/M metagenome (GOLD analysis project Ga0207708, IMG submission 184340) | Corn, switchgrass and miscanthus rhizosphere microbial communities from Kellogg Biological Station, Michigan, USA - KBS K5-10-1 metaG... | ecosystem: Host-associated > Plants > Roots >... | reverse complement strand
GCCGCCGACCGACTCGACGGGTGGAGCGACTACTGCGCCGCCATCTTGCACACGGCCGACAACGAGATGCTCGCGGCGCAGAACACCGCGACGGCGCTGCGCCTGTGGGTACGCTCGTGAGCACGAACTCCGGCTATCACAACTGCCCCTGCCGCGACTGCGGCGAAGTCGCGATTGGCGCTGACGTCGACGGCGAGCCTTCGCTGTGCCACGACTGCGAGGAAGCTGGATGCTCGCCCAACGGTGACGACGCGTGCGAGTCCGAGCACAGCGACGCGCGGCTCGGGATCACCCGCTGCCCGATCTGCCGCCTGCCCGCTCACGCGAACGACACGGACGATCAGGGCCGGCATCCGGCGTGCGCGGCGGTGCGCTCGTGAGCGCTGGCTACAGCGCGCGCACCGACGCGCTGCTCGAGCTCCTGCCGGCGGCGCTGACCGATCGCGAGCTCGCCGACCTCGCGATCGCGCTCGCCGACCAGGCCGGGCTCTCGCTCGCCGATCAACTGCGGCTGTCGGCGGCGCTCACCCACGCACTCGAGCTCGCCGCGGACCGCGCCCAGGCGCTGGCCGCAGCACGGAGTAAGCCGTGACCCGCAAGCGCAAGCCCACGCGCGGCGGCGTCCGTGCCGGCGCTGGCCGCAAGCCTGTCGGCGACGTCGCGCGCAATCGGCTCGTGCCGGTGCGCGTGACGCAGGACGAGTACGACGCGGTGGCCGCTGCCGTCGCGGCCGAGAACGCCCTGCGCTCGGCCGTCGGCGGGCTGCCGCTCACGGTCTCGAGCTGGTTCCGCACCGCAGGTGTCCGCGCTGCGGTCGCGATGCGCTCGTAGCTACGGCTCGTCAGCCACGCGCGATCAGGCGACGAGCCTGCCGCTCGTCCATCGCCGGGCCGACGTACTCGAACACCGCGCACGGCCGGCCGCCCGCCGCCAGTCCTTCGTCGGCGAACTTGGACAACCCTCTTCCCCGCGGGCCGGCCAGCTTGATCTGCCGCCACACCGTCGACCTCGAATAGCTTCGCACGAACGAAGGATGCGCAGGATACATTCGGAACCGCGACCCGAGCGCGTGATACGCCGCGCCAAGCGCGTCGGTCAGGACGAACGCGAGCCCAATGCCTTGCCAGTCAGGCAGTGTAACGACTCGAGACACCCGCCAGATCGCTTCGCCTTTGCGCGGTCCGCTGGGAACCGGCACCGTCAATATACCCGCAAACGCTACCGGCCGGCCGTGAACGTGCAACGCGAAGCACGTGGCCGCCGCATGAAGGGTGGCCGTCAGATAGTGATACGGAGCGAACACGGTCCAGAGGCTACGGGGAGCGCGTTTGATCTCGCATTCGATGGACGGTCGTCGTTGAACCGACCTCCAGGTGAGGGTCATCGTCGCGGGCTCGAGAATCCAATCCGGCTGCAGCCAGTCGATCACGTCGTAGTGACAACCGACCGCGACGAACCGCGCGGCCGGCCGTTTGCGAACGTACTTCGCGACTGCGTAGCTGCCGATCTGCGCCACCTGCCGATCCACTACCGACGTGAACTCGTCAACCCATGTGATGCCGTCACGCGGCGTGCTGAGAACACGCGCGAGGTCCACGCGGAACCGTTCGCCGTTACTGAGCGTGCCGTACGGACGCAGCCACGCAGGTACCGTGTTGAACCCGACGGCTCCGCACGCGGCCACCACTTCGTCGAGCGGCAGCGACGGTTCAAAACAATCGAGCACGCTTCGCTCCGGATCCCACGTTGGCCGCCATTCGTCGCCGAACATTTGCCGAGCGATCGTGCTCTTGCCCGCACCCGACGGACCGACGACGAGCCCGACCTGCCACGGCCGGTCGTCGAGCGGAACGTCACCTGCCCAGCGTCTCGTCAGCTTCTCGGATGGCGGTGCGTCGAACATGGCGCACACTTGCCGCATGCGCGACGTCAGCTTGATGTCGCTCTTGACCTCGACGTCGACTTTCATGTGATCAACGGAGAGCACGAAAGCCCTTCCGCCTCGAGCCGCTCGAGCAACTCTTGTTGGTGCGCTTCGCCGTTGCACGTCACAACGATCTTGAACGTCAACCCGTTCGACTGTCGCGTCTCCTTGCTCTCTTTGGGGAACACCGCCGACAGTCCGAGCTCGCGAAAGTCCGCGAGCGAGATCCCTTGCAACGAATCGGCGAGGAAATTGTCGGCGCGTTCGAACTTGCCTTGCGCCGCCGGGTTATTGAGCGTGACGTTGAGCGCGCGCTCCTCGGCCACCGACCACTGACCGATCGCGACCATCGCCTTGGTCTCGCCGAGCTTCTGCAGCGCGACGACGCGCTGATGCCCGCCGACGACGTGGCCGGTGGTGCTGTTGATGACGATCGGTTGGACGAGCCCGAACCGCTTGACCGACTTGGTGAGCGAGCGCATCGCCGCGTCGGTGATCGTTCGCGGGTTGTCGGGGTCGGGCACGATGCTCGACAGCTCGCGTTCTTCGTACGTGATCGCAGACGTGATCGCTCCGGTCATTTCGCCTTCCTTCCGGTGGTGGCCAATACGCGCTGCTGCAGAAGCCGATCCGCGAGCTCTGAGATGTCGCGATCCCGCAGGCAGCCGATCGACACCAGCCGTGCGAGCACGTCTTCGGCGTCGCACGGATCGATCCCCGCGAGCCCGGCGATCCGCGCGACAGCCGGCGCGGTCATCGCGGCCTTGAGCCGCAGCCCCGCGCAGCCCCACGCGGCGAGCACTCGCATCGCGAACTCGTCGCCGGCGATCAGCGCGAGCTTGGCGCCCTCGCTTGCCATGATAAGTCCCCTATGGCGTCCTGAACTTGGCCGCCGCCGCAGCATCGGCGGCAGCGTCGTTGGCCGAGAGCCCCGTGGTGAGCCGCGTCATGTCGTCGATGATCTGCTGCGGCGTGACGCTGTGCGCGACGCCGGTGACCAGCGTTTTGACCACGGCGCCGATCAGCGTGAGGGCTGTGCCGGTGTCCTTGTTGCCCGTGAGGCCCTGGATCAACTCGAGCGCGTGGAGTGCCGGCTCGATGTAACCGGCGGCCTTCTGGATCTCGGCGAGCGTTGTCGGCGCGGTCGTCATGGCGGTGCCTCGGCTTTCAGGTTCGGTTGTAGGTACGGGGATAGCGCGACCACGAGCTGCGCGAGCGCGGCCTGCATCCCGGCCAGCGACGGGGCGTCAGCGGCCACGGCTGCCGCGGCGATCGCGTGGTACGCGGCGTCGAAGACGACCACGATCCTGACGCGGTCCGCGCGGTAGGCGTCGAGCCGCTGCTTGACGGCTTCGAGCGTCTTGCCGTCCGCGACGATCTCGATCTGTGCCTTGGCGTCGTAGGCCAGGAACGCATCGCGCGACGCGTCGACCGTCACCAGCGCGGCCTTGATCGTGGTCTGGCGCTGCGAGGCCCCGCAGGCAACGCAGGCTGCCAGCACGAGCGCGACGGTGAACCGGGACAGGATAGGAGCCATAAGGCCTTTCGCGGTCAGGTGTACTTGGCGAGCAGGATCGCGGAGACGACGATCCAGGCCGCGCCGATGCCGGCGAAGATCTTGAGCACGAGCCCCCGGCGGTACGCCGTCTGCTCGGCGTTCGCGGCGATCACGGCGGCGGCCTGGGCCTTCTCGAGCTCGAGCTTCGCCAGCGCCCGCTTGACCTCGAGCTCGGCGGCCGCCGCGTACGCGGACACGCCGACCGAGGTGTACTGCTGCCGCTCCTTGCGCTCCTCTGCCAGCGTGGTGAGGACCTGCTCGAGCTTGCCCTCACGCCGCCCGCCGGCCTCGCGCATCTGGTCGAGCTCGCCGCGCAGCTTGCCGATCTCGTCGAGCGTGGCCTGCGCATTCCTGGCGGTGACCTTCACTCGCCGGCCGATCACGTGCAGCGACTCGGACGGATCGACCGGCGGTGGCGTCTCGCCATCCTCCCACGACTCGATCGGACGCCCAGGCAACGCGGGGATGCTCCCTGCGGGCGCTAGTACCCGCCGCCGGTCCCGGTCCTCTGCCATGCGCCGACTGTCGCGCCCAGGCTCGCGCGGGGCGAAACCCGCCCGGACGTCGGCCCCAACGCGCCAGACGCCGCCACGGAGCTCCTGCGCGTGTTTCAGGGCCGCCGGCCGAGCTCACACGACTGGGAAGGCCCCGATCTCGACGTCAAACACGTCGCGGATCAGCGCCAGGCTGATCTTACCTGCGTGGAGCTCGCCCCGATCCACGTGCACGACGCGCATCACCATGTGGTCGATCTGCGCCTCGGGCCACGTCAACGTCACAGCATCGCCGGGGCGGCACGCGTAGAACTCGCGGTTGACGGTCACGGTGGCCTGCACGCTGGGGCGTGACAGCACCGACAGCTCGCGGCTCGCGACCCGGCCCGCCAGCTCGGGGATGTTGATGCCCGGGTGGGAGATGTCGATCGACCGCAGCCGCCCGCCCTGGCCGATCACGTTGGCCATGTTCTGGCCCACTGCCACGCCGTCGGCGTAGTTGTACTCGCGGTGCGTGTATTTGATCCGCACCTGGTTGTAGCTCTCGTCCCAGCCTTGGACCGTGTACCAGTTCGATCCGGGCGGATCCATGTTATCGGGATTGATATCCAGCAGTGCGGCAATGTCGTAGTCGTCGCGGATCAGCCGGAGTACCAGCTTGCCGGTAACAGGCTCCTCATAGATGAGGCCGTCGATCTGTTTCAGGATGTCGCCGATGACGGAGCTCGCGTCGTCGACTTGTTCGATCGCGGCCGAGTAGCCGTGCGACTCGTTGTAGAGCACGAGCGATGCCGCTTCGAAGCTCGGCCGATCCACGCGATCGGGACTGAGCCCGATCTTGCCCCAGGCCGACGTCAGCAGATCGTAGATGACCGCGGCCGGGTCGGCGTCGTACGGCATCGATTGTCCGAACCACGCCGGCATGCCCTCGGAGGTCACCGACCGCCCGGAAAAGGAGTAGCTCTCCATCCGCGACGTCTCGCCGAGGTTCCAGTGATAGAGCAGGATGCAGGCCTGCCGCCGGTGGCCGGGGATCAAGGCCACGTCGACCCCGGCATCGCGCATCACGATCTCCGTGAAGCTGTAATCCGCGCCGTCGGCGATCACCTGCTCGGCGTCGCCGCGCCAGAGCTCCACCTGCGTGCCGAGGCCGCCGCCCAGGCCGTAGCCGCCGTACACGTTCTTGAGCCCGCCGATCGTCGAGCCAGTGATCGTCGCGTGGTACGCGTACGGATTCTCCCACCGGTGCAGCACGGGTTCCATCGGCAGTCCCTCGGCGTCAAGCGGCGGCTCCCACGGCTCGTTCGGGTACAGCGCAAAGTCGCCAGCATAGATCACGAGCGAGTCGACCAGGCCGCCGGTGAACGGAATGCCAATAATAAAGAACATGTCCACCGAGTACGCAAAGCCCACCGCGTCCTCGGGCGTGATGTCCTCGAGCGGCGTGGCGGTGAAGTTGCCCGACCACGCGAGCACCGGGATCCGAACGCGGCACGTGCCGTAGAGCAGCGGCAGCACAGCGCCGACCTCGACGGCCGGCTTCGCAACGCCGGTCGCAGCCTTGGGCCCCGGCTGCGGGTCGACCCAGCGGTGATAGGCCCAGAGGCCGGCGAGGATCGTACCCTGGACAATCAACTGCCACATCAGGTCGACACCCCGAACCCGCTGCCGACGCCGATGAACGGGAACCCGCTGGTGCGGACCTTCGGGGCCCCGCCGAAGTTCACCACGTTGTTCCAGTTAGCCAGGCACGTCTCGACGGTGTGATCGCAGCCGGGCGAGACCACGCAGTCCTCGGCTACGTGGATATCCACGAACGGCACGTTGAGCGTCAGGAGCTCACCGGCGCCGTAGCTTGTCGAATACCCCGGAACGGAGTCCACGATCATACGCAGCTGCCCCGATAGCGCGTGCCGGATCGCGCCGTACTTCGCCGGCGGGGAGATCGACCCGCCGGACACCGCGATCGTCAGGCCGGCGATCTCGGCGATGATCCGCGTGCTCGAGTAGCTCGCGCGGCTCTTGCCGCACTGGCTATCGTAAAGCACGTGATTGCATAACTTCTGCGCGCGCGCCGTCGGCAGCCGGATGTTCAAGGCGTCGTCGGTTAGCGACGGCACGCGGAGCGCCGCGGTGTGCCCGTCGAGCGTGATCGTCGTGGCGAAGCCCGACCACATCTGCAGCGCGATCCCGCTCGTTTCCTGCAGCCGCTGCAGCGTGACGATCACGCCGTGCTCCGGCATCCCCTGCGACGCGAACCGCAAGATCAGCGGGTGGGTCACCGGCAGGTGGATGATCAGCTCGCGGCCGGTCAGGTCCTGTGCGATCTCCTGTTTGTCGCGCGCCATGGTCAGCGCGGTGAACGTGTAGCCGTCGTATGTCACGTCGACGATGTGGCTCGTCACCCGGTAGGTCACCGTCGGCGTGGCGATCGTGTAGAGGTCGATCGGGCGCGAGGTCGCGACCCCGATCTCCTCGTCCTCGTAGTCGTAGATCGTCGCCATGACGAACGCTACGGCGCGCACGACGCGCGGGTCGAAAACGCTAGCGCCGGAACAGGTACGCGGCCCCGGCGCCGCCGTTGCCGCCCTTGTCTGAGCTGACACCACCGCCGATCCCGCCCGCGACGTTCGGCGTCGGCGGGTGTCTCGCGCCCGTGATCAGAACGAACACGCCACCCGGACCACCGCCACCACTGCCACCGGGAAGGCCACCCGGTACGCCCACCGGGGCCGGGTCGCCGACGCCGCCGTCGCCACCGCGCACTTCGTAGGAGCCGGTGCCGCTCATTCGCCGCGCGCGCAGCACGGCCCAGCCGCCGCCCGCGCCCGAGCCGCCGCCCTGGCCACTGGTTCCACCGGCGCCCCCGCCCGCGCCTCCCCCCAGGGTGAATCGCGTCCCGGTGTGGTCGCGGCCAGACTCGGCCGACGCAAGCTGCAGCACGTCGGCTGCATTGGCCGAGAGCACCGTCGCGCCGGATGATCCGCCGATGGAGCCGTAGCCTCCGTTGCCGCCGCCACCGCCGACGCCTGCCCCGCCGTTCGCGGCAGCCGCGGTAACGGCGGTGCTGAACCCGTACGATGCGGCGTTTGAGGCTCCTCCGCCCAGCCCGGCCGCGCCGGCGCCACCGGAGAAGATCGCGCCCGATTGCCCAGCGATCGGCGACGGAAGCGTAGCGCTGGTGTATGCGCCCACGCCGGGCCAGAAGGTGCCGCCCAGGCCGCCTGCGCCGCCGTTGCTGTGGTAGCGGCCATTGTTCACGATCATGGCGTTGACGTTCTGCGGGTACCCGGCAGGGTTGAAGCTCACGCCGACGTTGATCGTCAAGATCACGAACTTGCACTCGCGCGTCGCCTTGTACTCCGATCCGGTGAGCGTGCAGCCCGGCACCGCCGTGACGCCATCCATCACGTGCGTGCCGTCGGAGCCGTCGCGGTAATCGAACGAGATCACGACCGGATCGGGTACGACGCGCACGACCTCGTCGATCGCGAACTCGGCGCCAGTCCACTCCACCTCTAGATCGTCGCGATCGAAGCGCACCTGTTCGAGCAGCGATACCTTGGTGACGATGCCCGACACGACGCCGCTGGTGAACACCAGCGTAAGCGTGCCGTCGAGGTTGTCGGTGCAGGTGTCGATCTCGACGTACTGCCGGGCGCCCGTGGATAGCGTCAGCGCGAGCCGCCGGTGACCCAGCGACTCGAACCAGCTCGCGTAGTCGCCGGCGCCGGCGACCGTCGAGCTCGAGACCTTGATCCCGCCGGCGACCGTCGAGACGTAGAGCAGGTCGGGCCGGTTGGTCGAGAGCAGGAACGCGCCCTGCCGGCCGCGCAGCCGGCGCGTGAACGCCTTGAACCACGCCCAGTCGGCGCGATCGGTACTGTGGAACTTGAGCGAGCGCGCCCAGACGGATGTGTCCTGCCCGCCGATCCCGAGCGGCAGTCCGCCCAGGTCGACCGTCTCAGCGCCCGACAGCAGCGACTCGTTCGCGGTGCCGTCGATCTCGTTGGGCCGATCCCAGATCAAGAGATCGCCGGCGGCCAGGGCGTCGACCGCCGCCAGGCCGGCCGCGAACTGCAGGAGCTCGGCTCCGCGGCCCATCGAGTCGACCCCGGCCCAGCCGAACGCCGCCGCCTGCGCATGCACGGTCCACAGGTCGACCGCGATCGGATAGCGTGCGAAGCCTTGCTGCGGATCGAGCAGGACTTGCAAGAGCGGCATGATCCGCCCGCCCTGCCGGCCCGCGGGCCCGGGCGTGATGTCGAGCTCGATGCTAGTCGGCGTCACGCTCTGCACGACGCCGATCGCCACGGCGCCGTTGCCGGCGACCACGGCCACCCGCTGGCGCGGCACCGCCCAGTCGGCGCGCGCTGTCGACGCCACGAACACGGTGTCGGCCGAGCTGCTCGCGATGAGCGAGAGCTCCTCGGTCGGCAGCGCGAGCAGGAAGATCGCGCCGCTCGCCGCCGACCGCATCAGCTGACCGCGGGCGTCGCGCGACTGACCGTCGAGCAGGAATGCCACGCCTTCGAAGCGCCGCTTGGGCTGGCCGAACGGCGAGCTCCGCGTCTCTTTGCCCGAGTAGCTCGTGAGGATATCGGTCGACCAACCGAGCTGCAGCATGGCGCCCGACTCGAGCGAGAGCACGAACGTGGCGGCGCCGTCCGCGCCGTAGCCCGGGACGAGCCCCACGATCCCGCGCCGGCCGCCCGCGATGTGCTCGCCGATGTGCGAGCCGAGATGCTGGCCCAGGTGCACCGGCTAGCCTCCGTCGAGCGTGCCCGGGATCCGCGTGCCGTCGAGCGCGAGCGTGAACGTCGCCCGGTCCTTGGTGTCCGCGGCGTCGCGGAAGTGCTCGACGCCGGCCGCGGTGATCCCCAGGCCGGACGCCTTGGCCACGAACAGCGACCACTGGATCCGTAGCCGCTCGAGAAACGTCCGCGAGCCCACCGGCCCGCCGGCCTCGATCACGAACGAGAACACGGTCGCGACCACGGTGTCGATGACGCCGGTGACTATCGACTGGACCGCGGCTTTCATGTTGCCACTGGCGTCGAGCGCGGCCGGGAGCCTGGTCTGGATATCGTCGGTGTCCGCCTGCAGCGTTGCGACCGCGGCGGCCGAGGCCCGGCTGGTCACTGTCGCGTCGAGGTTGTCGATCGCGGTGGCGCGGCCCGACGTGAGCCGGCCGGTCAAGGTTGTCAGGTCCGTCTGCGCGGTTGTCAGCGCCGCGGTGGTCGCGATGCCCGACTGGATCTCGGCGACGGCATCGCTGGCGAGTGCGTTGGCGTTGATCGCGTTGGTCGAGAACTTGGCCGCGGTGATCGCGCCGTCCGCGATCGAGTTGGCGCCGAGCGCGTTCGTGGCGACGAGCGCGACGACGACGCTGGGGAACCCTGCCACGGAGTCGGCGTGCACGGCGGTGCCGAGCCACGAGCCGACGTCCGCGGCGATCTTCCCGCCGACCAGCGCGGCCGGCAGCCGGGCCTGGATATCGTCGGTGTCAGCCTGCAGTGTCGTCAGGCGCGTCTGAATGTCGTCGGTGTCCGCCTGCGTCGTCGCCAGTGCGGCCGCCGCGGCGCGCGTGGTGATCGCAGCGTCGAGGTTGTCGACCAGGCCCGCCCGGGTCGGCGTCCACGTCGCCGACGACAGCGCGGTGCTCGAGGGCGCGCGGCTCGACACGGTGGCGTCAAGGTTGTCGATTGCGGTCGCGCGACCGGACGTGAGACGGCCGGTCAGCGTGGTCAAGTCCGTCTGCGCGGTGGTGAGCGCCGTGGCCGCGGCGCGCGTCGAGATCGCGGCGTCGAGATTCGTCATGCCCCAGGCTGCCGCATCGTTGCGATCGACGGCGACCACGTCGAACGCAATATCAGCGTTGGTCATGGCGCCCGTACTGGTCACGATGATCGTGGCGACGCCGAGCGTGTTGGTGTGCGCCGTCGTGAGCGCCATATTGTACAGCCCGCCGCCGAGGTCGGTGATCGTCGGCGTAATCGTGGCGTGCGAGGTCCCGCCTTTTTTGCAGAGGCTGACCACGAACACGGTAAGCCCGGCCAGGAGCGCGCCGGTCGTCGAGCTGCGCATCGTGAACCGAACGTCGTCGGCGGTGGACAGCTTGAGGGTCTGCATGGGGATCCTTCTCCGGGACGCGAACGCGACGCCGACGGTCAGACCGACGGCGATGTCGAACGTCGACGTTCCCGGCGTACCGAACCCGCTCCAGCCTTTGCTTGTGCCGTCGTTGTAGGTCGCGAAGTAGTTGCGGGTGCTGTCGCAGACCTGCGCGGTGAACGCGCCCGCGCCGCCGGCGATCGTGACGCTCGTGATGTACTCGGCGCTCACGCCGTCGTCGGCGTAGATCTTGACGGTGCCACCGTCCGCCGCGGCGACGCCGCCGATCGCGACCGCGCCGGCAACGGTGAACGCGATGTCGTGGAGCGTGATCCACTGACTTGCGGACCAGTGATGCCCGGTGCCAACGGCGCAGCCTAGTCGCCAGCGTCGGGACACCGGCAGCTCCATCCCGACACGTCCAAAGGACGATCGCCTGATCCACTGCGCGATCGGTCGCATCGTCTCGCGACGACTCCACTGGGGAGTGCCTGTTATGACGTTTCCGCCGGAGGCGGGAAATTCATCCTGATACCATCCATCGCCGCAGTCCTCTCCGGTCTGACGCTCGACCCCCAGGGAGTACGATATCCCCGGGTACGAATAGGCGCGTATTCCGAGATCACACCAAGCGCTGGATAGCATCCACGGGGTCGAGGGAAAACTGGGGATACGATCTGCCGCGGTGACGTAGGCAGCGTAGTCTCCGAACGCGGTATGCGATACCAGGCTGTAGCCGCAGGATCGATTGCCGCTGCCAATCCCCTGCGCCGGGATGTCCGCCGTGTAGTTCACGATCGCGTACCCACTGAACTCTACGCTTGGCGTGATATTCAGACTCGCTCGCACATTAACCGCTAGCCGGTTGGTTCCACGGACCAGCGCCCACGCCGACGAGTCATGATCGCACCGTCGAGTGTAGATCCGCGTTCCAGCGCAGGAGACAGTTCCGAACGATATGTTGGCGATGACCGTGGCGCGCGCGCCCTGCCCCGTTGCGTTCACGAACGAACTCAGAGCCACCTGATTTTGATCGAACACGACCACGCCGGACTGCAGCATCGTGATCGTGCCGGGCTCCTGTACCTCAAGTTGTGCGACGTACTGATGCCCGTCGGCGGCGAGCACCCCAAACATCATGGCGGTTGTCCCACGATCGTTGGCAACCACCGAGCGGCACGAGTGAAGCTCGCGTGTCGTGCCGCTCACCGTGAACGTGTAGGTCACCACGAGCACCGCCGACAGATTCGCGAAGCTGTTCGAGGCGAGGTTGGACTTCGCGATCAGTGCATGGACGGCGTTCGTCGTGATCGAGTACGGCGCGACGGTCAGGTCGACGATGTCCCTGTACTGCGCGCCGACGCCGATCGCGTGCTTGCACACGGCGCGCGCATCGTAGGTGCCGCCGGAGTCGAGCTTGAGCGAGAGCGTGGTATCGCCGGTTCCGGTGGTGGAATAGTCGTGCGCCGTGACCCGCAGGTAGATCTGCTTGAAGGTCTTGCTGGCTTCGGGACAAAACGTCGACAGGTTCGGGATCTGGTTGGCTGCCGCGTCGGAAACGCCGCCGGTGGTTCCGATCTCAATATCTGACGTCGTCAGCGTCGTGTAGTGCCCCTGGATCGGGATCTCGATCGTCTTGACGTGCGTCGCTGCCGTGTTGTCGTAGTCGTAGGTGACGTGCAACTCGGCCGTGAGGTTGTTCGCCGACGCTGCCGTGCTGTGCGAGAAGGCCACTCCGACCTGGCAGGTTTGCGAAGCGCCGCTGCCGAAGTTCGTCAGGAAGTACGCGGTAACGTCGCGCTCGACGATCAGCGTTTCGTGTCCGATATAGTTCAACGCGAATGGGGCGTAGTCCACGTCGTCGAAGGCCACCGCGCCCAGCTTGATACCCAGTCGCCAACCGAGAACGCCGTTGAGTGCCGTGTATGTATCGCGGCACGTAACCCGCAGCCTCACCGAGCGGATCGTCCGGGTCAGCTCGGGCATGTCGATCGTGATCGCCGCGAAGTCATGCCTCGTCGCCGTCGCCAGCGTTGTGTTCGTGGCAAGCGTCGTGATCCGCGTCGCGAACGCCCAGGAAACGGTCTTACTCGCGGTGGCCACTACGGCACCTCGGGCTGTGGCATCGCGGCCCGCTCGCGCGCCGTGCTCTGCGTGTCGTCGACGATATCCTCGAAGTCCTCGGCGAGCGTGGCGTCGAGGTCATCCTTCGTCGCCGAGCGCGTGACGGTGTTGACCACGGCCCCGGCGGCGTTGCGGACCTCGAGTTGCACGGTCAGGGTCCACGGCGGCACGTTGACGATCTCCACCCGGACCGAGACGCGGGGGTCGGTCCACAGCGCCGCGATCCGCGCGCGCAGGACGTCGACCCGATGGGGCTTGCCCTGGCGCCACCACGTGCGGGCGATTGCCGCGACGGCGGCCAGTGCTGGTGCTGCCACGGCCCAAGGCTCGCGCGGGCGGGCGCGTGGGTCGATACGCCGCCGCCGTCAGCGCAGCGTCAGCGCCGGCTGCGCACGGCGCCCTGGTTGGCCCGCAGCGTGTTGAGCACGGCCGAGGCACCGTCGCGGCTCTTGATCGCCGCCACGCCCACCGACTTGTCGAAATGATTGTGGATGTGCACCGCCGGCGCAGCCTGCCGCGCCGGGGCGCCGCCGCGCTGCTGCTCGGGCGTCTGGATCGTCACGCGCTCGCCCGGCGTGGCCTTGAACGCGACCACCTGCGAGTCGGTGCCGCCGGAGCCGCCGACGATCCCGGAGCCGCCGGTGGCCGCGCCGAAAATCGTGCCGGCGAGCGCGTCGAGCGCGTTGCCCTCCGACGGTTTGAACAGGCCCATGAACGCCATCACGGCCTGCATCGCAAGCTGCTTCACGATCAGCTTCTCGATGTCGGAGATCATCGAGCCCACCATGTCGCCCCACGCCACCTTGCCACCGCTGGCCGCGGTAGCGATCGCGTCGGCGAACGTGTTGACGTCGTCGACCAGCGTGCCAGCCAGGGCTTTGCCGAAGCCTTCGGTCTGCTGGCTCATCTGCGTGGTCATGTCCGCGAGCACAGCCGCGAGGCCCTGAGCTGCAGGCTTCGTCGCGTCGTACAGCCGCTTCGCCTCGAGCAGCTCCTTGTTGGCGCGTTGACGGTCGATCACGCCAGCATGCAGCGCGCTGTTGACCGATCGGATCGCCGCCTCATAGGCGTTGATCGGTCCCTTGATCCTGTCGAAGATCTCCCCGTAGCCGCCGAGCGCCGCCTTGGCCTTGTCGTACGTGCTCGTGGCCTCCCTGGTCAGCGTGCTTAGCTGGCCCTCTGTGAGCGCGTGCTCGACCTCTGCGCCGTGGATCGCGTCGAGCCGTTCCTTGTACACCCGCTGCGCCTCGCCCAGGCTCAGGACGAGCTCGCGCGACTTGGCGAGCTCGTCGTTGTACTCGCGCGTCGAGGGCGCCAACTCGCCGGCAGCCTTGCGCTGGGTCTCCACGAGCGCAGCCAGCTTCCCGCCGTCGTCCTGTGCGAGCTTCGTCGCTGCCGTGTCGACGCCCACGCTGACCGCGATCCCCTTGAACGTTCGCGGCCCGAGCATCGCAGCCTGGCGCGCCGTCAGGGCCGGAGCTCCGGCGGTCGCGATCCCCATGCCTTTGAGCAGCGCCGCGTTGTACTGCTGCGCGTCGAGATAGCCCGAGCGAAATAGCGCGTTCAGCCCGGCGACCCGCTCGGACGCCTCCCGGATCGGATCTTCGAACTCGTGCCACAGCTTGATTGCGGCGGGCAGCCGGCCACCGTTGATCGTCGTGATCAGCCCCTCGTACGCCTTCTGGTACTCGTCGGCGGTGAGCTGGCCCTTGACCTGTTCAGCCTTCAGGTTCGCGAGCTGCTTGCGTGCGTCTTCGACGGGCTCCTTGATCGAACGCAGCAGCTTGAACTGTGCACCGAGTCCCGTTTTGTCCGATCCCCACGGGTCGGCGAAGATGCCGGCGACGATGCCGGCCGTCTGGCCGAATTCCTTGAGCCTGTCGATCGCCAGCGGCAGCGCGTCGACTGCATCCTTCAGATCTTTGACGAAGCTATTGACGATCGCGTCGCCGGCGCGGATCGACGCGGCGCGCGCGTCCTCGGCCTTGGCGACGAACTCGGTCATGACGTCGGCCCACGTTTTCCGTAGCCCACGCATCTGGTCCATCATGCCCTGGATGCCTTCGTAGTCGACGGGCGTGAGGTTGTGAGCGACGTCGATCGCCTTGCGGATCGCGTCGCCACGCGAGTCGCCCTTACTGACAAACAGATCGACGGTACGCGAAAAGGCTTCGGTCTCTTGCTGCGCGGTCCGCTGGATCTTGCCGAACGCGACATGGATACCGTCGGCGGAGGTGATGAGCGAATCGAGTAACTCGCCGACCTTGATCTTCCCGGAGTCAACGAGCGCGGTCAGTCCCTGTCGCGTCGTCTTGAAGTGCGCCATCCAGTTCGTCGCGATCTCCGGCACCTCACGCATGATCATGTTGAGCTCGCGCTGTTCGATGTGGCCGCGCGCAGCCGCATAGGTGAGCCGCGAGACCAGGCTGCCGACGCTCTCGAGCGGCTTGCCTGCAACCTGCGCTGCCTCGCCGAGCGTCTTCAGAAGCTGGATCTGCTCGCCGTGTGAATAGTTGAGCTCGTCGGTGCCATCTCGAACAGCGTCGTACAGGTCGATCGTCGTCCGGTAGTTCGAGTGCAGATCGTGCGCGAGGACGATCTGTTCGGACACGATCTGGTTCACGTCGTGCGACGAGTCGACGAACTTGACCGCTGTGTTGTTGGCTTCGATGTACGCGTCCCGGAGGTACAAGAAGTGCTCGGCGAGCTCCTTGACCTTGGAGATTCCTTCGGTGATGCCCAGGGCTGCCGCGCCGCCGAGCGCGCCCTGAATCCCGGCGCCGATACCTGGTCCCGACGGCGCGACCGGTGCGCCCGAGCCGGCACCGCCGAGCCCGATCGTCGACGTCGCCTGCGCGGTCTGCGCCGACGCGCTGTCGCGATGCGCTTTGGTCAGGTGCTCCATCTCCGCAGCGAACTCGGCGGTCGACAGCGCGCCGCGTCTGTGGAGCTTGTCGAGCGCCACAAGCTCGAGGTTGTACTCTCGCAACGGCCCGCGGATCCGCTCGACGATCCCGGCCTCGCGCTCGAACTGCGCGTTGAGCGCCGCGAACGGGTTGGCGTAGCGCGCGAGCTTCGAGAGCGTGTCCTCCTGCGCCCTGGCGGCGGCGGTTGCCTTGGCCAGCGCAGCGGCCGCGGCTACAGCGCCCGCAGCCACCTTGGCGCCTGCCTCGGCCCCCGCCGCGCCCGTGTGCTTGGCCGCCACGGTAGCCTTCCCGAGCCCTTGTTCGACGCGGGCGACAGCGGCTTCGGCGGCCTGGGTCTGGATCTGGACCATCAACTGGAAGCTCATAGGCGCGCCCCTGGGCTCACTGGGCCCCTCGTGCGGTGGTGAGTCGCTGCCGGGCCGCCTCGGCCTCGGCGCGCTCGTGATCGAGCTGCCGGATGACCTGGACGAGCGTCACACTGGCCTCCCGGTCGAGCTCGTGGAACTCGCACCAAGCCACGATCGCCGTCCACGGGATCGGCCCAAGCGCCATACCGATCGCACGGCACGTGCCCAGATCGCTCCATGCGTGGATACACATCCCGATCGCCGCGTCGCGCTCGGGCTCGTCGACCAAGGCCGCGTCGAGCTGCTGCTCGGCCTGCGTTCGACGCGCGGGGCTGGTCGCCGCGTCGTCGAGCTCGGCGCGTAGATCGCGAGCCGTCGCCGCGTTGGCTTCGCTCCACTCCAGCCACGCGGCTACCTTTTTCCCAGCTCGGCGGCGTCCCCCAGCGGCGCCGGCCGGAAGGTGTCGGCGTCCTGCGCCCAGGCGCGAAACGCCACGTACGTCCCGATCCCCTCGTCGGACTCGATGATCGCGGTCAGGAACTCGTGCACCTTGGCCGGCGTGCACGGCGCCGGCGTGCCGTCGTCCTCGATCACGTGGTCCCAGCTCACGACGCAGTGGTCGGCGATGAGCTTGGCTTCCTCGATGCAGCGGGCCTTCGTCTTGGCTTCGCTGATCGAGTTGTTGCCACCGCGAGCGCGGAGCGCGTTGGCCGCGTTCCAGCTCGCTGTCTTGAACCCGCGCGTGCCATCACCCGCGTGGCGTACGAGCAGCGCCGGCGGGCCGGCAGCGCACAGCCGGATGCCGTGGAACACGTAGACCGCCGTGGCCCCGTCGGGAATCGCGAGGTCCTTGACGATCTTGGTGAAGGCCATGCGCCATCGTCGGCGGCGTGGCGGGACGGGTCGAAACCGCTACGACGCTGGCAGGTACGCGAACATCGAGACGCCCAGCGTGTAGTTGGTGACCGGATCGCGAAACCCGCCAGCCTTGGGCGAGAGCATGATCGGCCCGTTGCCCGGGAAGGTCAGCGCGGCATCGCTGAACTTGAGCGCCGGGACCTCGAAGAAGATCCCGCCGTCGCCGTTGCGAAAGCCCGAGCCGAACGTGAGCGTGGTGTTGTTCGGCGCGGCACGGATGCCGGCGTCGCCGTTGACGTAGCACTCGGCGTCGACGCCCACCTCGGCCTTGCCCATCACGTTCTCGGCCGTGCCGTACGTGCCCTGCTGCTTGAGCGGCGAGACGCCGTTCTTGTGGGTCAGCTTCCACGAGCTGATCTTGTTGCTGACGATCTCGCCGGTCGTGGCGTCGGTGAATCGCAGGTAGGGCTGCTTGGTCATCGCGTTGAACCGCTGGACCGCGAACGACGCCTGCGCCGTGGCTGCGCCGGTCGCGCGGGTCACCGTCGGCAGCGTGACGAACGTCCCCGAGAACGTGAGCTCGAGCTTGATCAGCGCCTTCATCGCCGAGGTCACGACGAACTGGTCGACGGTCTGGCCCTGCGCATAGCAGTAGTCGGTGGCGTTGGCCGTACCGATGCCCGGCAGCGAGAGCTCGAGCTGGTAGCTCGGCTCGAGGTAGTCGGCGGCGTCGTAGGCGACCTCGCGAAGCCAGCTGCCCCAGTACAGGTCGATCGTCTTGGTCGCGCCAGCGTCGAGCGCGACCTGGGTCCAGCTGCGCACGGCAGCGTTGGTCGTGATGAGATGCGCCGCGACGGTGGTGACCTTGACGAAGCCCCCGTAGCCGGCGGTCGCGAACGCGAACGCGGTGCCCGGCACGCCGCCGACGTAGATGACCTGGCCGGGCCAGATCCCCATCGTCGTGAAGTCGGCGATCGTCGACGTGATGTTGCCGTTGACGTCGATCCCGATGTCGCCCGCCGCGCCGCGGAACCCCGCGACCTCGAGCGTGGCCGCGTAGCCCGCGATCGTCTCGGCCACGCCGCCGGCCACCGTGATCGACGTCGCCGTCGAGCCGGCGCCGACGACGAGCAGCGTGCCGTTCTGCGCGACGTTGGTACCGGTGATGAGGCCGCGAGGCACCACGAGCGTCCCGGCCTGCAGCGCGCCACCGGCGGCCACCGTGAACGCCGTGGTGGTCCGCGCCGTCGGCAGAAACCGCGACACGCCCGTGCCGCCCGAGTGCTTGATCGCCGCGAGCATCATGCCCTCGCGGAACGCGTAGGCGTGATCGAGCGTGAGATCCATCGTCAGCTTGGGCGCGGCATCGCCGTCGACGATCTCGGGCGCCTCGAGCTGGCGCAGCACCGAGAGCGGCGATGGGCTCACCGTCGACGTCTTGAGGTAGAACTCGCTGATGCCGCCCTGGTCGGGCTGAAGCCTGAGCCAGCCCGTCGTGGGCTGGACGCCGAGCCCGCCGGTCTCGCGCGCCGAGAGCAGCCCAACCATTTCCGACTTGCCGGTGGTCATGCAGCCATCGTCGAGCCGACGCCCGAGCGGGTCGAAACCGCCCGGCTACTTGGTCTCGTAGTATGAGAACGGCGTGCGGACCATCAGCGTAAACCACCGCGTGTCGGTGCCGATCTCCTGGGTCACCGATGCGCCTGTGGTGAGCGGCTCGCCGCCGTCTGGCGCCGGCAGATTCACCATCTCGAAGATCGCCCGCACGGCGCCGACGAGCTGGGCCAGGCCGTAGCGCCCGGCGCCCGCCGCGCCCCACAGCTTGACGGTGATCCACCCGTTGCGATCGACGAACCGCGAGCCGGCCGCGCCCGAGGTGAGCTGTGCCGCGGTCGTGTGCGTAATCGTCAGCGCGGCGAAGCTCGCGGTCGGCGGCAGCTCGATCGCGCGGTTGTCGAGCGCGTACGGCACGTTGCTCGAGGCCGCCGGCCAGGCCGCCGCGAACGTCGCCGAGATGAGCTCGATGGCCTGGGCCTCGGTCATGTCTAGTCGTCGCCGAACGGCGAGTACGCGCCCGCCATGTTGCCGGCCGCGTCGCCACCGCGATCGGCGATCGCCCCCGCGATCACCGGCGACAGGTCAATCGCGACGCCGTCGTACTGGGACTGGATCTTTTGCACGGCCTGTTCGATCGCGATGAGGTCCCAGCCGGCCGCGGCCTGCGTGCTCGCGCCGCCGATCAGCCGGCCGATGTACGGCACGTTGTTGGCCTCGAACAGGTCGCCGTCGCCGAGCTTGAACCGCATGACCTGCGCCACGCCATCGGCGTGCGCGGTCTCGCCGTTGCCGTCGACCTCGACCACGAACGCGGCGCCCACCGCGGGTACCCAGTTGGCGTGCGCGTGGCCCGTCTTGACCGGCGTGGCCTCGCGCAGGTTGGCGTCGATCTCGAGGATGAGCGCCTTGCAGACGTTGGCGAGCTCAGCGCGGAACTTGCCGCTGACCGCGACGACCTGCGGATCGGACATCGGCTACCGCTTCGAGCTGCGCTGCTGCGGCGGCGCAGGCGCGCGCCTGGGCAGCTCGGTCTCCGGGACCGGCAGCGGCGCAGGCCGGGGCTCCGGCACGGGCTCGGGCTCGGGCGCTGGCGTCGGGTGAGCGACCTCGATCATCGCCGAGCGCCAGAAGTTCCACGCCGCGTCCTGGGTCATGTCGAGGTCCGCGTACGGGAACGGATCGCCGGCCGCGAACGCCCGATCGCCGTAGGTGAACGGGATGCGCGCGACGAACGAACAGCCCGGCGTCGGGGCCATCCGCGGACAGTGGTCGGTGGAGCCCTGCATCGCGCCGTGCGCTACTGGACGATGCCGGAGAAGAACACGCCGCACTTGGGTGACACGATCTGGAACGTATCGTCGACGGCGCCCTCGATCCAGAACGAGCGGATGTCCTGGTCCCAGTAGCGCCAGTTGCGGAAGCCCTCGCTGTTGCCCGTCAGGCCCTGCCAGGTGAAGCGCAGGCCGGCCGTGGTCTGCAGCTTGCTCGGCGACGGGTTGACGTAGCCGAGCCACGCGGACTTGCTCGACATGATGAAGGCGGGCGTGTTGACCTGCGCCGTGCCCGCGTTGGTCGTCGTCTCGTTCGCGGTGTTGTAGACCGCGCCAGCGACGAGGACCCTGTCGACCTTGAAGAGGTTCGCGATGTCGTCGAGCGTGGCCTGCGCCGACATACCGGGGCGCTGGCCGTTGACCACGCGGGCCAGGACCTGCGCGTTGGTGAGTAGCGGCGCGACGACGTCGGCGCCCAGGATCAGGGTGTTGTACTTGCGGCGGGAGGCGAGCTTGCCGATCGGGTGCTCCGCGAGCACGTTCGAGATCGGCACGCCGGTCGACGCGTTCCAGTAGATCGCCTGCACGCCGCTCGGCGCGGACGCGACGCCGGTGACGTCGCGCCCCCAGACGCCGGTCTTCCACGCGATGGAGGCGACCCGGACCTCGTCGGAGATCGCCATGACCTCGGCGACACTCTTGGTCGCGACCTCTTCGGCGTCGATCGCCGACGTCGCGATCATCTCCTCGGTCAGCTTCTCGCGATAGCCGAACTGCTGGGTCTTGGCCGGCGTGGACGACGCGTTCCAGCCGCCCTCTTCGGCCTTGGTCCCAGGCGCGCGCGGCTGCGCCTTGTTCTGGCCGATCGACGCCATGTCGATCGTGTAGTAGGTGAACGCCTGCTCCGGCTCGCCGATGGTCGGGAACCACTGGCGCGCGATGAAGTCGCCCGCGTCCTCCTGGAAGGCCGCGATCGAGATGTTCTCGAGGATGAGGTTGCGAGCGAGGTCGCCCGGTGTGGCGGCCTTCTGAACGCGCGTGTGGATGTGGTCGGGCATGGCGGTTCCTTAGGTGGCGAGCAGCGCGCCGGGTTCCCAGGTTGCGGCGACGATGTCGCCGATGGCGCCGCCCTCGACGATCTGGCCGAGGACGTTGTGCGTGGCCACCGCGACGATCGCGTTGCCAACGGCGTCGGTCGAATACTTCTGGCCGGCCGTCATGATCGCGCCGAGCACGACCTTGACCTTGGGGCCGACAAGCAGTTCGACCGCCTCGCCGGCGAGCGGCTTGTTCGCGATGATGCCGACGCCGAGCGCGCCCGCGGTGCCCGCGAAGGTCACCGTGCGATTGCCATTGATTACCGCGACGCAGAACTGCTTCGCGGCCAGGCTCACGCTGGCGGTGTAGCCGCTGTCGCGCTCCGAGTTGATCGTTCCCATGGGATGAGCTCCTTATGCCTGCACGCGGGGATAGGCTTCGGCGTAGAGGTCCGAACCCTCGGCGGTCTTGAGGAAGTCAGCGGTCGCCGCCGCGAGCTGCTTCGTCGTCGGCGCGTCGACCTTGAACCTGGCCTTGGCGAACCCGACGAGGCCGGCGTCGAAGGCGGCCTTGGGCGAGTCCGGTGCTGGCGCGGTGCCGGGGTTGACGCCGTGCGCCTTGGTGAGCGAGAGCATGGCGGCATCGGCCGCCTTGATCGCTTCGTGCGCCTCCTTGCGAATGGCCTCGTCGGGGATGCCGTCGATCGCGCGGACGATCGCGACGTGCACCGGGAGCGCCTTGGCGAAGTGCGCCAGGTCGGCGGTGGCGCGCTTCTCGATCGCCGCGGTCTCGGTGGCGGCCTGCGCCTTGGCCAGGAGCTCGGTGGTGACTGCCTGCGCCTTGGCTGCGAGGTCGGCCTGCTTGGCGAGCTCGAGCGCGACCGGGCCGTCGGACTTGCGGATCTCGATCCCGCTCGCGGTCTTGTAGACCGGCGCGTCCGCATCGGCCAGCGCCTTGAGCACGGTCTCGCGATCGAGGTGCGACTTGGCGAGGAACGCCTCGGCGTCGCCGCCGCGGAGCTGCGCGTGGTGCGCGCGCTGGCTGTCGGTCAGCGTGTTGAGCTGCTCGAGCCGCGCCACCTGCTTGGTGAGCTCGGCGATCCTTGTCTCTTCGGCGGTGGGCACGGTGGGCATCTCCTTGGGAACGACGGTAGGGTCCGCGCCAGGACGGGTCGAAACACCCGCGGGCGCACGCGCGACGACGACGGAAATCGTGGGGCCGTCGACGGCCGGATCGCAGGCGGGCTCGCAGGTTGGCGGCTCGGCCTCTTCGACGAGCGCGGCGGCGAGGACCTCGGCCGGCACGGGTTCGGCGACCGCGTGATCGTGGCCCGAGTCGAGCGCGATCGTGACCACGCCCGTCGCGGCGTCGTAGACCCACGCGTGGCAGTGGCCTTCGGTGGCGCCTTCGGCGACCTGGTAGCTGGTCGACAGCCGGTCGCGATAGTAGCTCGCCGGCTCGTCGAGATCGATCGAGTGCTGGTGGCCCTCGACGATCGACGTCAGGACGGTGCGCTTGCGGAACTGACGCACTGGCGCGTTCTTGACGAGTTCGCGCTCACCCGTCCCCGCGATCGAAAACGCGTTCAGCTCGCCGCTCTCGTAGCGCTTGAATGCTTCCGTGCTCGGCTTCATGCCGATCGCCAGCCCCTCGACGTCCCCGCGCACCTTCAGCGCTGCCTTGACGTCAGCGGTGAGCGGCAGCATGAAGATCACGCGACCGTCAGACCCGGTGCTCTCACCTTCGTGCATGACGTCCGAGTAGGCGCCTGCCTCGGCGAAGTCCGCCGCGATCTTGATCAGCTCGTCGCCACCGACAACGGCGTCGTTTTGCATGTCGACATGCGGCGTCCTGCCGCCGTCAACCGTCGAGGCGAGTGCGTAGCCGAACACGATCCCGAGCCGCGGAACCGTCGTCGCGACCTTCGCGACCAAGGTGAAGTCCTCGGCGCCCGACCGTGCGCGCTTCGCGAGGACCACATTGGAGATTTCGCCCTGTGCTCCGCGGTCCACGAGGCTGATGAACTTCAGACTCTTGATTCGCAGGCGGTTGTATGGGGCCACGAGCGCAAGGCTCGCAGCCGCTACGCGGCGGGGCGAAACGGCTCAGCGCAGCTCAGCGCTTGGACGGCGCGGGGGCGTGCGCGGCCGCGTGCGGCGCTGCGTGCGTTGAGGCTGCAGCGGCGGCGACAGCGGCCTTGTGCTCGGCGGCGGCCTGCTCGGCTTTGTGCTGGTCCTCGGCGTCTTCTTCGGCGTTGCGCCGCTTGAGCTCGACGAGCGCAGCTTCGGCGAGCTCGACCTCGGCCTTGCGCGCCGCGGTCCGGCTCTCGAGCCGTTCCTTCTCGGTTCGCTTGGCCAGCTCGGCAAGCTGGACGGTGCGGGCCTCGGCGGCCTTGAGCTCTCGTTCGCGTTCCAGTTCTGTCGGCATGCGCCAAGGCTCGCAAGCAGCCCAGGCGGGGTCGAAATCAAAGGCCGATTCCGCGAATCTCGGGCCACACGCTTCGGAAGATGCGCCCCAGTAGCCCCTTCTTTTTGGCCTCGGGCGGGTGAGCGAGGAACTCCTCGTACACCGCGGCTTCGCCGTTCGCGAGCATCTCGGCGGTGTAGGTCGTGCCGCTCACGCGACTGCGATACCGGATCTCGCCGAGGGGCATCTTCGGCGTCTTGACCTCGAGCGTCTCGTAGCCGTCGATCTTGACGTTGGGGCCGGTCAGCTCGATCGCGTAGTTCGGCCGGGCGCGCTCGGTCATCGCCGCAGCGTCGTACGAACGACCGTTGATCACATGCCGATAGTAGGTCTTGCCGGCGTGCTCGATCGCCTCGAAGCCCGCCGGTGCCGGCTTCCGGCTCGGAGCAACCGGCGGCGGGGGCGTCGGCGTTCGATAGGGCTCCTCGGCGGCCGCAGTCCGCAGCGCGAGCTCGTCCGCCGTGGCCCAGGGCGCTCGGTTCGGGATCGCCGCCGTCGGCTCCACGGCGTCGGCGTCGTCCGCCCCGCCTCCGATCTCGCTGATGCCGATCCGGAACCCGCCGCCGTCGTCCACCCGCGCCGCGGCTTCCTGCTGTGCCGCGCGCTCGGCAGCCGCGAGCTCGTCGGCGATCCGCCGCTGCTCGGCCTCGAGCTCGGCGCGCGCTGCCTGAGCCGCAGCCTGGTGCGCTGCAGCCTCGCGCGCCGCAGCGCCGTCAGACGGGCCCGCCGGCCTGGGCGGCGGCGGTGCCGGCGCAACAGGGCCGCCCTGCGCCGTCGCGGTGCGCCCTGGCGGCAGGAGCCGCGTCGACACCACGCACCGGCAGTGCAGCGTTTCCTCAGGCCCGGCGGTCGGGTCGCCGGGATACATGAGCGCGTGACCCAACCCGCTCGTGAACGGCACGCCATGGGGCCGGACCTGGTTGTGCATCGAGACGTGGAAGGTGCGCTCGTCTTTCTTGTTTTTCGCGCGGTGCGAGTGAATCCACTTGCGCTCGATCTGTCCGGGCTCGATGTCGCCGCCGGTGACGGCCTGGCGGATTGCCTCGTCGTTGCCCTGGTGCGCGACTCGCAGCCCTTCGGTCCGCGCGATCGCTTCGGCCCGATAGCCGACCCAGTTGGCGCGGTAGCGCTCGACCATGGTGTCGATCTGCGGCGCGGTCAGGCGGGTGCCGGTCCGCGCGGCCGCAGCAATCGCCCGGTCTGAATGCCCGCTCGACAGCTCGCGCGCGAGCGCTGCCGCGTACTGGCCTGCCTCGAGCTCGCGGCGGTAGTTCTCGACGATCGCCGTCTGGTGCGCGGTCAGGCCGATCGAGCCGCGAATCTGGCGCGCCATGTCGGCGGGCCCCACGCCGCTGCGTGCGCCGGCCACCAGGATCTCGCGGATCGCGTCGCGCTGGTCGGTCGAGATCTCGCGGATCTTGTCGAGCGCGTTCTGCGCCGCCCACTTCACCGCGCGCGGCTCGGCGACGTCGAACGCGATAACCTTTTTCTCGACGGTCACGCTCGGCGTCGCGCTCTTGGTGACCTGTTCGCTGAGCCAGCGCGCCACGCCCTGGCCCGATACGATATAGGCCGCGTGGACCGCCGCCGCGAACGCGCCGGCCGCGCGCTCGACGCCCACCAGCGGCTCGTGGCTACCGAGCGTCAGGCGCGCGGCGATCGACTTGACGCTGTTGAGCTCGCGGACGTGCTCGAGCATCGCGAGCCATGCGCGGGTCAGCCGCGCCTGTACCATCGTGACCAACCTGTCCATGCGGTCGGCTTGCACCGCGCGGCGTCTTTCCTATGCCCGGCACTGGGCCGTGTAGACAGCTCCCGCTGCGTCCCTGTCCACGCCGCCGTCAACGATCGTGTACGTCTGGCCCTGGATCGTGATCCGGTCGCCGGGCGCCGGGACCTGTGCGCCCGCGATCGTCGTCGCGAACAGCTTGATCGCGATCTGAACGCCCGGGATCAGCGTGCCCGCGAGCTGCAAGGCGCCGAGCGACGCCTCGATGCCCTGGGCCGCGAAGCTCGTCAGTACCGGGTTCGACCCACCGCTCACCTGTCCCGGCGTCGGCGTGCCCTCGGTGATCTTGATCAGCACCGCCGGCCGCGTGAGCCCGGCCGCCGGGATCTCGGTGCCGATGATCGTCGCGATGTCGTCGAGTAGCGACATCAGAACGGGTCCGTGCGGTCGAGCTCGTGGCAGGCCGCGAAGTCGCTGTGGCCCTTGCTGCCCGAGCCGAAGCAGCCGGCATAAGCGCCGCCGAGCGCGGCGTCGCCGGCGAGGAACTTGGCCACGTAGCGCATCACGCGCTCGGGCATCGGCGTCGCCGTGCCCGCGGCCACCGAGGTCGGCGCGAAGAACTCGACGCCGACGCCGCCGCCCGCGTTGGCGGCCTTGATGTTCGAGCTGGTGTCGGCCTTGTCGATGAGCGCCGGCGTGGCCGCGATCAAGACCGCGAGCTCGAACGTAGCCCACGTGATCTCGGGCGGCACGCGCTCGCCGTCGATCTCGGTCTCGTCGGCGAGCGTCAAGACGTCGGCGTCCTCGTCGTCGACGCGCGGCCAGGCCAGCGTGGTGTCATCGCCCTCGGCGAGCTCGGTCGCCACGCCGCGCCACGCCTGCTGGTCGAGGTAGCGCGTTGCGTTGACCAGCGACTTGCCCTGGTCGTTGGCCGTACGCAAAAGCCACGCCTCGGGCGCTGGCCCGAGCAGAGTCGAGACGTACTCGATCGCGGCAGGCAGGCCGCCGTAGACCTCGACGCCCGCCGCCACGCCCGTGATCGCTACCGTGTAGATCGCCATCGTCTCGCCTCCCGGGTTGCCGCCAAGCCAACGAGCCACAGCGCGCCTGCGCGCGCCCAGCGCACGGATCGCCGATGTCCGATCGCAGGGCCACTCGCGAGCACCAGCCGCACCCAGACGCGGGCGAGCCATACGCGGTGCGTGTACGCGGGCGTCACGCTGCCCTCGGCGCGCTGGCCGCGTCGTCGGTCGTGCCGAGGTCGTCGACCGGCACGTCGCCTTCACCCGCGTCCGGATCGGGCGGGCCACCCGGCGAACCGCGACGACCGCCGAATCCGAGCACGCCGGCCATCGCCGCCGAGAGCTCATTGGGCGGCGGCAGCCGGAGCTGCTTGCGGATGACCGGGATCGCTGGATCGTCGGGCGCCAGGCCGGCCTGCGCGAGCGCGGCGAGCGAGCGGCACACCATCTCGACCGCGTCGGTGGAGATCGGCTGCGCGACGAGCTTGGGCGTACAGGTCTCGGGGTCGAGGCCGTTGAGCGCGACGAGCGGCCGCGCCAGATCGTTGGTCGCGAACGCGGCGATCTCGGTGAGCGTGTTCTGCAAATTCGTCGCGAAAATGCTCGTCTTGTTCTCGTGCATCCCGTACGTGCCGGCAGTGTCGCCGCCGCCGACCATCGCGAACTCGATCCCGAGCACGCGCGCGATCTCGAGCTGCAGCCGGGTGATGAGCGTGTTGGCGTCGCCGAGCGCGCCGGTGTCGCCGCGCAGAAGCTCGAAGCTCCACCGCATGACGCCGGTGAATACGTTCGGGTCCGAGCCCTTGAACGGCTCGGAGTCGAACAGGATGTATGGGATCTTGTCGGGCGTCTTGGCCGAATTCGCCAGGACGTCGCGGATGGTCTGCGTCGCGCTCGAGACGAACGCGCGGACCTCGTCGTCGGTCTTGCAGCCCTTGGCGATCGCGAGCTCCTTGAGCTCGTTGAGCGGCGCGCGGCCCATCGGCATGCCGCGGAGGTCGGTCTGAAACGCGTGACCCTCGAGCGCCTCGAGCACCTCGAGTCGGCGGACCAGCTCGACGATATGCCGGCAGCGGCCGACGCCGTCGGGGCTATCGGTCAGCGTATCGTCGACGCAATAGAACAGCCGGCCGCGCGGAATGACCCAGCGCGCGCCCGCGGCTGTCGACTGCGCGACCGCGTACCACGGCTCCTGTTCGGACGGCTTGTCCCAGCCGCTGATCGTGTGCTGCGGCCGGTGCTGGATGTCCGCGAACACCATCATGCCGTCGGACCGGCGCTTGACGATCCACTCGGAGAGCGCGAAGCCGACGAGCTTGTACATCGCCATCTTGCGCACGACCGCCGACCACGGCCGCGGCATCTGGGCCTCGAGCAGACCCTGCTCGACGATCTCGACCGCGCGCTCGGCATCGCCGCCGCCGAGCTCGTTGGGCTCGACGTGCCACTCGGTGCCGGCGAGAAGCCCGGTGAAGTAGTGCGTGCCGGTGGCGACGATCGGATAGTTGAGCGCGTTGGTGTACGTGACCCAGCGCGAGGGGCCTTGCATCTTGGCCGAGCGCTCGCCGTTCTGCAGGACGCCGCCCCAGGCGTAGACGCCGTCGCCGCCGCTCGGCTTGGTCACCGGCGCAGGCTTGGCGCCCGACGCGAACGCGTTCGAGATCGCAGCGCCGACGCGTCCGAGAAGGCCCATCTACAGGCACGACGCTACAAGTCGAAGTCGTGGCGGGGCGAATCCCCCGCGACGTGGCGCGCGTCGTCGCTGGTGCCGATAATCGGGCTCGAGTCGACGAGCAGATCCGGCATCTCGATCAGCATCGCGAACGCACGCGAGATCGCGTCGACGATGTCGTCGTTGTCGCCGTAGGGAAAATCGACGAGCTGCGCCTTGGCTTGTTCGCAGCCGGGATGTCGCACGATCACGAAGTTATTGTGCTTGGCCTGCGCACTCACCGGTTTGGCGCGCGTGACCTTGTCCTTGATCTCGGGGCTGGTGTGCACGTAGCGCCCGGCCGCGAGCTCGCGCGTGACGTAGTTCGCAAACAACTTGCCGGTGCCCGGATCCTCGGGCACCGACCAGTCGACGTCGCGCGGGTCGTCCTTGTGCTGTTGCGCGATGAACGCTTCGTGATCGCCGGGCCCGCCGCGCTTGGTCGCGGTGTGCCACAGATAAAACTTCTTCGTCACCGACGATCGAGCCAGTCGCGCGGACGCGGTCGGGTCGGCCTTGGCCGCGATCGACCCGCCGCCCAGATCCCAGCCGCGCTTGCCGAAGCCCACCCCGAGCGGCACCTCGTCGGGCTCAATGATCGGCAGCCACTCGGCCTTGAACCACTCGCCGGTCGACGCCAGCGGCCACTGGTCGAGCTGGGCTGCGACGGCGTCGCTTCCGCCGTCGAGCATCATCTGCGCCTCGAGCTTGGCGACAGCTTCCTCGGGGAAGCGCAGCGGGTCGGCGAGCTGCCCGATCTCGGTCCGCGGATCGACGTAGCCGATCGACGAGCCGCGCCAGTGCTCGCTGCGCCGCGCCGGGTGATCGGCGCCCTTGAAGCGCATCTCGATGAGCAAGATCTCGTACCCGAGCGCCGGATTCTTGAGCACGATGCCGGAGATGTCGTGCAGGTGAACACGCTGCATGATGCCGACGGTGGCGCTGACCGTCGCCTGCCGCCCGCCGTCGTCCGGATCAAGCTCGAGCCCGGCACCGTGGACGTCGCGCACCCATGCGGGCACCTTGACGCCACTGATCCCGCCGGCCGCATTACGCACGCGGGTCGGCAGCGTGCGCGAGAACCAGCGCGTGGCGTCGACGAGCCTAGCCGGCGAGTCGGCGTCGCTTACGTTGTGCGGATCATCCCAGATCAAACGATCGGCGCGAAAGCCGGTGCCGACGCCAGCGACGCTCGAGCTGCGTCGCCACCCGCCCTTGTTGTTTCTGTAGTAGCGCTTGGCGTCGGTGTCGTCGACGATCTGGAACCGGTCACCCCAGTAGCGCTGATAGACCTCGCTGCGGATGATCCGGCGGCACTGCTCGTTGGCCTCGGCGGTGAGATCCGGCGAGTAACTCCAGCTCATGTAGCGCAGGTCGGGCCGGTTCTTAGGGCCCCACTCCCACGCCGGCCAGATCACGTTGACGAGGTACGTCTTCGTCGAACCCGGCGGGACGTTCCCCAAGAGGTTGGTGATCCGCCCGTCGGTGACGGCCTCGAGATGCATGCAGATCGCTTCCTGGACCCAGGTGCGAACGAACGGCTGCTCGGGTTCGAGGATCGGCCAGACCAGCTCGACAAAGTCGATCAGGTGCGCCTCGCAGCGGGCCTTCGCGCGCGCCATGCGCGCGGCGCGCGGGCTGCCGAGCAGCCGCGCGAGCTCGGGCGGGTAGCGCGCCAGGGCGGGAACAGCGGCCATGCGCCAACGCTCGCGCACGCGGCCGGGCCGGGGCGAGATCCGTCCACGGAGGCTACCGAGACTTACGATCTCGCGCTTGCGCTCACTTGATTCGCTGCTATGCTATCAACTATGAACCGATTCGAGATTCGCAAGTTGTACGCCCTGGTCGAGCTGCTCGGCACGGCGTGGCACACGGCGGCGCCGGAGCTGGTTGAGGCGTATCTCCCCGACGAATGGCGCGACGAGCCGCTCGGCTACCTGGTCAATTGGATGGGCTGGGAGGGCGTCACGCCCGCGCACTGCCACTTCGCGTGAGCGACTCGTGGCGCCCCTTGCGCTTGTTTGAATCGCCGCTATGGTATCAAGCATGACGAATCCCAACCAGCTCACGGCGGCCGAGCGCCGCTGCCTCGGCAACCTGATCGCCCTCGGGGGCGTGTGCTTCACGTCCAACGGCGCCGACCGCGGCCCGGGCTACGTGCGCACAAACACCGTCCGCCGGCTGCAGGCTGCGGGGCTGGTTCGAGGTGAGAGCCTGGCCTGCGCCTACACGCACGGAGGCAGCTGGTACCCCTACACGTGCTTCCGCGCGACAGCGGCCGGCTGCGTCGCGTACGGCGCAGAGATCGCGCGGGTCTCGTGAGTGCTCGCGGCGGAGTCCGCGTCGGCGCTGGCGCCAAGCCGCGCGCAGGCGTGGCCATGCACGAGGTGCTACGCGCGCCCGTCACCGAGGCCCAGCTCGAGTGGGCGCGGCACGTCGCGACGCACGCCGGGCTTTCGGTCGCCGAGTGGCTGCGCTCGCTCGTAGACCGGGCGATCGGCGAGCACCGGTGCGCGGAGTGCGCGCCGAGCCCGCCTGCCTGTAAGAGCTGCGCCACGCGGAAGCGGCGAGGCTTCGAGGGCTTGTGTTCGGCCTGCGCGCAAGAACGAACCCAGAACGAGCTCACAGCGGAGCGCGCGCTGGCGCCAACAGCCGGTCGCAAGTGGCCACAGTGACGCCGCGTTGGACCCAGCGCCGGCTGGACGCCGTCATCAGCGCCGTGGCCGCCATGCTCGCCGGCGAAGAGGGCAAAGGCGACTGGCCTCCCGACGTCACTGCGGACGAGCTACGCGGCGGCCTGTATCGGTTGCAGGCCGAGCTCGCGCGGCTGCAGCGCAGGAGACGGCGATGAGCGTTCGACGCCCTCGACTCACCGTCAAGACGAAGCGCGGCCTCGAAGCGATCTATCGGCTCGCGCTGGCCGATGTCGAATCCTCGGAGGCGGGCGACTTCCCGGGGCCGCAACGCGAAGAGCTCTCGCGAGGTTTCGAGTACCTCGCCGCGCTGCTCGGCTACAAGCACCGCCCGCTCGACTGAAGACTCGACACCGACGGCTCCCGACAGCTCGTGACATGTTAGGCTGTTGCCATGTTGACAAACCCTCAACCTGCCACCGGCACGCCGCTTGAGCTATGCGCGGGACTGGAAGCGAGGGCCGGCGTTGCCGAGTCCGCGGTCGTGCTGGCGCTGGTTGCGCGGCTGCGGCGCGCCATGGAGCTGCTCGATCTCGCGGTGGACACACAGGACGTGTCGCCGTGGTTTGCCGATCAGGTGCGCCAGTTTACCGAGGAGAACCAGCCATGACCGCCGCCACCTTCCGGCCCTACCTGGCCACGTATGCCGACTACCTAGCCGTCGAGGGTTGCAGCGAGGCCAAGCACGATTTCGTCGACGGCGTGATCGTCGCCATGGCCGGCGCGTCCGACGAGCACAACGCGATCGCCTCGCAAATCCTGGCGCTGCTGCACGGCCGCACACGGCCCGGCTGCCGGGCGTACAACCCGGATCAGAAGTTCTGGATCGAGAGCTCGGGAAACGCTCGCTATAGCGACGTCTCGATCATCTGCGGCCCGGCCCAGCACCCGGCCCACGATCCCCAGGCCACCGCAAACCCGCTCGTGCTCGTCGAGGTGCTTTCGCCGTCGACGCAACGCAACGATCACAGCAGCAAGCGCGACGACTTCCAGTCAATGCCCACGCTGGAGGCGTACGTACTGGTCGCGCAGGATCGCCGCTGGGTCGCGGTGTACCGGCGGCAGGATAGCCCCAACAGATACTGGAGCTGCCTCCAGTATCTGCACGGCGACGATATCGAGTTGCCCGGCCTCGTCGTGCCGATCACCGTCGACGAGATCTATCGCGGTATCCTCGACGCCGAGGGTCGCACGCTGCTGCGGGAGGCGCAGGGACGCCCATGAGTTCCCATGCCGGGGACGGCGACGATCCCGATAGCCCGCTCGAAGTCGATCCAGCACGCGCCGGCCTCGGCGGAACTGGCATCTATGTTCGTGCCCGCAGCGCGGATGCTTGGGGATCGCACGATATCGCCGCGCTGACGCGCGACAGCCTGCATCGTTGGCTGCGGTCGCGCGGCGGTGAGAATCCATGGGCGGAAGCGGTAGTCGCAATCCTGCTTGGCCACGAGCCACACGACACATGACGAAGATTACCGCCGGCAAATACTACGGCGCGGCGCGCGACGGCACGCTGGTCGAGCTCGAGCAGCCACCGCGCGAGCCCGACGTGTGGATCTGTCGCCGCGTGGCCGACTTCCCGCGCGGCATCCCGCCCGCCGGCGCCGAGACGGCCAGCTGCTGTTTGTGCGGCGCGCTCGTCGCGTACAACCCGGCCCGGCAGGTGGCGGCGCCCAAGTCGTGCATGCAGTGCAACGCGATCGAGCCCGACCCGATCCCGCCGCGCTAGTTTTCTTCGCCGTCGCCCGAGCCGAGAGCGAGCGCCGTCGACAGCTCGACATCCGCTGGCCCTGGCGGCGTCGGCTCGACCGTGAACCGACCCGCGGCCTTAGCGCGTTCGATCTGCGCGAGCAGGATGTCGAGCGCGGCTTGGCCGTCGTCGTCGAGGACGCCGATGATCGCCGACAGCTCGAGCGACTCGTTCGGGATCAGGCTGATGCGGTCGGGCTCGTACGCGCCGTGCAGCTTGCCGATCTCGCGGATCGCCGCCGCGGCCGCCGCGTACTGCTTGGCGGCCCGGGCCTCGTTCGCGATCGTCCGGAACTGCGCGGTGGCCCATGCGCGCACGAACGGCCGCTCGGCGATCGAGTCGGCGATCACGAGCTCGCGCGCGTCGAGCATGTCGCGGTACGCCGTGGGCTTGGCGACGCGATAGTGATCCATAATCATCTGCACGAGCTCGGGGCCGGGCCGCTTGAACAGCCACTTCTGGGCGAACGCCACGCGCTCGGCCGCGGCCAGGGTCGGCGTCATGAGCTCGCCGGTGGTGAGGTTCTTGGCATGGACGCCGCCGGTCCGCGGCCCGAGCCGGGGCGTGTTGCGCTGGCGATTCACGCCGCCGTGCGGCCCGGTCGCGCGCTTGGTCATCCGTGCAGCCCGGCGTCGCACGGACGCGTGTGGCAGATCGGGCACAGGTCGCCTGTCGGCGCGTCAGCCGGCGCGCGGTAGTCGATGACCTTGGCCTCTTCCTCCATGCGGTCGGCGCAGTCGAGCGCGTCGACGATCTGCCGGTCGAAGCGAGCGTTCTTGCCCAGTGCGATCCGGTGGTGCGCCCAGAACCGCAGCGTCTCGGGCGCGGCCACATCGCGGGCGAGCAGCACGAACACGCGCTCGTCGTCGCGCGCCTTGTTCCAGCAGCTCAGGGGTTCGGTGGTCTCGTCACTCTTGATCATTGGCTCTCTCCTTCGCTCCCTATGGCCACAGACGGAATGGTAGTTCGTAGCCCTCGGGGTAGACCCAGAGGTGCGCCATGTTCGCGGCGTCGACCAACTGCGAGACCGCCGGGAACACCTCGACGGCCACGCGCTCGGGCCCGCACAGCTCGTTCTTGATCACCTGCAGATCACGCCACGACCTGGGCATGCGCTGATCGTGCGCACGGATCCATAGGTGAACCACGAACCCGATCGGCGTTGCGACATCCGACCACTGCACTGCGTAGCGATTGTTGACCCAGGCGTACGGTGACCAGGTCTCGTTCGGCTCCAACGTGCAGCGCGGGATCTGGACATGCCCCACGTGCTGGCGCTCGAATTCCGTCATCGGCATCGCCACCAGCTTGCGCAGCACCGCCGGCGAGACCTCGCGGATTCTCGGGCCGCTCATGGGCGTGGCTCCCTTGCTCGGGCGTCATGTAGCTCGGCCTGCAGCTTGTCGCGGTCCGCCGCGAACTGGACGCGCAGGGCGTGGAGCGCCTCGTCGCCGCTATTGATCGTGCGCAGGCCCGCTGCGATCACGGCGTCCTTGGCCTCCAGCCGGGCCTCGAGCTTGGCGATCTTGTGGCCGAGCACCAGGCACGCCTGCAGGGCGTCGTCACGTTCTCGCCGAAACGACTCAGAGACCACGACCTGGCGATCAACCTCGTCCAGCGCCGCGGTGTAGCCGTCAAGCAGGGCGGCGAGGTTGGTGCGGAGCCAGGCGATACCGAGCCCGTCCCTCTCGCCTTGTGCCGTCGCGGTGTCACCTCCGACGACCGGGACGCTGCACACCTCGAACTCTGGCAGCGCGCTCCATCGCGGATCATCGTCCGCCGCATCGACCGGGATCATGTTCACGCCAAGCTCGTACTCGAGGACTGCCGGCTTGCTGTCGATGCGCGAGTAGCCCATTACCCACGGACTGCGAGTCATCGCCTCGTCGTGGCGCTTGCCCTCCGCGATCAGAGCGCGGGCTTCGGCGGTCACGCTTCCCCCGGCGACCCCGGCGGATCGGTCATGAGCCCGACCTCGGCGCGCGCGAGCCACTCGCGCAGCGCGGCGATCGTGCCCGCGCGATCGCCGTTGGAGACGTACGCGAGGTTGCCGCCCTGGCCGAAGTCGAACAACATGAGCACGAACCCCACGCGGCGGTCGGTGCCGACGAGCTCGGGCAGCGTCTCGTCGAGCTGCCGCGCCAGTTGCTGCAGCGGGCGCTCGAGCTGCCGGCGGGTGATCTTGGACTCGGCCATCGCGGAACCTCCGCGCGCGAGTCTAGATCTGCTCAACCTGCGCGGCAACCAGCGAGCGAGCCTTCACGCTCGTCCCCTGCGCTGTCGTCGCACGCGCGATCGGCCACGAGCATCTGTTGCTGGTAGCCGCAGCGATTGCAGAGCTCCTCGATCATCCGGCTCACCTGATCGGCGTTGGCCACGGCGGCGCGGATCGCGGCATCGCGCTCGCGCTTGGATAGGCCCGGTGCCGCGCGCGCCATCGCGAGCCCGGCCTTGGTGCGGACTAGCAGCGCGATCGCGTCGTCGAGCTCCTTGGCCTCGAGCTGGCCCACCGGTTGAGAACCGCGGCGGTCCTGCCCGCCGTAGCGCACGCGGCCGGTGGCGTCGACCCGCGTGCGCGCTGCGATGCGCGCGGATTTATCTAGTGCGTTGTGAGGTGCAGCGACGCACGTGCGACCGCGCGCGATCGCGTGGCGCACGCAGTAATACGACGACGATTTCGCGCCGCACATTGCGCACCGACCCCGCGCGCGGCGCTGTCTGGTCAGCCGTCTGGCGCTTCGTCTCGCGCGCTGATTTTGCCGCTTGCGATGCCGCGCGCAGAGCTGTACGCCCTCGGCCGGCGGCACACTGCAGCCCGGGTACGTGCAATCCCCGGCGAGCTTGCGGTCGAGGTACGTGGCGACGGCCATGGTCAGCCGAACAGAGCGTGGCGCCCGTTGTTAAAAGCCCAGAGAGTTGCCCCAGGGGTTCCGCACCCTGGCACACGTGGGGTCGCAGGTTTTCCCTGCGCTCTATGTGGACGGGTCACCACGGCCCGAGCTTGCCAGTGCGAGCGTCGGCGGGGCAAGCGCGAGCGGGTCGCGTCGACGGTCATCGAGAATCTCCGATCTCCCAACGCAGCTTTTCCTGCATCGGATGCGTGTCGACGCGCGGGCGCTCCTTGCGACTCCAAGACCCGCCGCCGCACACCCCGATCTCCCGCCAGCCCGCGCCGCGTAGGCTGCCGCCGCCCTCTTCGGGAAGCGTATACGTCACGAGCCGACGATAGCCGAGCGAACGACACGCTCGCCATGACGCCGCGTACAGCATGGAACAGGCACCGCTGGCGTGTTCGCCTTCGGTTCGATCGATCGAACAGAGCCGTGTCACCTCTTGCGTGAAGCCGTCATTCAACATGCGCGACGTTGGATTGCCGACCACCGCCACCGCCACAACCTCGTTCGTCCTCGCCGCACCGATCGCGAATGTCGCGAACTTGTGCGGGCGATGATGACGGTGGTGTTGCGCAATGAATGCCCACGCTTCACAGATCTTGACCGGGACCAACTCGAGCTTGTTCGCGTCGGCGGCGTTCACATGGCCCCATTGCCGTGCGCGTCAGCCCACGTCACCGCAACGCCGAGCGCCGCCCACGCATCCTTGCTCACGCCATAGAGCGGACCACGCGCCCGGGCCGTGCCGATCGCGCGCGGCCTTCCCGGCCCGAACCGGTCGATCAATGCCTGTCGCACATTACTATCCTTGCCCTTGGCCGAGCCGCACAGGTGCAGCTTGACCTCGCGGCGATACACCAGCGTGTGTTCGGGGCCCCACGCTTCCAGGTACCGGCCTATCATCACGCACGTGTCGAACACTTCGCGGCCGACCGGCATGCCGTACGACGCGATCATCTCGATCGCCAGGTGGTGCTCGGCCGCCGGATCGCGCGGCCGCCAGCACCGCGCCAGCATCTCACCGTTGTCGACCTTGCCGAACTCGACGAGCGCGCCGCCATGCCACTCGACGAACGCCGACTGTTCGGGGCCGGGATCGATTGCCAGTAGCCAGGTCACAGCGGCCGCTCCCAGCCCGGCAGCTGCCGGTACTCGATCGTCTGGCGTTTGAACGTCGCGTCGTCAATCCCGCGGCGCATGCCGGGCGTGATCCCGAGGTCGACGTAGACCACCGTCGCCTCGGCGGCATCGCGCCACGCGAACCCGGCCGCGATCCCCTGCGCGCGCTGGAACGGGTTGCGATCGTCGAGCACGCCGGGCAGCGTGTAGATCGCGTGCGACGCGAACGGCGCCTCGCCGCGGCCCAGGCTGTCGGCCAGGGCTGCATGCAGGTAGCGCTCGTGCAGGTCGCGGTCGCCGGCGAACGGACTCTCGAGGATGACGCGCCTCATGGCTTCCACTCCGGCCCGAGCTCCGCGGGGTAGTGCGCGGCGGACCTGGCGTCGCGGCGGATCGTGGCCAGGCAGCGCTTGCAGGTCACCAGCGCGCGGTCGTGGGTGACCCGGATCGCCAGGAGGCGCTGTGCCTTGAGGCCGGCGCGGCAGCACGGCCCGGTGGTGGAGCTGCCGTCGCGGCCGGCGCGCGCAGCGCTCGACCAGTGAACGACCACGCCGGGGGTCCGCGCGGCCCTCACGGGCCAAACCTCGCGCGCAGCGCGGCGTGGAACGCCGCCAACTCGAAGTCCGCGCCGGCGGCGCCGGGCGTGACGATCATCGCGGCGATCCGGTAGGCCAGCATGCCGGCCGTCACGCGCAGCGCGCCCGCGCCGTCGAACGTGGCCGCGCCGTCGGGGCCATCGTAGCAGGCGATCCCACGGGCCCCGGCCACCGAGCTCACGGCGCCGTCGAGCACCGCGAGGAACACGTCATGGAGCCGCGCGATCTGGCGCGTCAGCTCGACGGCCTCGCGCGGGGCCTCGCCCGCGTCGACGAGCGTGTCGGCGTCGCGGGTCACGGCGACCCGCCGCACTTGGGGTCGTGGCAGGTCGGGCAGATCCACGTGCCGTCGAGCGACTGCACGGCCGCGGGTCCCGCGCACAGCGCCGCGAGCCGGGTCGCGAGCTCCCGGCCGCACACGTGGCATAGCGCGAACGATCGGCCGCCAAACGTGACGAGCGCGGCCACCGCCACGCCGCGGCCGCGGCAGGCCGAGCAGTGGTAGTCGCTGGCCTGCACGGGCGTCGGCTCCTCGACCGCGATCCCTCCCGCCCGCACCTCCGCCGTCACGTGCCCGCCATCCGGCCCTGCCGATCGACCGGGTAGCACAGGTGCGAGTGCGTCGGCGGATTCTCGCCGGCGTGCTCCTTGGTGCACGGGTGCAGGTCCTGCGCGCGGTCCATGCGGTGCACGAACTCGCGCTGGTGGGCCTGGTTGCCGTAGAGCGGATCGATCAACCGGTAGTAGTCGAGGATCGCGATCGTCATGCGGCACCGCCGGCGGGATCGGCCGGGCCACGCGCCTTACCGTTGCGCCGGGCCTCGCGAGCCCGCGCGGACTCGGCGGCCGCGCGCTGGGCCGGCGTCAGATCGGCGCCATCGAGCTGGGACCGCGTGGCGCCGAACGGATCGGCCTCCTGCGCGGCGGCCTCGCGCTCCTCGAGCTCGGTGTGCTCGTTGGCGGGCAGCGGCGGGACCAGCGTCGGCACCGGCCGGGGCACCGGCGTGGCCTTGCCGCGGGCCGTGCGCTTGCCGGCCTTCGCAACGTTGTCCGGCTTGACGTCGCGGTGCGCAGCATCGTCGCGCTCGCGCTGGTCGCGGGCCGCGCGCTCGGCAGCGCTGGACTCGCCCGCCATGTCGCGCTCGCGGTCGGCTTTGTCGGCCTTCTCGGCCGGGGCGTTGGCGGCCTTAATCTTGGTCTCGGCAATCGCGCGCGCCAGCCTACGCCGGCCGGTGGCGCGATCCAGGTACGGGTAGGACGGCAGCCCGGCGGTGGTCATCCGCTCGACGAGTGCGGCGTGGCAGGTGCGCTTGTCCTCGCCGGCGGCCTTGGCGGCGTCGGCCGCGTCGAGCCAGCGCCACAGCGCGGCTTCGATGTCGAGGTTGCGGGGCGGCTCGGTGCCGGGGATATACAGCTGTTCGCGGGGCGGCGGCTTGCGGGGCATGGCGGGTCCTTTCAAGAGCGGCGGGACAGGGCGTGGCTGGGGATGGGATGTCGCGGTGGGTCGGAGCGGGACGTCTGGGCTTGGCTCGTCGCGGTGGCTGGAACGGGATGGATCGGACTGGGTCGGGCTCGTCGCGGTGGCTTTGAGCGGCTTGACCTGGGCCGGCTCGTCGCGGCGGCGTGGATTGGGATCGCCGGGGCTGGCTTGGCACGTCGCGGTGGCCGGGCCGGGAATGGAGCGGCTTGTCGCGGTGGCCAGACCTGGCGCGGACAGACCTGGAGCGTCGCGTTGGCGAGGGCGGCACGGACTCGACTTGTCGCAGAGGCTTGGCTTGGCGCGGCATGTCGCATCGGGGCGGCGTGGGTCGGGCTCGGTACGTCGCAGTGGCGTGGCTTGTCAGATCGAGAATCGGCACTCGACCCCGTACGGCAGGTACAGTCGCGCTGTGAAAGTGCGCGCTCGTCGGATCGTGGCTCGCGCGAGCGATCCGCGGCGGACGTGGCCGCTGCTGCGCGGCCGTCACCAGCGCGCCGCGCGGACGCGGGGCGGGCTGCGGATCGCGCCACGGAGCTCCTGCGCGCGCTCCGGGCGCAGCGGCGCGGCCGCGCGAGACGGCGTGGACGACGCGGGCGCGGACGGCGGCGGCAGGTGCAGTCGCAGCGCACGATTGCAGGCGTGGTGAAGGCGTCACGGGCGTATCCCCTGTTGGAGAACGTTCCAGCACTCGAGGCACACCTGCTGACAGCCGCGGCTGGTCTCGAGCTTGAGACAGAGCTTCGGGCTCTCGCGGCAGGACTGACAGTAATCGCTCGGGATGGAGTGAGGCTCAGGGAGCGCGAACGCTTCCACAGGAGCCTGTTCGCTCTCGACAACCCGCGGTGTCGCGGCCGGCGGAGGCACAGCGGCCGCGCGTGCTCCGTGCCGTCGGAACACATGCGGCTCGATCGGTCGCCTGAGCGTGTGCGGTTCGATCGGCGGCGGCGTCGGCGCCACCACGTGGCCCAGGCGAGACGCATCGATCCCGTCAGCGAGCTCGCCGAGTGACATCCAGCGCGGGATCTTGTCGTAGTGCCAGAACACCATGCCGCCGCGCCCCATGCGGTCGGTTTCGTGCGACGTGATCTGGTCGAGCACGTAGAGCGTCGCAACTCGGACTTCACGCTCGGCGTGGTGAATGAACACGATCGCGACGGCGATCTGGGTCTCTTGCTCGACCCGACAGTAATGCTCGAAGTTCCTTCGATCGACGCCGGTGACGAGCCGGCCCTTGAACCTGTCGGTGGCCGTCGCGCGCGCTTTCCATTTGACCTCGAACCACACCCCCGTTCCGCCGCGGAACGCTTGCAGGTCCGGCATCACAAGCGACTCGTCGCGCTCGTCGGCCTCAAGCATGGGCGCGCCGTTACCCGAGAAGTTCGTCGTCGGCAGGACGCGCCAACCGAGCGCCTTCAAGTAGCCGGCGCACTTCCGCTCCTCGGCCTGGGCATGCGCGAGCGCGCGCTGGAACGCTTCGTCGTTGTGCTTATCGCGCATGGAAGGTCTCCGTCTCGGCGCCCCAACGGGCCCACCCAGCACGCGGTGCCCTGGCGAACATTTCGACCTTGCTACCCGGACATAGCTTCTCGACCAGCGCGTAGAACTCTTCGGGCTTCCGAGAGTGCTCGCGCAGCGGCCCGTGCAGGAGCGTCGTCTGGTTGGTGAGCGGGCCGAACGGCGGCTTGCCGCGAATGGCCAGGATACAGTGCTCGGTCTGGCCTCGTAGCCAGTCGCCGTTGACGAACCGGTCCTTGGCCCACGTCAGGATCGTCTTCTCGGCGAACCCCCACGCGTCGAGCACGACGAATGCGTCGCGCATGAACGCGTTCGTGGTCCACAGCCACAAGATCGCGCCGTCGGGGTGCGCGAGCTTGTTGACGGCGAGCTCGCAGATCGCGTCGGTCGTCATGCTCGGGTACGGCAAGTCCGCGCGGTGGGTGGCGTCGCCGGCGCGCTTCGTGTAGTCCCACGGCGGGTCGCTCACGATCACGCGGAACGGCCCGGTCGGCATCGCCTGCGGCTCGGCGTTGATCTTGGCCGCGACAATCGCCTTCTGTTCCTGCTTGGCCCACGCGCGCACCGAGCCCGCGCGCATGGCGCCGGACTTGGTCTGCGCCTTGGCGAGCACGGCGTTTTGCTTGGCCTTGGGCAACTTCACGAGCTCGGCCGCCGCGCTCACTGTCAGGCCGCCACTGCGCCTCAATGCCGCGATCACCTCGGCCGAACCGTTGCGCTGGACCGAGCGCGCGTTCTCGACCGATCGCGGCGACACGTTGACAGCGCGCGCGGCTAAGTCGCGGGATTGGCCTGTGTTCTGTTCAGGCATATTTGCCTTAACAGAACCGACGGGTTTCCTGATCTGTCGCTCGTGCGCGGCAGCCTCGTATAGCGGCACGAGTTCGGCACCAATCAATGCGCGCTGGGTCTCGTTCAGGTGCCGTCGCCGCAGGTTCGCGCTGATCACGAACGCGATCGGATCGGCTCCGGTGAACTCGTCCCAGCGCGTCGCGACGTCGGCATCGCGGCATGCGCGCTCGCGGTTGCGGCCGTCGAGCAAGTAGCACTTCGCCTTGTCGCGATAGCGCACGAGCGGCTCGCGTAGGCCATTGGCCTTGATATCGGCGACGAGGGCCGCGTACTCGTCGCCTTCCATGAGCGGGAATAGCTGTGCCGCGGGGTGGGGTTCGTACTGCCGCTCAACGGCGGTCACTGTCGACTCCCGTTGCATTCGCGCCAGCACGGGGCGCAGAGCTGAATGCTACCGCCGCGATCCTTGCCGGCCAGAATCAGGAAGTAGTGCGTGTTACAGCGCTCGCACCAGTCGCTCGGTACGACCGGCCGGGCGGGCTTAGTGGTGCCGGACTTCACAGCCTTCTCGTTCTTCACGTGATCCTCCTCGTCCTTGGCTCTCGTCCTTGAGTTCGGTGCCCGCCGCCACCCGCTGCTCGTCCTCGGGCCTGGCCGCCGGCGCGGGCCACCGCGTTTCGACGAACCCGCGCAGGCTCGCGACCTCGCGGTTCCAGGCGATCTGGCAGCGCCGGCACAGCCAGCGCTCGTAGCCGCTCGGCTCGGCGTAGACCCGCGCGAGCACGCGCCGGCGATAGCACCGCATGCACGCCTGGCGGCTCACAGCTGGCTCCTCGCGCGGTGACGTCGCCGCGCCGGCAGCCGCAGGTCGTGGCGCTGGAGGTGGCGGAGCCGGGCGCGTGCGCGCTGGACCTCGACGCGGTAGCAGCCGCACGAGACCACGCGGTTCTTGCCCGTCGCCGTTAGGTTCGCGCCGCGGACCTCGACCTCGCGGCCGCACGAACAGCGGCACAAATAGCGCCGGGCGCCGTTGGCGTCGTCGGCGTCCGCGCGACGCAGCACGGTCAGCCGCTCGTACACGCAGTCGGTCAGATCGGCGCGCTCGCGCGTCACGGCACCACCGCCCGCTCGTAGCGCGCCGCGAGCCGCGTGATCTGCACGTGGTCGCAGCCCGGCGAGAGCCCGGGGCCGCCGAGCGTCCGCACGGTGAACCTGCCGAGATCGTCGACCGCGATCACCTCGACCGCCACGGTGTCGATGACGCCGGGACCGCAGCACACGAAGATCTGGCCGGGCGCGGTGTCGAGCCATGCCCGCGGCGATCGGTAGTCGAGCAGCGGCATCTGGTCGTCGCGGCGCAGCACGATCCGGCGGCAGCCGCGCTCGGGCACGAACAGGATGGCGCCGGCGATCCGGTGGACCGCGCATGCCCACCAGATCCGGAGGAGGATATGCCGGTTGCCGAACAGCGCGCGGTCCTCGGCGGTCATGGCTCCTCGTCGTGCGCGTCGAAGTTGAGCGAAAACTGGCGTCGACCTGGCTGACCGCCCGTCCAGATAGCCTCTGAAGACTGGCGACGATGCATCGCGTTCGCGTCGCCGATCGAGACGAACGGCAGCCACGTCGCACCGGCCGCCTCGCACACGATCGCCTGGCCGGAGCGATTGCGACACCAGGTGGCAAGGCGCGCGTAATCGAGCCGCGCAGAGCCGTGCGTGTAGTGCGACCCCGGCCGACCCTCGTAGGGCGCGTCGACAAACCACGTCGCCTCGATGTCAGGGGCCTTGGTGTAGTTGCCCTCAATGACCTTCCAGTGCCGGATCTTGGTGACCTGGCGAGCGACGCGATCTCGCAACGCCGTCGTCCAGCCTTCGAACTGGCGGTGCAGCGCACGCAGATCACGACGGCCCGCCGACAGCGTCCGGCGCGGCGTAGACGCCGCCGTGTTCATGGAGAACCCGACCAGCCATCGAGCTCCTTGTGGCACCCACGACGGGAGGTCGTTGACGTCGTCGACTTCTGGGATCGCGCGCACGTCGCTCGGCTTCGCCCCGATCAGCCATCGCCAGATCTCGGCGACGACGTGATAGCGCTCGACGAGAATGACCTTGCGATCCGCATACCGCAGCGCGTAGCCAGCTGCGCCCGCGAACGGCTCGACGATCGTTCCGTACTTTGGCGCTGGGTAGCGTGGTGCCGCACGCCACTTGCCGCCGTAGTAGCGCCAGAATGGCCGCAAGCTTGTCGCCGTCATGGGTTCGCGCCCTCGACGAAGATCGCGTTGGCCTGCAGCCGGCAGTGGAACGCGGCCGAGACCCGGCGCAGGTACGCCTGGCGGGCCAGGATGTCGCCGGTCGGCTGGCGGTGGTGGGCCCGCCGTACGGCGCGGTAGATCGCCTGCACGACCTCGAAGCCATCGTCCATCCGCCACAGCTCGGTCAGCCACTCGAGCTCGTGGCGCGGCCGGTACGCGCGCAGCGCGCGGCGGCGCTGGGGTCGGCGACGTCGCGCCGTCATGCGGACAGTCATGACGGCTCCCGCGGCGGCACGACGCCGAAGCTGGCCGCGGCGTGGCGCTTGGCCTGGGCCCTGGCGATCACGGGCATGTCGCGCTCGCAGAGCAGCGCGAGCTGGACGTAGCCGGTGTCGATCTCGAGATCGCCCAGCAGCAGCGCGCGGATCTCGCCCGCGGCCGCCCGCACGACCTCGATCGCCACGGCGTCGTCTGGCGCCGGGCCCAGGCAGCAGTAGCGCTCGCCGGGCATCGCGGACAGCACGGCCTCGGGCAGCCGGAAGTCGCGGACCGTGCGGCCGTCACTCTCGCGCACGATCACGCGGCGGCAGCCCACGCTGGGCCACAGCTCGCAGTCCGGCCGATCACTCCACAGGCGACTGAACTGGGCCGACCACCACATCCGGCGATAGACTTTCTCCACTGGCCACCTCGTTCTGTTGAGAGTGGATAATTCTGCGAGTGTTGCCTTTGGCAACGTGCGTGTCTGTAGAGACACACCGCGTTCGGCGCCCTCTAATCCACTGCGGCCCGGCCCGGCGCCTTCGCTCGTGCCGCCTCGAACTGACCTACTGCGGCCCCGCCGCCTATTCATATAGGCGGGCGGCAGTAGGTTCCGGGTGCAGCCGGGCCGCAGTTGGGCTGCAGTGGGCCGCAGTGGGCCGCAGTCGAGCGTGAGACTCATACCTCACCTCCACTGTCCAGATCGGTTATGTGACGTGGCGTCCAGATCGGCCACGAGCCGCCACGTGCCCGCGTTGGGACGAGCGCCAGCAGTCCCTCACGAATGAGCTCGTCAATGACCTTGGAGATGAACTTGTCCTTACCCGTCGACGCTTCGGTGATCGCGCGCTTGGACATCGCGACCGGCGAGGCGTCGACTAGCGCCACGATCGAGCGCCGGAGCTCGTCGCGCTTCTTGGTATCAATCTTGGTGGTCTGGGCGTCGCGCGCATCCGCCCCGCTGATCGGCTCGCCTACGGGCTCCCACCGCCCGGTGCGCCCCCGGTAGTGAAGCTCCTGTACGACGTCGGCGACGCCGAGCCGGTACTTGGCAACCGACAGCATCCACGACAGCGTGTCCGGATCGACGACGCGCCGATCCGACAGCGTCAAGATCACGTACGCGTCGCGCTCGATCTGCGCGGTCTCGGCGCCCGACGACGCACCTTCGATTCCCAAGAGCTCGCCGGCGCGAAGCTTCTTGGCGTTCGCCGTCGACGCCTGCGACACGCCGATCACGACCGCCCGGTTGAGCTTGGCGGCGCGCCGCAAGTCCACCGACGCGTTGGCGACAAAGCCGCGCTCCTTGCCCGGTGGCGCGGGCGTGCCCTGCAGGTAGTCGACGATCACCAGCACGGGCTGCTCGGGATAGAGAAGGCGCAGCGCCGCCACGACGGCTGCCAGGTTCTCGAGCGTGGCGTTGTCGCGCTCGAGCACGCGCAGGCGCTCAACGCTGGGGATCAGGCCCCGCGGCACGTCGCCGCGCAACACCGACGCCCACGAGTACGCGCACAACTGGCCCACGCCGCGCGCCACCGCTTCGTCGCCGTCGAGCTCGTAGGTCAGATACACCGCCGGGCCGCGGTGCAGCGCGTGCTCGACGAGCATCTGGATCACGAGCGAGCTCTTGCCCGAGCCCGACGGCGCGACGAGCGGCACGAACGAGCCCGGCCGGCAGGTGGCGATCACAACCTCGCCCACCAGGATCTCGATCCATGGCTCGTCCTTGCGCGCGTAGATCTCGGCCACGCAATCCTCCCAGGTCCGGTCCGGCAGTTTGGCCGGGGCGGGTGCGTCTTCTCGTGCCGCGATTGCCGCGTACTCGGCTGCTTCGGCGGCCTGCGCCGCCGAGTAGTCCTCGTCCTCGTACAGCACGTTGTCGGGCGGCGTGCGGATCGAAGTTCGGCTGCCGTTGGCGCCGTGACCGTTGCGCGGCCGCTCGGCCTTGGGCTCGAGCCGCTCGCGCAGCTCTTGCCACGTCCTGAAACACGAGTCGTGTTTGCAGCTGGCGCTGATCGCGCCCGAGTGCATTTCGACGATACAGGCCTCGCCGCGGTCGTGCGTTGAGTCGAACGGACACGCCGGCAAGATCCACTTGCGCTTCCCGCCTTCGCCGCCGTCCCACGCCTGGACCTCGGCGCCTGGAATGTGAGTCGCGATCCAGCCCTCGAGATCGAACTTCGGATAATCGGTTCTGGTTGCGCCTGACGTCGCCCGACTCGGCACTGGCGTCGGCCTGGGTGCATACGCTTCGAGCTGCTCGCGGGTCACCACCACGAGCTCCGCCGGCGCTTCCAGGATCCGCGACACCCGGTGCGGCCGCTCGGGCTCGTCGAGCCCCTTGCATGTCAGCGTGCCGTAGACCTTCGAGATCCGCGCCGGGTTGTGCACGCTCTCGTCGAGCTTGAGCGTTGGCGACGAGTAGCGCTTCGAAAGCTGCTTGAGCACGCGCTGAACCAGGTGATCGTCGTCGCGCGGCAGATCGATCGCATAGATCAAGTGCCCGCCGTTGCCTGAGTCCGCGATCAACGGCCGGGGCCAACCCAGCGCCGTTAGCTCGACAGCTACTTGCTCGACGAGCGCGAGCGCCGCGGCGTGCTCGGCGTCGTCGGACGAGATACCCGCCGGCCGCACTGGATCGATATCGATCAGAAGATGCCGGCGTGCCGGGATATCTCGGTCCGACGACGTGTCACCGCTGCCGGCGATCTGTACGCGGTTCTTTGGCGTTCGGCACAGAAGTCCCGGGTGCACCGGATTGAGCGTGATGTAGACGCCGTCGTCGGTGCCCGAGCGAGTCACCGCCGCGTCGACGAGTAGCTCCAGGTCGTCGAAGTATCCGCTCGTGATCTGCTGCTTGCCGTAGCGCTTCGACAACGCCCGCAGCTCAAACACGTCACCGGGCCGAGCCAGCAGCGCAAGGAACCGCATGACGTCGCGCGGCGACGCCTGGTGCGAAGCAGCGGTCATTCGTCGGCGCCATGTTTCTCGCGCCACGCAATACGCGCGCGCAGAACGGCGATCGCCGTTCGTAGTGGGAGCGGCTGGCTACCCTGGCCGAGGTTGCACTCTTCGCATTGTGCGATCAGGTTCTCTTCGTCGTTGATCTCGGCGTCGGTGAGTCCGATCAAGAGCCCGCCTTCGACGCTGACAATGTGGCCGACGTGAAGCGGCACGTTGATCGAGTGGCACAGCACGCAGCGGTGGTTGTCGCGCTGCAAGATCTTGGCGCGCAGGCTCGGCTTGATCTGCTTGTGGACTGTCGTCACCGAGCGAACGGCGCGGCCGGTCTCGGTGCGTGGCGCGTTGTAGCAATGCCGGTTGCACTCCCGACAGCGCACGGTGTCCTGGCCGTTGACCTCGGTGAGATAGCCGATCGTGCCGGCGCAGCTCGGGCAAGGCGCTCGCATGGGGAAACGCTCGCGATCGATCTCCGTCGCGGGCGTTACAGGCGGCTCGACAGTCACAACGCCTCGGCGTAGAGCTCGTCGACAGTGAGTCGCAGCGCGAGCGCCACGATCGGAATGCGCTCATTCGTGGGCGACGTCAGGCCATTTTCCCAGTGCGAGACGGCCGTCTTGTCGACGTCGCACAGCACCGCGAGCTGCAATTGCGTGAGCTTCAGCGCTCGCCGACGCGCCTTGATATTTTTGTGAATCGCGCGCGGCTCGGGCCGAAGCCCCGCCGCGACGCGGGCTTTGGTGCGCTGCGCGGCGCGGCGTCGGGCCAGCGCCGCAGCGCGCAGGAGTGCGCTGGGCTGGAGCGGCTTGCGCTTTCGAGCTGGCTTACCGCTACCGCTATCCTGAACACGCGTCGCACGCTTGCGGGCCACCGTCCACGGGTGACAGAATCTAATCTTCTCGTCAACGTCGCTGACGACCGGACGTCACCTCGGCACGGTGATATTGCAAACCACCCAGCGCTTCTCAGATATCGTTCGCACCCTGCAAAAAGAATCCCGATAAGCTCCCCAAGATTCCCCCATGGGCGACTCCCGACACAAGCGCCGCTACCCGCAAGCTCCCCGCGAGCGCATGACCGCCGACTGGAAACAGGCGGTTCGCACGGCGCTGCAAAACAACAAGCTCAGTGGCCATGGCCCAGCGGACCAGACGCAGCTTGCGCGCGCAATCGGAGTGCACAAAACGGCTATCACCAAAATGTTCGAGGCCGACAGCTCCGCGCTGGTGATACCGATCTGCAAGGCGCTCGGACTGCGCATGCCCATGGAGCCCGTGGATCCCGACGACGAACTCGGCCAAGCGCTGTCGGGCCTCGAGCCAGCTCAGCAAAACACGGTGCTCGAGTTCGCGCAGTTCCTGTTGGCGAAGTACCCGCGCCGAGACTCGTAGCCAGCTCCGTCGTCGCGCTGCGATCACGCGCGTGCCAGCCGCCGCGGCACACCGCATGCTCGGACGCGCGACGCACGCGCGGCCGTTTCGTCGTCGCGATTTCGTTCTCACAGAACGCTTGAGCATCGCTCTACTGTGGCGAGCGCGCGCGGCGCGGCTCTATATAGACGCCATGCGGGCGAACGTGTCGGCAGCTTTACTCGTGGCCATGAAGCAACTGCGAGCCTGCGATCTGGTGAGCTACCACGCGCTCCTGGCGCTCGTCTGTCGTCAACGAGAACTGCGCCGGAAGTGACGGGAAATCACCCCACGGTTGACGCGTTCGCCGTGGTAGAGTAACTCTCTACCGTTATGCGTCCCGACGTCCCCATGTGTCGCGCCTGTAGCCGGCGCAGCCGCGGTGCGAGCCGCCCAAGAAAGTAGCCACCTGCCCCATGGCCCCGAACCCCAGCGTCTCCGTCCCCCCGCCGCAGCTCTACACGTCGAGCCGCCTGAAGGTGCTGCGCGAGTGCCTGCGCAAGCACTACTACCGCTACACGCTCGGGATCGAGACGCCCACCACCGAGCCCATGCAGTTCGGCACCACAGGCCACAAGGGGCTCGAGGCCTGGTATCGGGCATGGATGGCCGGCGACGTCGAGAACCGGCTGCCGCTCGCGCTCGCGGCCGTCGAGGCGCTGCCCAACGCGTGGGACCGGATCAAGCTGGCCATGCTCGTCCGCGCGTACGACGCGCGGTGGGGCGGCGAGAACTGGGAAGTCCTCGCCGTCGAGGTCGAGTTCCGCTACCTACTCGGCGACCGGCTGCTCGGCGGCAAGATCGACGCGATCGTCCGCGATCTCAACGACGGCCGGCTCTACGTTGTCGAGCACAAGACGACGGGCCTTGACGCCAGCTTCGGCGGCTCGTACTGGGAGAAGCTCGCGATCGACACGCAGGTGTCGATCTACCTCGACGGTGCGGCGATCTTGGGCTTCGACGTCTCGGGCTGCATCTACGACGTCCTGGTCCGGCCCAAGCACGAGCCGAAGCTGGCGACGCCGGTGGCGGCGCGGCGATACACCTTGGGCAAAGGCTGCAAGGGCTGCGGCGGGAGCGGCGGCGGCAAGGCGGGCATTATCCAGGGCAACGGCTACTACGTCGTCGCCGGCCCGGGCGAAGCCCAGCAGCAGATCACGTGCGACAAGTGCAAGGGCACGGGCTGGCTGTGCGACGCCGCGGGCGAGCCCCAGGCGCCCAAGCTCCACGCGAACCAGCGCGACGTCGACGAGACCGCGGAGGCATTCGAGCTCCGCATTCTCGAAGCGCTGGCCGAGGCGCCCGAGCAGTTCTTGCTCCGCGGCACCGTCGTTCGGCTCGAGGACGAGCTCCCGGGCCTACGCCAGGACGTGCTCGACGATATCGATCTGGCCGAGACCGGCCTGACCCCGCGCAACAGCGACTCGTGCAATCGCTACGGCGGCATGTGTTCGTTCTTCGCGGCGTGCTCGGGCCGCGCGTCGATCGACGACGAGCAAACCTTTCCCCGCGGCCCGGTTCACCCCGAGCTCGACGTCGCGGCGTAGTCCACCCCATTCACCACGAGCGACTGACGGGCGAAAGAGGCCCACGACATGACCGTAAGAGAGCTGATTACGAAGCTGGATCTCATAATTCTGCAGGACCCAACCATCGCGGATCTCGAGGTCGACGCCGACGGGTGCGACTGCATCGAGCCCGCGGTGGACGTGCGCGAGCACGGCATGGATCCCAGCGGCCGCCGCGCCCGGCGAGTCCTGATCGCCAGGCAGGCAGCGTAAGCCATGGCCACAACACCCACGCCCAGGCCTGTCCCCGTTCCGCCGCCGACGCCCGCCCCGCCGGCGCAAGCGCCGACCCCCGAGCGCACGCCGCCCACGCAGGAACCCGATCCGTCGCCGCCGGCACCGTCGCCGCCAGCGCCGGTCACGCCGCCTGCGAGCTCGGGCCCGCCGACGCCGATCGCGATCGCGAGTGCGCGCAAGCCGGCAGCAGCGGCCGAGCGCCCGATCGCGTTCGTCGCGATGCCGCCGGGCGTGCCGGGCACGGGTCGAACGCCGGCCCCCGCCGCGCGCACAGCTGCGCCGCCTGCGGCCAAGACGTCGAAGCTCGGCGCGGTCCGCCGCGGCCTACTCAGTGAAGCGAAGCGGTTCTTTTTCTACGGCCCCGAGGGCATCGGCAAGAGCTCGCTGCTCGCGGACGTCGACAACATTATTCTCATGGACACCGATCGCGGCTCGGGCCATATCGTGTTCGATCGCTACCCGTTTCGCGACGACAACGAGGGCCATATCCCGCGCGATCTCGACGAAGTCTACGCTGGGATTGACGACCTCTTGACGTCGCCGCACAGCTACAAGGCGCTCGGCATCGATACCACCGACAGCCTCGAAGCGCTGATCTGGAAGAAGGTCTGCGACCACGCGGGCACCAACCGGGCCGGCGACAAGATCGAGGGCATCGAGGACTTCGGCTACGGCAAAGGCTACAACGCCGCGGCCGACGAGTGGCGCAAGCTCCTGCACCGGCTCGACGAGCTTCGGCTGCGCCGCAACATGCATATCGTCCTCGCCGGTCACGTGTTGGTGAAAACGTTCAAAAATCCCGAGGGCGAAGACTACGACAGGTACCGCCCCAAACTCGACGATCGGGCGCTCGGGCTTCTGCGCGAGTGGTGCGAGGTAATCGGCCTGGTGACGTTCGAGGACGTCGCGAAGAAAATGACGAAGCTCGCGAGCCGCGCACGTGGCGTCTCGACTGGCGCGCGGATCATTCGGCTCGAGCACAATGCGGCGTGGGACGGCAAGTGCCGGCTGCCGATGCCGAGCCAGATCGATCTGGAGCTCGAGCACCCGTGGGCGCCGTTCCGGTTGGCGCTGCAGTCGCTCGCGACCGGCACGCCCGATGGCCTGCGCGCGGCGATCGCCACCGAGCTCCACCGGCTGGGCGACGTGTTCGGCACCGGGCTCGAGGAGTCCGGCGGCCAAGTCTGGTTCGTGCGCTCCGACGGCAAGGAAGCGTCCGCGCTGACCGTGCGAACCGCTGTCGCACAGGCGGGCGACGATGTCGCCACGCTGTCGAAGTACCTCGTCGTGCTCTCGCAATCGCTCACCAAGGAGCTCTCGTGACTACCAATCTCATTGCCGTCGGCAAGCACCGCGCGATTGTCCGCGCCACCGAGGAGGGTCTTCGCTTCGGCCTCACGGGCGAGGGCGAGACCGAGAAGGAACAGGCGGTGGTGCTGTTCGACCTCGTCGACCCCGCCGATCCGGATCACGGTCGCTCAATCACCTGGTTCGGCTTCCTGTCCGACGCCGCGTTCGATCGCACGATCGAGGGTCTACGTCACTGCGGCTGGCAGGGTGAGTCGCTGGCCGAGCTGCCTGGGCTCGCCGCCGTGGGCGGCCTGGCGCAGGAGGTCGAGCTCGTGATCGAGCACGAGGAGTACAACGACAAGTGGCAGGCCAAGGTGCAGTGGGTTAACCGGCCGGGCGGCGGCGGCGTCAAGCTCAAGCGCCCGCTCGAGGGCGCCGAGCTCGAAGCGTTCAGCGCCCGCATGCGGGGCCGCGTGCGCGTGGCCGGCACGCAGGCCCGGGCGGCAGCCCCGAACGCGCCACGGCCGCCCCATGCGCGCCCAGCGACCCCCAACGGCGGTGGAGCCGGCCAGCGCCCGACGCACCCTAACGCGCCGGGCTCGCCGGTCGACGATGACATACCTTTTCTGAGCGCCGACCCCGGCCGCGAGCCGAGCCCGATCGCGCGCGTCCTTCGGCGGTAGCTGTCTTCACGCGGTAGCTGTCCCACGATCGACAGCGGCTGGAGTTGGGGCCGCGAAAGAACGAGAGCCCAATGTCCAAGCCCAGGAGCTCCGCGACGCTCCCAGCGATCGCGGAGCCGCCACCGTCCGAAAGTCCGCCGCCGATCACGGTGCTCACCAACGTGCTCGCCGCCGTCGCAAAATGGACGAGCGCCGACGACACCCGGCTGCACCTGCGGCTGGTGGTGTTCCGCGACGACGAGCTGATCGCGACCGACGGCCACCGACTCGTCCGCGTGCCGTGCCCGACGTACGGCCACACCTTCGGCATCGATCGCGCGCACGTGCTCGCCGCGGCCAAGGCGCAGCACGAGCTCGAGGCCCCGCGGCCGCGAGCGATCCAACTCTGGCCTGCCGACGACGGCCACGTGCGGCTCAGGCTCACCGGGCCGCCGCTGCAACGCAACGTGTCGCTGAAGGTGCCGGCCGGCCGCGTCGAGGACTACCCACCGATCGAGCAGGTCATGCCCACGACCGTCCCCGCCGTCGGCCCCCAGAACTACGTCATGGACCCGCGCTACCTGGCGGCGGTCGAGGAGGTCACCAGCGCGATGCAGCCCGACACGCACCGCGGCGTGACGCTCGCCGCGTGGGGCCCGCCGGACGAACGCGGTGAGCTCCTGGGCTCGATGCTGTTCACCAACGCCGGCGGCGCCCGGTTCGTGATTATGCCCATGAGGGCGCCGTGACCGCCGCCAGGAGGACGTCGTGAGCCGGCCGGTGCGCTACCGCTGTCCCGACCACGGCGGGTTCGTGGCGCACGTGCGCTGCGGCTACGGCTCGGGCCGCGCGCCCGAGGCCACGCAGTGCCCGACGTGCCAGGCGCCGTCGGTGCGCGACTATGCGCCGGCGACGCCCAAGAACGCCGACACGTCGCGCCGCGTGATTATCCTCGACGCGCACGCGGCCGAGCGACTCAACGCGTACTGCGCGGCCCAGGGTATCTCGATCGATGCCGCGATCGAAGCCCTGGTGCCCGACGTCGGAGCCAAGCCATGACCCGCCGAGCGAGCGAGGTGACTCGCGTGCCGGCGATCGTGACGGGGCCCGAGGGCGAGGCACAGGCGTGCGAGCTCCTGGCCCGCGCGTCCCAGATCACCAGCGGCGATCGCTACCAGACGTTCTCGCTGCTGCTTCGCGCGCTGGTCCTGTTCTGCGATGGCTCGCCGGCGCCGGTCGAGGTCATGCGCGCCGCGACGCACTGCATGGACAAGATGATCGCGCTCGAACTCGCGCTGAGAGCCGAGCGCGCCAAGGAGTCGTCGTGACCCGGCGGCTGCCGCTGACGGCGGACGGTGCGCTGCATGGAGTACATGATCGCGCTCGAGCTCGCGGCAGCGCTGCTCCCCGGGAGTTTCGCCTCGTCGTCAAGTATGAACACGACCCAGCGGCGACCGAGGCACTCGTCGATCTCCTGTGGAGGATCCTTCAACGGATCCGTAATGACGGTTGACTTCCGTAATTACCAAACGCAGACTGATGGGGATGATCAAGAAACGCAAGATGGGGCGCCCGCCCCGTGGGGCAATCGCTGCGGCACCGCGCACGCTTCGCACCACCGACGAGGAGTGGGAGCTCTGGGCGCGCGCGGCCCGAGCTCAGGACGAAACACGGACCGCTTACATGGTGCGAATCATGAACAGGGACGCCAAACGCGTGCTCGGCGGTAAGTGAGATGAAGGCGGCGATCTTGCGAGCTGTGATTTACGCGCGGGTTAGCTCGGACAAACAGCGACGGGACGGGACGATCGAAAACCAGCTCCCAGCCCTGCGCGCGTTCGTCAAGGCCCAGGGCTGGGAGCTGGTCGCGGAGTACGTCGACGACGGCCTCAGCGCTAAGACCGGGACGCTCGACGATCGGGTACAGTTCCTCCGCTGTCAGGCATTCGCCCGCCAGCGGCCCCGGCCGTTCGATGTGCTCGTCGTGTGGGACTCTGACCGGCTCACGCGCACCGAATCGATCTCCGAGCGCTCTGACGTCCTCGCCGTGTTCCAGGACATGGGGATCGGGATCGCATCGCCGACGACGGGAATTCGGGATCTGAACACCCCCATGGGGCAGCTCTACATGACGTTCGATCTCGTGCGCGCCGCAGAAGAGAACCGAGTCAAGGGCGAGCGCACCAAGGCAGGCGTCGAGCGCATCGCCCGACAGGGAGGCAAGCCGAAGGGCTGCACGCCGTTCGGCTTGACCTACGATCGGGCCACGAAGGCATGGGGGATCGATCCGATCAAGGGGCCGCTCGTCGTCGAGGCGCTCCGCCGCATACTCGGGGGCGAGAGCTGCGTCGTGGTGGCGCGCAGTTTTGGCGACCGCGGTGCGCCCGCGCCCCGATCGCACTGGAATCCGGGGGTGCTCTGGCGGATCGTCACTTCGACGCACGTGATCGGGTCGTGGCTCGCCGACCGCACGAAGCGGATCACCGTCACCGTGCCGCGTCTCGTCGATGACGCCACGTTCTTCGCGGTGCAGGACAAGCTCGCGATCCACAAGCAACGCGGCCTCACCCGCACACGCCACGTGTACGCGCTCGAGACCCCACGCGGTGAGCCAGCGATGGCGGTGTGCGGCGTGTGCGGAGCGCCGATCTTCATCGTGTCGCCAGTCCCACGGATACACCGGCCCGCGAAGTACAGATGTGGATCGGCGCTGCGGGGACGCCCAGGAGCGCGCTGTACCGCGGAAGCGGTATCCGTGGCCGACCTCGACGCGCGTGTATGGGATCTCGTCGCGCGCAAGCTCGCCTCGCCTCGCCTCGCGGACCTCATCCGTCGACACGGCGCCGCGCAGCGCGCCGAGCGGCACGACTGGGGGAAGGACCTCGCCGGGTACCGCACGAAGCTAGCGACGCTCGACAAGCGGGAAGCCGCGATCCTGGGCATGTTCCAGGCGGGAGAGATCGCCAGCGAAAGCGCCGTCAAGCTGCAGCTCCAAGCCAACGCGCGAACCAGGGCGATGCTCAAGGGGCAGATCACGACAGCTCAACAGGCTCTTGCCCAGGCCGACAACGCCGAGCCGGGGGACGACCCCGAGCGCTGGCTTGGCATGCTGCGCCAGCTCGCCACCAAGGCGAACGCGACCGAACAGCAGCTGCTCGTGCGCAAGCTCATGAAGCCGGGCGCCATCCTGTCGGGGAACCAGCTGGAATTCCTGCTGCGCTTCGAGCCGCCGACCCCCACCTTGGTATTGCGTTCAGCGTGTAGAACGCAACACCAAACTGCAGTGGAAATCCGCCTAGTTGCCTGAAGCGCCGTCGCGCTACACTGCCCCCGGGCAACTGCCTCCCCGAAAAGGGGACAGGCCGACGGCGCTGTCCCGGGCTGCGTTCGTCGGTGCCCGCCTACGAGCGCCGGCCGGGCAGCGGTAGCAGCGCCTCCACCACCACGAACGCGAACACCAGCGCGAGCTCGATCCAGGTCACGACCTCGAGCCTGCCGGAGCGCCGCGGCCCGGGGCGAAACCTACGCGCTCACGCGCGCCTTCTCAGCTCCGCGATGTAGTCGGCGAGCCAGACGATCACGCGCTGCGACTCGACGCTGCTTCTCGGGTCGGCGTACTCGAGAGCATTGCGTGCGGCGATGATGCGATCGGCGACCTCCTTCTCGGTCAGGGGCTCGCGGTTGCAGCGCTTGTCGTAGCGGTCGAGCTCGCTCATCACTTCCCCCGTCGCAGCTTGAGCAGCGCCCGGTAGAGTCGATCGCGTGCCTCAGGGCCAAGAGCGGACAGTTCGTCACGCAGTACCGTCTCGTCGACCTCGGGAGGCGCGGCCGCTTGCGCCAGCCTCTGCGCCTTCTGTTGTGCCTTCCGCGCCTTTCGAAGATACGCGTCGATGGCCTCCAGGTCGGGCATCGGAAGCTTTGGCGGCAGCGGTGGCAGTGCAGCCTTGATCGCGTGCTGCACCAGGTAGTCGATGAGCTCGCGGTCCTGATCGGTCAGCGACCGACCAAGCCTCGGCTCGTCCAGGGCGCATGGAGCGCACAGCAGCACGGGGCTTTCATGCGGGATCGGCCCGCAGCTTTGGCAGCGGTTCACGGCGCCGGACACTATCAGATCATGGCCGCATGCGCAGCAGCCGCGATCGGTACTCGGCCTTGGGCCAGTCGTGATCGTGATCGTTCCAATGGCGGCCTGACGTCGCGATCACGGCAGGCTTACGCTCGTTGGGGCCGCAGCACTGCGCTACGTCGAGCAGCGAATAGTCGGGCTGCGTGATGTCCCACTCGAGCGCGCGCGAGGTGCCGACCACGATCGCGACGTGGCCGATGAAGGGCCGCGGGTAGCCGACGAGCCGGAACGTCGGGTAGAGCAGCAGCGCGCCGAGCTCGGGCCGCACGAGCCGCTCGCCCAGGTCCTGCTCGTGATCGGCGTCCTCGTCGATCGAGTTGCAGTTGAGATCGTCCGCGACCGACGCCCAGTGGCCGACGTTGAAGCCCAGGCGGTGGCGCGGCAGCTTGTAGCACCAGCTGATCGCAAACCCGGCGCAGTCCGATCCGGTCAGCCCGTCGCGCGTCGTCCACGGCAGATCGACGTGCTGCCCGAGCTCGCGGCTCGGCCGGTAGTCGCCGGTGCCGAGCACGTACTGGCCGCCGCGACCCACGAGCGATCGGGCCCGCGTGATCGCCTCGGCTGCGTTGCATGGCCGGGGCTGGCGCATCACGGGTTCCTACCGGTCACGGCGCGCCCGCTTTGACCGCCGCGGTCTTGAGCCACGTCCGGGTGACCGCGTAGCCGGCCGCGGTCAGGACGCTCGCCGCCATGCCGGCGAGCGCCAGCGTGGTGCTGTCGGTCATCTTGCCGCTGGCGAACGCGGCGGACAGCGCGAGCGCCGCGAGCTTCATCCACAGCTCGCTGGTCCGCCAGCCCGCCTTGAGCGGCTCGTCGAGCGGCAGCAGCACGACCGGCGGACCGCTCAGGCCGCGCTGCGCGACGATGGCAGGTGGCGACCGATGCGTCGGCAGTTTGTCGGTGACGGCCGCGCGGAACGTCGCGAGCTCGGCGACCGACACCTCGGCCGCCGAGATGAACTGCGTCTCCGTCGAGTCGGGTGGGGGTGCGTCGGCCATGGTTGCAGCATGGGCGGCCGCGCCGACGCGGGGCGAATCATGGGCTGGCCTGATGTGGACAGTCGCGACGAGGTGGGGCGGGCCGGTCTGTCGCCGCGGGTCGGACTGGCCTGGTGTGGATTGTCGCGACGAGGTGACGTGAGCTGGTCCGTCGCGCTGGGCGGATCGGGCGCGGCTCGGCGCTGCTGGGCATGGCTGGTCGCGCTGGGTTGGGACGAACGGGCGGGGATTGTCGCGGCGGTTCGGAACGGTTCGGACTGTCGCGGCGGGCGGAAATGGGTTGGCTTGTCGCGTAGGCTGGGCATGAAGCGGGCGGGTCCGTCGCACGGGGAAGGGCCGGACGGTCAGGGCAGGAGTGCGCGTGGCTTGTCGCTACGGCATGGAGCGGGCAGGTCCGTCGCCGGGACCCGGACGGGCTTGGGTAGACTTGGCGTGTCGCGCTGGAGCGGATAGGAACGGGCCGGCTCGTCGCGGCGGACGGGGGTGATGAGTGGCGGAGCGGGCGTGGCGCGTCGCTCGGGACAGGAATGAAAAGGGCTGAACCGTCGCAACGGGGCGAGGTGGAAATGGGTGGACTCGTCGCGGTGGGCGGGCAGGGTTGGGTGTTGGACAGTCGCGCGGGGCTGAGACGAATCGGTGCGGTCGAATATGGGTCGTCGCGCGGGCGTGGCTTCACCTGGCTGGGCAAGTCGCAGCGGTTGGGCTTGGCAGGTCGCGACGGTTGGGCTTGGGGTGATCCGGATCGGCTCGTCGCGCTGGGGAGGGGTGACGTGGCACGGGTGGGCTAGTCGCCGTGGCAGGGGGCGGCTCGAAGGGGTCTGTCGCGCCGGTCGGGCTCGGCTCGGTTTGAATTGGTTCGTCCCTCCGGCTGGGACTGGATAAGCTTGTCGCGCTGGGCTGGGCAAGATCGGTTCGGTTCGTCGCCCCGGCTGGGCGAGGACGGAATTGGAGCGTGCCGGCAAGAACCGAATGAGCTCGGGCCGGGTAGTCGCGCTGGACTGGCAATGCTAAAGAGCGGCGTGCGTTGGCTTGTCAGATTGAGCAGAGCGGGTTTACGAACGCTCAACCTCGGAAACGGAGAGTACGTCAAAGCGGCCGTAGCCTTGAGATCTGTTGGCACCTAAACCGTGTTCACCATAATGTACGAGCGTCTGGGCTATCTCGTCGTCGGAGATCTTGTCGGCGACGCTCTTGGCATTGGCAATGATGACGTCGAAGGTCAGCTTGGGTCGGGTGACGTACTCGTTGCGTTTGATCGCCGCGATCGGTCCCTGCGCGCCCATCGTGTGCGTGACGCTCTCGATCACGCCGTCGGGTTTGTCGGCGACGTAGATCCAGTCTGACTCCGCGCCGCCGCCGGGGCCGCAGACGAACAGGCCCTCGGCCAGCGCGCCGCGTGAGCCGCGGACCTCGACCCTCAAGCCGAGGACGGCCCAGTTCTCCTTGAGCCCGGCCTTGACGTTGTTCGACGGGATCCAGATCCCGGGCTTGCCCTCGCGCCGACTGAACTCGCACAGGCCCTCGTTGACGGCGATCTCCGCGCCCGCCGCGGCGCGCTCGACCGGGTCGACGATGTCCGCGGCCTCGGCCACCAGGTCGTCGAGGTTGCGCGCCTTGAGCATCGCGTCGGCCGCCTTGAGGCTGGCGGGTTTGCCGGCGAGGAGCTTCTCGCGGATCTGGATTTCGAATCGCAGCGTGCGCCAGTGCTTCTCGGCGGCGCCGCGGAGCAGGCCCTGCCAGTCCATCGCGGTGCGCGCGCGGATGATCACCCGCTTGGGTTTGTCGTCGACCACGGGTTCGGCGGGCGCCTCGCGGTAGGCCGCGCGTAGCGATGCGGAAGCTGGTTTTTTCCTCGGAGCCATGTTCGGTCCTCTCTGTGTCTCATTGTCTACGACGGCCTGCGGCGGCGGCGCACGTCGACCGGCGAGCCCGTCACGATCTCACTCCACGTGCCGTCGTCGCCGAGCAAGACCGGCAGCATCGCGAGCGCGAGCCCGCCGCCGACCGACACGGCGCCGTCGAACTCCAGCATCACGGAGCGGCCGTTGCCGGACGCGAACAGAACCTCGGCCTCGATCGTCTGTTCGCCCACGGTGAGTAGCACCGGGTCGCCGGCCTCGAGTTGGAGGCTCATAGCTCCGAGTCCCGATCGTTGCGGAGCGCGATGCGCCCGTCGGGCACTACGGCCCATATACGCTTGTCGGCGTCGATGAGCTTGACGTGGCCGTGTTTCTCGCGGACCTTGAGGCGCGCGTACGTTGCGGCGTCCGAGAGCTTCAGCTTCTTGGCGAGGTCGCCGACGGACAGCCCGCCGTCGTGATCGGAGAGCTCGACGAGAAGCTCACGGCCTACCTCCCACGACTTGGCCTTCGCTGCATCCGTTAGCTTCTTCGGCACCTCGCCCTTTTTCTTGCGGGGCTTCGCCTTGTGCGAACGGGCGCCGCGGGACACTCCGTTAGTTGCGCCGTTGGGCTGCCTTGGCGCAGCGACGCGCTGCCGGCGCGGCCCGCCGTCGATCTGATCGATCGTCGCCGACAGCGCGGCCTGCACCGACGCCAGCGGCGACAGCATCGGCAGCGTTTGCTTGTAGTCGACGAACTCCTCGAGCAGCTCGACCATTCGCTCTCGCAGACCCTTGGCTGCGACCTCCTGTAGCTTCTCGTCACGACGCATCACACGCTCCGACGGCCGGTGACGACAGCGACGATCGCCGCGAGGGCGTCACGCTCGGCCGCAGCATTGGTCCTTGCCCCCCCCCTGAGGATCACTTCCTTGCCGTCTCGATCGGCGCGGACGTTCCACGCGACGCCGCCGGGCGCCGGGTGAACGATCCAGCTCAAGGAGCCCTGATGCACGATAGCCATAGCGATTCTCCTGTCGTGGTGTACTGCCGATTATGCCGGCCTGATCTTGAACGCGACGCAGCCCGTTGCCAGCCCCGGGCGCGGGTCCCACTCGATGAAGTAAAAGATCTCCGGGATCGCCGGGTGGCGGATCGATCCGAGCACAACGCCGCGCGTCCCGATCGGGTGGATGTCGCCCTCGGCGTCGGCGGCCACCTTGACGATGGTGGTGCCGTTGGAGATCGCGCCCTCGGCCTGACGCCGCGTGAACGACCCGAGGTAGCCCGGGTAGTTCCGGATCTCGAACGCGTTCGCGACGTCCTCGGAGATGCCGTGCAGGTGCTTGGGTTTCATGGGCCGCCCTCGTCGAACGGGTTCGCCTTCGTTGACGTGATCAGCTTGCGCCACCACTCGGGCTGGCCGCCCATGACCGCGAGTGCGTTGCGGATGAATGCCACGCCGGCGAGGGCTGCTGCGAACGCCGAGATCTTGTGCTGCCGCGCCAAGGTGACCAGCCTCTGGCTTTCCTCCAGATACTCGCGCACGCGCGCCGTGGGCACAAAACTCCAGTCGCGTCGCTCGCCTTTCACGACGGACCGCCAGCGTCGAGCGGCGGGTCAACCATCGCGCGCCCGCACGCGTCGCACATGGTGTACGGCAGGATCGAGTGGAGCTCGTGCTCGGGATCGTTACACGCCGCGGCATTCTCTTCGTACTGCTCGGGGCGGACCCAGATGTGACCCGCTGGCCAGTACACGGGCGGGCGCAGCGAGAACCGGCAGAGCGGCAGCCCGTCGTCGAGGACGTGGATCGTGACCGGCGCGAGCAGCGCCGCAGCGGATCGCACGACCGCGGCATCAAGCGCGGACGTCAGTGCGGCGAATGCCAGCAGCCGGCGATCGCTCGTACAGAACGCACGCAGGATCGCACGATCGGCCTCGGATAGATCAGCGCGCGTGGTGAGCGGCACGACGACGTCGAGCAGCTGCGCGATGCGCTCGCATAGCGGCACCGGGTTTTGAAGATCGCTGGGCAGCTTGCTCAGTGCCTGTGCGAGCGCGTGTCCGCCGTCGGGCGAGAGCTGCAAGAGCCCGCCGGACATTGTCTCGTCGCCGTCGCTGTCGTCCATGCTCGATCTCCGATCGCGCTCGCGACAAGCAGCGCCAATAGCAAGAGCTAAACTCACAGGTAGAGCGTTCGTCAACTTCGCGAGCGTGCGAATTTCCCGGTGCAGCAGGGCGCGGC
>Ga0207708_10000124_pt1 | contig 59953 bp, 55 predicted proteins | sample KBSK5101metaG_FD_184340 | JGI IMG/M metagenome (GOLD analysis project Ga0207708, IMG submission 184340) | Corn, switchgrass and miscanthus rhizosphere microbial communities from Kellogg Biological Station, Michigan, USA - KBS K5-10-1 metaG... | ecosystem: Host-associated > Plants > Roots >... | reverse complement strand
CGAGATCAGGACACCAGAACGCGGCGTCGAATCGCTCGGCCAGGAGATCGGCCTCGATCTTGAGGCGGTGCGCATCCTGCATGCGGCCAAGCCGCTTGGCGCAACGCGCCGCCATGAGCTTGGCGCTGTAGACGTAACCCTGCACCTCCGCGAGAGCGATCGGGCCCTCCGCCAGATGTCCGTCGGCGTGGAAGATGGCGTCCTGCGAATCCTTCCAGCCCTGGTTGGCGAGACCCTCCTCGGTGGCGCGGTAATATTCGATGAAGCCGTCGCCGTCGGGATCACCGGGGCCGTCGATCCAGGCGAGCGCGGCCTCGATGGCGGGCCATAATTCCACGATGGTGGCATCGTCGCCGGTGCGCTCGGCATATAGACCCGCCAGCATCACGAACAGCGGAGTGGCATCGACGGTGCCGTAATAAAGACCGAACGGCACCTCGCGCAGGGCGGCCATCTCGCCTTCGCGCATCTCGTGAAGGATCTTTCCGGGCTGTGCGTCGGAAGCGGGATCGTCGGTGGTGGCCTGCAGCGCGGCGAGGCGCCGCAGCACGCCCTGGGCGATGCGAGGATCGAGCCAGAGCATCTGCAGCGCAGTGATCAGGCCGTCGCGGCCGAACGTGGTCGAGTACCAGGGAATGCCGGCATAGGGATAAGGACCTTGCGGCGTCTTGGTCATCAGCATGTAGAGGTCGGACATCGACCGGCACAGCACCTCGTTAAAGAGGTCGTTCGAGGTCTCCACCGTGGCGGCATTATGGGACATTGCGCGCAGATTACGGTGGATCGCGCGCAGCCCGCGCAGGAGCGGAATCGGCTTGGGCGGCTCGGGCGCGCCGCAGCCGATGCTGCAGCACGCCGGCGTGAATTCCTTGGGCGCGATATTGAGGCGATAGGACACCGTCGTCGCCGTGAGCTCGCTCGGCGTGGGATCGAAGTGCAGCACCGTCTGCCGCAGCTTGGCGTCGAGGCCTTCGTAGCTCAGGACGGTGGTGGCGGGCCGCACCGCCTCCCGGGTGATCGTCCCGCGGCGCCCGCGCCGCAACCCGCGGACCTCGAACAGGTCGGCGAAGTCGCTGTCGAACAGCATGGTCAGGCGCAGATCGACCGCGCGATCGCCGTGGTTCTGAATCGCCAGCCTTTGATAGAAGGTGTCGCGCCAGAGAAAAATCGTGCGCACGACGTGCAGGGTGTCCTTCGGCAGTACGAGATGGTCGTCGAAATACATGTCGGGATTGGTGAGGTCGACCGTCAGCAGCGTGTTGTCGTCGCGCAGGTTGGACCCGAGCAGCAGCGGCTGCATGCCGTTGAGCAGCAACTCGAAATGCGAGAGGAAACGGGTGTCACAGTTGAACAGCCCGTCGGTGCCGCCGGCCGACGCGCCGATATCGCCGTGGCTGTCGAGCACGGCGAAGGTGTTATCGTGTTTGAGCGCGCGGCGCGGCCGCGTGGCCGGGCCCGTTGCTGGAATATAGAACGTCGCTTCAGGAACGGTATCGAGCGACAGTTTCGGGAGCGCGCTGCCCTCGATCGGCATGAAACCTCTATCAGTTCATTCCCTGTTCAAGCTCCGGCTGGCGCCGCGACACCGGAGCGTCCCGTTCCGGCAGCGCCTGCTGCTTGATCAGCGAACGATATACCTGCACATAGTCCTTGGCCATGCGCGAGGCCGAAAATCGCTGTTCGAATTTCTGGCGCACGGCACGACGATCGAGCGCCAGCACCTGCGGCATCACCCGAATCGCCTCGTCCATGCTATCAACAATCAGGCCAGTCACGCCAGGATCGATGATCTCAGGCACCGAGCCGCAGCGGAAAGCGAGCACCGGAGTGCCGCACGCCATCGCCTCGATCATGGACAGGCCGAACGGCTCCGGCCAATCGATCGGAAACAGCAGCGCGCTCGCCTCGCCGAGGAATTCGCTCTTGGAGCGCTCGTCGATCTCGCCGATATATTCAACCCCGGGCAGGTTGAACAGCGAAGCGATGTGTTCGCGGAAATAGGCCTCGTCGACCTTGTCGATCTTGGCCGCGATCTTGATCCGCAACCCGAGCGCCTGGGCGATCCGGATCGCCCGGTCCGGCCGCTTCTCCGGAGAGATGCGCCCGAGAAAGGCGACATAGTCGCCGCTCGGCTTGTAGTTCGGCTTCAGCGTCTGAGCCGGAAGGCCATGGTAGACGGTGGCGGCGAAATTGGCGTTCGCGATCGGCTTGCGCTGTGAATTGGAGATCGAGACCAGCGGCATGTCGCTGAAGCCGACATAGAGCGGCTTAAGGTCGTGGAGGTCCTGGCGACCGTGCAGCGTGGTGACGGTGCGCTGCGCGATCGGGCGGAAAAGCGGGAAGTGAAACTGGTCAATGTGGAAGTGGAGGATGTCGAACTCGTCCGCCATCTCACGCACGCGGTCGAGCATCAGCATGTAATAGGGGATGGGATCCTTTACGTTGGCGTCGAGGCGCAACGCCATCGGCACGCAGCGCACCAGATTCGCACTGGAAACAGAATCGCCGCTGGCGAACAGCGTGACGTCGTGACCCTGCCGGACCAGCTCGTCGGTAAGATAGGAAACGATACGCTCGCTACCACCATACAACCGTGGCGGCACGCTCTCCATGAGCGGCGAGATCTGTGCGATTTTCATGAGTTCCTCTCCGAGAGAACCGGCTGAAATCAAAACGTGTTGCGATGCGAAAAGTTCCCGTCACTTATTGCGTCATCGATGAAGGAATGCAGGCCTCGATCAGCCTTCCGGATACGCCATGGTCGACAGCAGCGAAACCTCGGCATGGCGGGAATCGAGCCGGGTGTGCTGCAGGATGATCGGCACGTCCGATTCGAATACCGAGGCGTAGTCGGTATCGCGCGGGATCGGCGCAGGGTCGTCGAGATCGTTGAAACGCAGATGCAGCGTCCGGCGTGCGGCAACGGTCAGGCGATACGGGCCGACGGGATCGCGATCAGCGAAAAAAATTGTGATCGTCACATGTGCGTCACGATCGCCTGCGTTGAGGATGCAAGCGGTCTCGTGCGAGACGAGCGCGCGATGCGAAAATGAGCTTTCGGAGGGAATATAGCCCTCGGCGATGGCCCATCGCTTGCGTCCAATCGCGTCCATGTCCTCGCTCCGTCATTTTTTCCATTAAGATGGGCAACGCCGACGGCCCGACCTTCGTTGCGCACGGCGGGAACTTTTCTTGCGTGTCGTGCCTTTGTGTTGTCGGGGGGCTTCGGCGACGCAATGGGATCGGTCGGTGGCCACGACGCATCCCCTTGCCGCCGCGATGGAATTCGGGCGGTCGGTTACCAGGTTGAAAATCAACCCAGCCCGAAAATCCAACCTTACATCGTCTCCAACCTGACATCGGCATCGATTGAAAGGACGGAATGCGCGCAATCACGGTTTTGCCCGGAATCGCCAATTCCGCCCGGCTCGACGAGGTGCCCGAACCGCCGCTGTCGGACGGCGCCGTCCTGGTGCGCACGCGCGCGCTCGGGGTATGTGCGACCGATCGCGAAATCCTCAGTGGTGCCTACGGCACCGCGCCTCCCGGGCAGGGGCGCCTCGTCCTCGGCCATGAGTCGCTGGGCACGGTGGAAACCGCGCCTGCCGATAGCGAGGTCGCGCCGGGCGACCTCGTGGTCGGCATCGTCCGCCGACCCGACCCCCAGCCGTGCTCGGCCTGCGCCGTCGGCGAATGGGACATGTGCCGCAACGGCGGCTACACCGAGCGCGGCATCAAGGAGCGGCACGGCTACGGCGCCGAGCGTTTTCGCATCGAGCCGGAATTCGTGGTCAAGGTCGATCCTGCCCTGGATATCCTGGGCGTGCTGCTGGAGCCTGCCAGCGTCCTGGCCAAGGCATGGAATCATATCGAGCGTATCGGCCAGCGCGCCCGCGGATGGCAACCGCGGAGCCTGCTGGTGACCGGTGCGGGCCCGATCGGCCTGCTCGCCGCCTTGATGGGAAAACAACGCGGGCTCGACGTGCACGTGCTCGACCACAACAAGGGCGGCCCCAAGGAAGCGATCGTCCACGATCTCGGGGCGGTGTATCATACCGACGCGAGCACCCTCGAACGCCTCGGTCCCGACGTCCTGATGGAATGCACCGGCGCCGCCACCGTGATTCGTGATTGCCTCGGCGCGGGGGCTCCCGGCGGAATCGTCTGCCTCACCGGTGTGACCGAGCCGGGCAAGACTTTTGACCTCGACATCGGCCGTCTCAACCGCAAGATGGTGCTCGACAACGAGACTGTATTCGGTAGCGTCAACGCCAACCGTCGCCATTACCAGATGGCGGCGGAGGCGCTCGCTCGCGCCGACAAGCGCTGGCTCGCGCGCTTGATTACGCGCCGGGTTGCGCTCAAGAACTGGAGCGAGGCGCTCGAGCCGCGCCCGGGCGACATCAAGGTCGTCATCGATTTTGCCCAATAGGCCATCATGCCGCTCCCCATCGAGGACTACGCCCTGATCGGCGATTGCCAAGCGGCCGCCCTGGTCGGACGCAACGGCTCGATCGATTGGCTGTGCTGGCCGCGTTTCGATTCCGATGCGTGCTTTGCGGCGTTGCTCGGCACCGAGGACCACGGACACTGGCGGATCGCACCGCGCGACCCGGCGGCGCGCGTCACCCGGCAATACCGGCAGAATACGCTGATCCTCGAAACCCGCTTCGAATGCAGCGAAGGCGCGGTGACGCTGATCGACTTCATGCCGATGACGGGATCGAGTTCGAGCGTGGTCCGGCTGGTGGTCGGCGAGCGCGGCCGGGTGACGATGAACAGCCAGCTTGTGATCCGTTTCGGCTATGGCGCGATCGTCCCCTGGGTCACGCGGCTCGACGACGGCACGTTGCGCGCCGTCGCCGGGCCGGACATGGTGGTGCTGCGCACGCCGGTCGATCTCACCGGCCAGAACATGAGGACCATCGGCGAGTTCGAGGTCGCGGCCGGCGAGCGAGTACCGTTCGTTCTCACCTACGCACCGTCGCATCTGCCGCCGCCGGACCCGGTCGGCCCGACCTGGGCGCTCGAGGCGACCGAAGGGTTCTGGACGAACTGGGCCAAGAATTGCCGGCCGGCGGGACACTGCTCGGACGCGGTCCTGCGCTCGCTGATCACGCTCAAGGCGTGCACCTACGCGCCGACCGGTGGCATCGTCGCAGCGCCGACAACCTCGTTGCCGGAACAACTGGGCGGCGTGCGAAACTGGGACTATCGTTTCTGTTGGCTGCGCGATGCGACGCTGATCCTGCTCGAGCTGATGGATGCCGGCTACCAGGACGAGGCGCAGGCGTGGCGCGAGTGGCTGTTGCGGGCGGTGGCGGGCAGCCCGGACCAGGTGCAGATCATGTACGGCATCGCCGGCGAGCGGCGGTTGACGGAATGGGAGGTGCCCTGGCTGCCGGGCTACGAAGGCTCCGCGCCGGTGCGCGTCGGCAATGCCGCCCATGGGCAGCTGCAGCTCGATGTGTTCGGCGAGGTGATGGACGCCCTGCATCAGGCCAGGTGCCACGGCATCGCGGCGAGCGAGTCCGGGTGGGACCTGCAAAAGGCGATTCTTTCCCATCTCGAGCGCGTCTGGGTCGAGCCGGACGAAGGGATCTGGGAAGTGCGCGGTGGGCCCAAGCACTTCACCTACTCGAAGGTCATGGCCTGGGTCTCCTTTGACCGCGCGATCAGGAGCGCGGATCAGTTCAATCTCGATGGTCCGGTCGATCGCTGGCGGGAGATTGCCGCCACCATTCATGCCGACGTGTGCCGGCGGGGTTACGATCCCGAACTGGGCAGCTTCGTCCAGTCGTATGGAGCCAAGGAGCTGGATGCGAGCCTGCTCCTCATCCCGCATGTGGGCTTTCTGCCGCCCGACGATGCGCGCGTGCGCGGCACCTTGGAGGCGATCGAGAAGCGTCTCCTGGTCAACGGGTTCGTCCTGCGCTACGACACTGCGGCCTCCGAGGACGGCTTGCCGGTGGGCGAGGGCGCCTTCCTGGCGTGCAGCTTCTGGCTGGTCGACGCCTATGTCCTGCAGCATCGCTGGCAGGACGCACGCGACCTGTTCGATCGCCTGCTCGCGCTGCGCAATGATGTCGGTCTGCTGAGCGAGGAATACGATCCGCGCACGCGCCGGCTGGTGGGCAACTTTCCGCAAGCCTTCACCCACGTGGCCCTGGTGAGCAGCGCCTTCAACCTGACGCGGTTCGAGAAGCCGGCGGAGCAGCGCGCCCGGCCCGCGCCCGAGGACCTCGCCATCGCCGCCGACGCCTAGCGCGCGCAGCAGATGGCATCAGAGCGTGCCGAATCGGGTGATCAGGCCAGGCCGGTGAACAATGGCGGCGTGAGGCCGAGTTGCTCGTGCCAGGGCGTGGACGATCCGTCCTTCGTCAGCGCCGCGAGGAAATGCTCGCCCCACCAGTTGAGGTCGTTGTCGGAAATCACCTGGAAGAGCGCGGCGTGGCGGGAACGCCGCTCCTCGAGCGGCATGGAGAGGGCATGTGCGATCGAGGTCGCGACCGCCTCCGGGTCATAGGGATTGACCAGAATCGCCGCCGTGCATTCAGCTGCGGCGCCGGCAAAGCGCGACAGCACCAGAACTCCTGGATCCTCGGCATCCTGGGCCGCGATATACTCCTTGGCGACGAGGTTCATCCCATCGCGCAGGGGCGTGACGAGCCCGACCCGGGCGGCGCGATAGAGGCCCGCCAGCGCACTGCGGCTGTAGGCGCGGTTGACATAGCGGATCGGCGTCCAAGCGACCTCGCCATAGGCGCCGTTGATGCGGCCGGCGGCTTCACTGATCGTGCGCTCCATTCCGGCATATTCCAGGATTTCCGAACGACTCTTCGGCGTGATCTGCAGGTAGGTGACCTTGCTGCGCCAATCGGGATAGACCGCGAGGAAACGCTCGAACGCGTCCATCCGCTGGGCGAGCCCCTTGGAATAATCGAGCCGGTCGACTCCGATCATCAAGGCGCGGCCGGCGAGGCTCTCCACCACGCTACGCACCAGCGGAGAGCGCACCGAGCGCCGCGCGAGTCGGCTGAACTCCTGGGTCTCGATCCCGATCGGGAAGGCCCCGATGCGCACCGTCCGCTCGGCGGTCTGGTAGACGAGATGGCTGCGCTTCTCCAAACGGCATTCATTCTCGAAATAGCGTGCCAGATTTCCCGCGTCGTTCTCGGTCTGCAGGCCGACCAGGTCGTACGCGGTCAATTGCGGGATCAGCCATTCATGGTTGGGCAGCGCGGTGAGAATTTCGGGCGGCGGAAACGGGATATGCAGGAAAAAACCGATGCGGTTGCGGTGACCTCGGTCGCGGAGCATTTTTGCAAGCGGAATGAGGTGATAGTCGTGCACCCAGATGATGTCGTCGGGCTGCAGCAGGTTGTGCAATTCGTTGGCGAAATGCGCGTTGACGCGCCGGTAGCCGCTGAGATCGCGGCGTGAAAATTCCGCGAGATCGAGCCGGTAGTGCAGGATCGGCCACAACACCTGATTGGCGAAGCCGTTGTAATATTCCTGGTAGTCGGCGTCGACGAGGTCGGTCACGACATAGGACATGTCGCCCTGGTGAATCGTCCTGGTGGTGACATCGTCCTGAGCAGCAACGGTGCCGCTCCAGCCGAACCACAGGCCGCCCCGTCCCTTGAGCAGCGACCGCACGGCAACGGCGAGCCCCCCGGCCTGGTTATCGCGGCTCGGGATCGCCACGCGGTTTGAAACAACCACTAGCCGCGCCAATATCGATCCTCCCAGCTTCGCGACAACCGCATCGCGGTTAAGATCAAGCCAGCCATGGAATATGTCTGCGGGAAATTTCCCCACAAGGTCCCAGTTTGCGGGTCGATATCCTCTGACAGTAGACCATATCGATTGCGATACGCCAACGCATCGACAAACAACTCGCGCGCCTCCTCGCGACGACCCAGGGACCACCAGGCGTCAACAAGCCAGAACCGGCAAATGAGGAAAGCGGTTGCCGGCAGGCCGAAATCGTCCGCCGCCGCATAGCGCATAACGTGTTTCTCGCGCAAAAGTTCGCGCTCCATCGCATTGACCGTGCTCACGAAGCGCGGATCGTTGGCCTCGATCACGCCGAGATCGGGAAGCAGCAGAACGCTTGCGTCGAGATCGTCCGACCCGAAGGCTGCGGTAAACGCTTGCCGCTTCTCGTTCCAGGCGCCCTGCAGCAGCGCCTGATGCACCGGTTCGGCGACGGCATTCCAGTGCGCCGCGCGATCCGGCAAACCGAGCCGGGATGCAATCGCCGCGAGTCGGTGGCAACCTGCCCAGCACATCGCAATCGAATGGGTGTGGATGCGCTGACGCCCGCGATATTCCCAAATTCCATTGTCCGCCTCGAGCGCGAGCTCGCCCGCCTTGGCGCCCAGCGATTCCAGCAACCGGAACAGTCCTTCATCGCCGAGCCGCGGCAGCCGGCGATCGTAGAACATGGGCATGGCCGCGAGAATGACGCTGCCATAGGTATCGTTCTGCACTTGCTCGGCCGCAGCATTGCCTATGCGCACCGGGCCGTCGCCGCGATAGCCCTTGAGCGCCGGCGCGGTCGTTTCGTCCATCGGCTCGATCGGGACGACGCCATAGACCGGGCGCATGATCTCATTGGGATTGGACGCGATGCTCAGCGTGTAGGAAATGAAATCCTCCATCGTCTGCGTCGCCCCAATGCGGTTGAGCGCTTTCACGACGAAGTACGCGTCCCGCAGCCAGCAATAGCGGTAGTCCCAGGTACGCCCGGAACCGGGAGCCTCGGGAATCGAGGTGGTGTGCGCGGCGATGATGCCGCCGGTTTCCTCGAAATTGCTGAGCTTCAGCGTGATCGCGGCGCGGATGATCTCGTCCTGCCAGTCGTAAGAGATGGAGAGACCGCGCGACCAGTCCATCCAGTAGTCGATGGTACGGTCGCAGAATTCGCGGCAGGTCGTTTCGAGATCGTCTTGAAACTGTTCGTCCACCCCGAACACCATATGCAGGGGCCGCGTGAGGACGAACGGCGCTTCGCTCTCGATATAGGACAGCGGCGCATCGGTAGTGAGCCGGATGACGGTGCCCTCATGGACGTAGCGGATGTGGTTGCTGCCGACGGAATGCTGGGCAAAGGGATGTCCATAATCGTGAGTCGGGCGAAAGCGAACGGTGATGCGGGGCAGGCCGGCCACCGGTTCGATCAGCCGGATCAGTTGCGGGGGCCGAAATACGCGTCCGAACTGCCGGTAACGGGGCGCGAAATCGGTGATGCGGACGGCGCCGCCGTTACGGTCGGTCAGAACGGTCGATACCACCGCGGTATTGCGCAGATACTCCGACTGGAAATCGGCCATGTCGTCGAGGATGACGTCGGAAAATCCCTTCTCATCGTCGCCCGCGAGCAGACGACAGAAGATCGGGTCGCGATCGAAGCGCGGGTAACACCACCATACCAAACGCGCCGTGGGATCGACGAGCGCAGCCGTGCGCCCGTTGCCGATCACGGCAAGATCGAGCCCGTGATCGATCATGAGGCCGCGAGTGCTTCCGTGCGGGAGATTTGCTCGAGCCAGTGGCGAACATCGGTCGGCCGCTCGAAGCAGGATTTGACGCCGGGGACGTTTCGCCCGACGGAAATTCCGATACCGTCAAAGTCAGGCATGATTTCGAATACGCCGAGATCGGTCTCGTCGTCGCCGAGAAAAATGGGGCGGCGATCGGCGAATGGCGCGTAGGTCATCAGTTCGCGCACGGCGGTCGCCTTGGTGAAACCGGTCTGCTTGATTTCCACCACCAGCTTGCCCGGCAACAGTTCGATCGCGGCTCCCTTGAGCTCGGTGACGATCTTGGCGGCGGCCTCTCTCACCATGCGTTCCTTCTCCGGCGCCAGCCGGTAGTGCAGCGCCAGCGAGTAGCCCTTGTCTTCAAGGATGATGCCCGGCCCGGCCTCGGCGATGGCGGCAAACCGCCGTTTCACGCTCGGGTCGAGCGGCGGTAGCCGCGGCGACTCCGGAGCCGCGCCTGGAATCGTGCGAAGCTCGGCGCCGTGGCCGCCGATCGCGGGCAATTGCAGCGGAGAGAAGATGAGATCGAGCTCGTTGACCGGACGCCCGCTCACGAAGGCGACGGCGCCGCCGGTCCGCTCCCAAAGCCGTCCCAATGTCTCACGCAATGCGTGCGAGACAAACACCTCGCGCGGCGTTGCGGCGAAGTCGAGAAGGGTCCCGTCCACGTCCAGCAGGATGGCTAATTGGCCGAGATCGGCAGGAATCGACGGTACGCGGTTTGACATTACGGTTGTCCAGTCAATTGTCCCGTTACATGTGGGGGCGCCGCCCGGAACATGCAAAATTGAGGAGGGTTACAAGAGGGGTGCGGATCCGCACGCGATGATAAAGATATAACTCATTGATTCATTGATGGTTCCGGTTGGAAATGAGGAGGTGCTGCAGCACAAATGCCGATCTCGGTTGCCATTTTCATGGGCAGTCCGCGAACACCGGACGATATAACGCAAATAGCTCCTCGATACCCAAGTTAAAGGCGTTAGTGACTACAGCGCCATCCCGCCGTCGACCAGGTGCGCCTGCCCTGTGATGTAGCTGGCCTCGTCGGAGGCCAGAAAGACGGCAAGCGCCGCGACTTCCTCGGGCCTGCCCAGGCGGCCCAGGGGTTGGCGCTCGATGAAGGCCCGTTCCACCTCGGCGATCGATTTGCCGGTCGTCTGCGACCGTTCCCGGATCCGGCCCTCGAGCGAAGGCGACTCGATGGTGCCCGGACAAATCGCGTTTGCCCGGATGCCTTGTCGAATGAAATCGGCTGCGACCGCTTTGGTCAGCCCGATCACCGCGGCCTTGGTCGCGCCGTAGGCATAGCGATCGGGGACGCCGCGGATGGACGACACCGCCGACGAAATATTGACGATCGCGCCCGCCTTCTTCGCCAGCATGCCCGGCAGGAATGCCTTGATCGTGCGATGCATCGACTTGACGTTGAGATCGAACGAGAAGTCCCAGTCCTGTTCGGAGCACTCGAGTACGCTGCCGTGGTGCACGTAGCCGGCGCAGTTGACGAGCACGTCGAGCGCGCCGTATTCGGCGGCGATCTGCTTGGCGAGGGCTTCGACCGACGCGGTCGAACGCGCGTCGAGCTTCAAGCGTTTCGCGCTCCTGCTGCCCTCGAGCTTGCTCTCGTCCACGTCAGTTGCAATCACGCTCGAGCCTTCGGCCGCGAACGCCTCGGCGATCGCACGGCCGATTCCCTGTCCTGCCGCCGTGACCAGCGCGACCTTGCCTTGCAGACGTTGCGTCATCGGGTCATTCCTCCGTCACACGCACATTCAACGGCATTCCGCCCCTATTGGTTCACGCCTGCGATCGTGTGAACCGAGTGCAGGTTCCAACCGTCGTTCCAAATCTCGTTCCAAGCGCGCGTGCGACGGCGGCTCGTCATGACAACGTCAATGATTGTCTCGCGGTGCGCTTTTTTGGGCGACCCGATGGTATTTGACCGCAGGTTTGAGCACCATGCCGTCGGCGAGCTGATCGACCATGGCGCGCTGGATCTCCTGCCAGGGCGTCTGGCTCGCCGGGTAGCGGTAGCCGCCCTGCTGCTCCAGCGCAGCGCGGCGCTGCGCGAGCTCATCATCGGGCAGCAACACGTTCGCGGTGCCGTTGTTGAGATCGATGCGCACGCGGTCACCAGTCCTGAGCAAAGCAAGCCCGCCCCCGACTGCTGCTTCGGGCGAGGCATTGACGATAGATGGCGAGGCCGACGTTCCGGATTGCCGGCCATCCCCGATGCATGGCAACGAGGTGACGCCCTGTTTGATCAATGCCGCCGGCGGCTGCATGTTCACGACCTCCGCCGAGCCCGGATAGCCGATCGGCCCGACCCCGCGGATGAACAGCATTGTATGTTGATCGATCTGCAAGGACGGATCATCGATGCGGTGGTGGTAGTCCTCCGGTCCATCGAACACCACGGCGCGCCCTTCGAAGGCGTTCGGGTCACTCGGATCCGACAGATAGCGATCCCGGAATTCTTCCGAGATCACGCTGATCTTCATGATGGCGGAGTCGAAAAGATTTCCCGACAGCACCTTGAAGCCCGCATGCGCCTTGAGCGGCCGATCATAGGGAAGGATCACATCGGCGTCGGTGCTCTTCGCATGCTTGACGTTCTCGCCGATGGTCTTGCCGTTGATCGTGCGCGAATGCGGATGGATGCGCCCGGCCGCCATCAATTCATGCAGGACCGCCGGCAATCCGCCGGCGCGGTAGTATTCCTCGCCGAGATATTGTCCGGCGGGTTGCATGTTGACGAGCAGCGGCACGTCGTAGCCGATCGCTTCCCAATCCTCGATCGAGAGCGCCACGCCCACGTGGCGTGCGATCGCATTGATGTGGATCGGCGCGTTGGTCGAGCCGCCGATCGCCGAGCAGGCGACGATGGCGTTCTCGAAGGCCTCGCGGGTGAGGATATCGGACGGCTTGATATCCTCCCACACGATCTCGACCGCGCGCCGGCCGGTCTCATAGGCAATCTGCGCGCGCTCTCGGTAGGGTGCGGGGATGGCGGCGCAGCCGGGCAGCGAGAGGCCAAGCGCCTCCGCGAGCGCATTCATCGTCGAGGCGGTGCCCATCGTGTTGCAGTGGCCGATGGATGGCGCCGACGAGGCGACTAGATCGAGGAATTCCTTGTAGTCCATGCGTCCGGCGGCGTGTTCCTGGCGTGCCCACCATACGACGGTGCCCGAGCCGGCGCGCTCGCCCTTCCACCAGCCGTTGAGCATGGGTCCGCCGGACAGGACGATCGCGGGGGTGTCGACGGTCGCCGCCGCCATGATGGCCGCGGGCGTGGTCTTGTCGCAGCCGGTGGTGAGCACGACTCCATCGAGCGGATAACCGAACAGGACCTCGACGAGACCCAGATAGGCGAGATTGCGATCGAGCGCCGCCGTGGGACGCTTGCCGGTTTCCTGGATCGGATGCATGGGGAACTCGAACGCGATGCCGCCGGCGTCTCGAATCCCGTCGCGCACGCGCTTCGCCAATTCAAGGTGGTGACGATTGCAGGGCGAGAGGTCGGAGCCGGTCTGGGCAATGCCGATGATCGGCTTGCCGGAGTTCAGTTCCTCCTTCGTCAGGCCTGAATTGAGGTAACGCTCGAGATAGAGCGCGGTCATTCCCGGATTGTCGGGATTGTCGAACCACAATTGCGAGCGCAGGCGCGGCCTCTTGTCATTGGTCGGCACGGGAGAGCTCCACTGCAACGTTCCAAGGCGTGACATTCATATAGGGCGACGGCGCGGATGCGTCCTACGCGCTCCAGCCGGGCAGGGGAAGTCACGAAAAGCGGGGCACGGCGCGGTCCGCGCCAGGGTCATGCCGCCGCAAGCTTCTGGTATGCGCCCGCCTTGCGCAACGCCTCGACGATCCGGTCGGGCGGCAGCGGCATCTGTGCAAAGCGCACGCCGAAAGGCGAAAGTGCGTCCTCGATCGCGGAGATGATTGCCGCCGGCGCGGGGATCGTGCCGCCTTCCCCGGCGCCTTTGACACCGAGCGGATTGAGCGGATTGGGCGTCTCCACGTGCTCGATCTTGCAGCCCGGCACATCGGGCGCCGCCGGCAATAGATAATCCTGGAACGACGTCGTCAGCGGCTGTGCGTCGGCGTCGTATTTCATCCATTCGAACAGCGCGTTGCCGACACCATGGGCGACGCCGCCCTGGACCTGGCCGTCGACGATCAGGGGGTTGATGATATTTCCACTGTCATGGGCGACCGTGTAGGCGAGGATCGTCACTCCACCGGTGAAGGGATCGACCTCCACCTCGGCGACATGCGTGCCGTTGCAATAGGACGCCTGCTGCGGCGTGAAATACGCGGTGTGCTCGAGGCCGGGCGCCTGGCCCGTGGCGAACGAGAATCCCGGCATACCCTGGGCGAAGCGCGCGAGCTCGCCGAGCGGGATCGAAGGCTTGTTGCCGCCGCGCCCGGTGGCGCGGCCATCCTCGACGTCGATGTCGCTCTCGCTGACGCCGAGCACGCGGGCGGCCAGCACGACGATCTGGTTGCGCACGTGGTCCCCGGCCATCAGCGCGGAGGAGCCGGCATTGATCGCCTGGCGGCTGGCGAACGCGCCCACTCCCTGTGAGATCGCCGCGGTGTCGCCCGCGGTCATAATGATATCCTCCATGCGGCAACCGATCCGGTCGGCCACGATTTGCGACAGTGTCGTGCGCGTGCCCTGTCCTTGCGATGTGGCGCCGGTCGCAACCGCGACCCTTCCGTTGGGGAGGACGCGCACGGTTACACCCTCGAACGGCCCGAGCCCCGTCCCCTCCACGTAATTGCCGATGCCGATGCCGAGGTATCGCCCTTCGGCGCGCGCGCGGCTTTGGCGCGCGCGAAAGCTCCCGTAGTTCGAGAGTGCGAGCGCCCGGGTCTGGCTCTTTGGAAAATCTCCGCTCGCATAGACGAGCGGCTTGCCGTCACGAAAGAGCAAGCCGACGGAATAGGGCATCTGCTCGGGCCTGATCATGTTGCGCGCCCGCAGTTCGGTCGGATCGACCTTGAGCTCGCGCGCCGTACGGTCCATCAGCCGTTCCATCGCGAATACCGCCTGCGGCCGGCCGGCGCCCCGCACGACCGTGGTCGGCACCCGGTTGGTGAGCACGACCGTCACCTCCAGCGCATAGGCCGGCACCACGTAAGGGCCCGGGAACGTGGTGGCCGCGATGTATGGCGCGATGATCCCCCAGGGCAGGAAGGCGCCGTTGTCGTGGAGCATGGTTCCGCGCAGACCCAGGATCTTTCCGTCCTCGCCCACCGCGATCGCGACCTTCCAGTACTGGTCGCGTTCCTGCGTCGCCGAGAGAAAATGCTCGCGCCGGTCCTCCTGCCATGTCACCGGGCGGCGCAGTTTCATTGCGGCCGCTGCGATCACTGCCTCCTCGGCGTAGAACGGCGCCTTGGCGCCGAAGCCGCCACCGACATGGGGCGCGATCACGCGGATGGAATCGAGGTCGCGCTCGAGCAGATCGCCCAGCGTGCCGCGGCAAAGGTGCGGCGTCTGCGTCGCCGACCACACCGTCAACACGTCACTGCCCGGATCGTAATTGGCCAGTACGGCGCGCCCTTCGAGTGTCATGGCGCCGCCGCGATGGAGCGACAGCTCCTCCTCGAACACATGTGCCGCGCGCGCAAATGCAGCGTCGACGTCGCCATAGGTCATGGGAACGACGGCGGCAATGTTGGTGGCAAGATCGCTGTGAGCGCAGACCGCGCCGGGTCGCGCGGCAGCGCGATAGTCGCTCACCGCCGGCAGGATCTCGAAATCGACCTGCACCGCCGCGGCGGCGTCCTCCGCCAGGTAGCGGTCGGCCGCGATCACGACCGCGATGGTCTGGCCGACATAACAGACCTCGTGGCGCGCCAGCGCGAGCTGCGTGCGCGGAGTCCTGATCGAGGGATTGGGCACCAACATCGGAATTTGGCCGGTCGCCATGCGCGGGGGCAGATCGTCCGCCGTGAGTACCGCGTGCACGCCGGCCATGGCGCGCGCCGCGGATCCGTCGATGGCGCGGATCCTGGCATGGGCGTGCGGTGCGCGCACGAAGCATGCGTGCAGCGCGCCGGGTATCAGGATGTCATCGACGAAACGACCGCGCCCGGTGAGCAATGCCGGATCTTCGAGGCGCGCGACGCGGGCGCCAAAATGGTTCGCGCCCATGGTCGATGTCCCCGAACAGCGCAACGCGGGAAGGAACGATACACCCGCAGCGTGGCATTGCAATCGCGACAAGACGTACTTTCCCAGCTGTGCATCCCGTCCGCCGTAGCGGGCGCCAAGCGCGAGCGCGGGCGGCGCCACCTTCCCATGTCGAGTGTTGTATGGTTATGGAGACCGGTGCCGGCTTCGGCCGGTACGGTATTGATGCCTGAATCGTCAGTCGCCGAGGTTTGTCAGATGCTCGACGTGAGCGCCGATCCGCGCCGATCCGCACGACCGCCGGCGGGGCCGCCGCTTGATTTCCAGGCGCACCTCGTCGCGCTCGAAGCACAGGGCCTGCTCGTGCGGATCGACCGGGCGGTCAACAAGGACACCGAGTTGCACCCTTTGGTGCGGTGGCAGTTCCAGGGCGGACTCGCGGAAGATCAGCGCCGTGCGTTCCTGTTCACCAACGTCACGGATTCGTCGGGCCGGCGCTATGACATTCCGGTGGCGGTCGGTGCACTCGCGGCTTCGCCGCAGATCTATGCCGTCGGCATGGGACGTCCGGTCCAGGAAATCGAGGCGGCGTGGGTGCACGCCATCGCCCATCCGATCGCGCCGATCGCCGTGTCCTCCCCGCCGTGCCAGGCCGTCGTCATCAAGGGCGATGATCTGCGCGGCCCCGGCAAGGGATTGGCGCGGCTGCCGGTGCCGATCTCGACGCCGGGCTTCGATGCTGCGCCCTATCTCACCGCCACGCTCTGCGTGACGCGCGACCCCGACACCGGCATCCAGAACATGGGCACCTATCGCGCCGCCTTGAAGGCGACGGACAGGCTCGGCGTGCGGATGGCGTCGCGCATCGGCGGCGCGGGCGGCTATCTGCATTGGAAGAAACACAACAAACGCCGCGAGCCGATGCCGTGCGCCATCGTCATCGGCTGCGCGCCGGTCGCGATGTTCACGGGCGGCATGAAGCTCGCCATCGATCTTGATGAGATGGCAGTCGCCGGCGGGCTCGCGGGCGCGCCGATCCGGATGGCGAAAGCCGTGACCGTCGATCTCAACGTGCCGGCCGACGCTGAAATCGTCATCGAAGGGCTGATCGATCCCGATCTGCTGGAGCCGGAAGGGCCGTTCGGGGAAAGCCACGGGCACATCGCGCTCGAGGACTTCAACATGTCCATGCGCGTGACGGCGATCACGCACAGGCAGGCGCCGGTGTTCGTGTCGATCATCAGCCAGGTCACGCCGAGCGAGTCGAGCGTGCTCAAGAAGGTGGCGATGGAGCCCTTCTTCTTCACGCATTTGCGCGAGCATCTTTCGATCAAAGGGGTTCGTCGCGTGGTGATGCACGAGCCGCTGTCCAACCTGCGCAAGGTGATCTTTGTCCAGTATGACCGAGGCACGCCGCGGACCGAGGTTTGGCGCGGGCTGCACGGTGCCGCGACGCTGCTGGCCGATTGCGGAAAGATCTGCATCGCGGTGAGCGAGGACATCGATCCGACCAACACCGATGCGGTGTTCTGGTCGCTGGCCTATCGCTCCAATCCGATCGAGGACGTGCATATCGCTCCGCATCGCTCGGCCGGACACGGGCCGAAATCCGGCCCGCGCAACGAAGAGTCGACCCTTCTCGTCGACGCGACATTGAAGCATTCGGCGCCGCCGCTGGCGCTGCCAGCGCGCGAATTCATGGAGCGGGCACAAACGATCTGGCAGGAGCTTGGTCTGCCTGCCCTCACGCCGCAGCCGCCCTGGCACGGCTATTCGCTCGGAGACTGGTCGCAGAACTGGTCGGCCTATGCGGAACGCGCGGTGGCGGGCAAATGGGAACAGACCGGGCAGGAAACGTTCGCCCGCCGACGCGGCGGATTGATCCCGGAGACACCAGTGCGTGAGGTCGAGGGGAAAGAGAACAAGGACTGAGTGCTTCGGCCGGCGCCGTTCACACCACGATCGTCAGCCGCTTCGCGGCCCGCGTCACGCCGGTATAAAGCCAGCGATCGCGGTTGTCCGGGAAGGCACCGGATTCGTCGAAAAGGACGACGTCGTCCCATTGCGAGCCCTGCGCCTTGTGCACCGTCAACACGTAGCCAAAGTCGAACTCGTCGTAGGCTTTGCGTTGCGGCCAGTCGAACTCCTCGATGGCGCCGGTGAAGCATTCCGGTCGAACCGATACCTTGATCACCCTCTCACCCAGATCCTCGTCGGGCTTGAGATGCATCCGGATGATCTGCCGTCGCGGCTTCGGACGCTCCTTCACCATCCAGAGGCCGCCGTTGAACAGTCCCTTGCGTCGATTGTTGCGCAGGCAGACCAGCTTGTCTCCTGCCATCGGCAGCGCGTCGGCAAAGCCGCGACGCTCGCGCAAGCGCGCATTGTAGGCGCGGCGCGTGACGTTGCGGCCGACCAGGACCTGGTCGGCGTCGAGCACGCGCTTGGGGTCGAGCGCGTCGCGCCGCACCACCTGAGTCTCGCCGTACTGGCCCTGCGTCAGCGGATTGCCGGCGCGGATCTCCATCGACAGCCGCACGATCGGATCGTCCTGCGCCTGCCGATGCACTTCGGTGAGCATCGCGTCGGGCTCGGCATCGGTGAAAAACCCGCCGCCGCTGATGGGTGGCAGTTGCGCGGGGTCGCCCAGGACCAGCAGCGGCACGCCGAACGACATCAGATCGCGCGCCAGTTCGGCATCGACCATCGAGCATTCGTCGATAATGATGAGCTTGGCCTTGGAGGCGGGCGCGTCGTTCCATAGTTCGAAGCTCGGCGTCTCCTCGCCGCTTTCGCGCGCCCTGTAGATGAGGCTGTGGATGGTGGACGCGCTGTGGCAGCCCTTGCTGCGCATCACGCACGCCGCCTTTCCGGTAAAGGCCGCGAAGAGAACCTTGCCGTCCACGCCCTCGGCGATGTGTTTGACGAGCGTCGTCTTGCCCGTGCCGGCATAACCGAACAGCCGAAAGATCGAGGCACGCCCGCGCGCGCCTTTGAGCCAGTTCGCGGCCGCGGTCAGCGCGGCATCCTGATGGGGCGTGAAGACCGGCATGGGCAATAAGGGCACTCTGGCCGTATAAAGAACAAAAAGAGAACGCATGTCAACCGTTCAAGACGGCTGACAAAGCGGACCAGAGCGAAAAGAATCGGCGCCGGCTTAAGTGCATGCGCCAAGCGAGGCGCGCATGCACCGATGTACGATATCAGACGAACAGGAACCTTACCGTGGATGCGGCCGCCAGCGCCGCCCCTAAAGTCGCCAGCAGATATTTGATCCAGGACGACTCAGCCGGTGCCGGCGCCGGAGCGGCGGCCGCGAGGTCGAGTTCGTTGACCTCGTTCGGGTCGACAGTGGCTACGCCGGCAGCCAGGGCAGGCGCGGGCGCCCGCTCTGCGGCGACCGGCATGGAGGTGCCAGCGCCAGCGGGGGCAGGCGGCCAAGCCGCGACGGCCGGCGCCGGATTGTCTTTCCGCTCGGCCTCGGCGGCTGGCGGCTGCATCACCGGCGCTGGCGCCGCTGCGGCCGAATCGACCGGCTGCTCCTGCACCTCCGGCTTTGCCGCTTTGGCGCGGGAAGGAGCGCGCGTTGCGTCTCGCTCGGTCTTCGGTCGTGTTTTCTCGTCCTGATGCGCCGCCGCACGCTCATCCTGGCGCGGCGCCGCCTTCTTGTTGCGCGCCGGTGCGGTTGACGTGGCCTTGGACGGCGCCTCGGTCGTCTCCGGCGCGTCCGACACGATCGGGCACGGAAAACGATCGTTGTCGCAAGCCAACGCATTGCTCAGTGGCAGACCGGTGAGCAGCCCAGCCGCAGTCGTCACGACTGCCAAAGCGCGGAATGTACGCATGCATCCTCCTGTCCCCAAAAGGTGGATGCGCCTATACGCATGGGTGCTGATGGCTTCAGATTGACCCAATTGAGGAATTGTTCGCGCAATTGAGGGGCAAAGACGGCGGTTCGGGGGCAGCCCTTCACCCCGCACGACGGCAGGGAGCGATCATATGAACGAGGATGTTTTCAACACCAGCATCCGCAAATTTCTCAAGACGCTCGGGGTGACCGCCCAGCGTGAGATCGAGAAGGCAGTCCGCCAAGCCCTGGCGGAAGGCAAGCTCAAGGGGAACGAAAAACTTCCCGCTCAGGCCACGGTCACGCTCGCCGGGATCGGGTTCTCGCACGAGATCAAGGGAGAAATCGAGTTGGAATGACCCGCGGCTGCACGGGCGTCACCCGCCTCATGGCCGTGGGATTAATCCTGGATCGCCGCGCTGGAGTTGATCGGCGCGGTCTGGTCTCCTTGCGATTGGTCTTGATCCTCCGGCATCCGTCGGCAGCTTCCGCCGCCGGTGCCGGAGATCACATCGCTGCGCGGGGCTGCGCTACTCCACGCTCACGCCGCTGGCCTTGATCGGAGCCGCCCATTTTTCGATCTCGGCCTTGAGGAACTGGCCGAGATATTCCGGCGTCGCGCGGTCGTCCGAAACAATCACGGCGCCGAGTCCTTCGAGCCGCTCTCGCACGCCCGGGGTCTTCATCGCCTGGAGCGCGGCGTCGCTCAGTTTCTTGACGACATCGGCGGGCGTGCCCTTGGGCAGGAACAGCGCGTTCCAGGTGTACGCCTCCAGGTCCGGTGTTCCCTGCTCGAGGCCAGTCGGCACGTTCGGCAGCGCTTTCGATCGCTCCTTGGTCATGATCGCGATCGGTTTCACCGTCCCGCCATCGATCTGCGGCTTGGCGGTGCTGACGATCTCGCAGAGATAATCGATGCGGCCGCCCTGCAGGTCCTGCATCGCGGGGCCGGTGCCGCGATAGGGGACATGTGTAATGTCGACCCCGATTAGGTAGTTGAGCAGCACGCAGCCGAGATGGGTCGCGGAGCCCGCGCCGGCCGAGCCGTATTGCATCTTGCTCTGGTTTGCCTTCGCGTAGTCGATGAATTCCTTGAGATTGTTCACCGGCAGGTCCTTGCGGGTGATCAGCGCGATCGGGACCTCGGCGATCAGCACCACCGGAGTGAAATCGGTCGCCGCGTTGTAGAGCGGCTTCTTGTACATGGTCTGACTCTGCGCGTGCGTGCCCACCGTGCCCAGCACGAACGTGTAGCCATCGGGCGCGGCATCGGCGACGCGCTTGGAGCCGGTCATGCCGCCGGCGCCGCCCACGTTCTCCACCACCACCTGCTGGCCGAGAATCTCGCTCATACGCTGCGCCATGACGCGGCCGAGCACGTCGGTCGGACCGCCGGCCGCGAACGGAATGATCATCGTGAGCGGTTTGGAAGGAAAGGATTGCGCCAGTGCCCCTCCCGTCGCCAGCAACAGGCCGAGGACCGCGCCGGAAATTTTTCTGAGCATTTCTTTATCTCCCTGCATCCGCGAAAGACTTGCCCTTCGGCGGACAAGGGTCAAGTCACTGTTTGACGCGGGGTTCCCGCGCTTGTGAGCGAAGACCGCGCCCGGTATGACGCAAGCTCCACAGTCGGAGGTCCTGCTCGTGAAGGTTCGCCCATGCCCGTGATCCGGGTCGCCATTGCCGGTCTCGGCGCGATCGGCCGCGTGCTCGCCCGCAAGCTGGCGGATGGCATACCGGGGCTGATGCTCACCGGCGCGGCGGCGCGAGATACTGCCAAGGCGCAGGCCTGGCTCGATGCCGAGCGGATTGCCTGCCCGTTGGTCGAGCCCGAGGCATTTCCCACCCTGGCTGATCTCGCGATCGAATGCGCGCCGGCCTCGGTGCTCGAACGGATTTGCCGGCCCATGCTTGAGGCTGGAAAGCAGGTGATGGTGCTTTCCGCCGGCGCGCTGTTGCCGCGACCCGAGTTGGTCGAACTCGCAAGGACGCGGGGAGGGCAGATCATCGTGCCGACCGGCGCGCTCCTGGGGCTCGACGCGGTCACCGCGGCGGCCGAAGGCCGGATTCATTCCGTGCGGATGATCACGCGCAAACCGCCGGGCGGGCTTGCCGGGGCGCCTTATCTCGAGGCGAACGGGATCTCGGTCGAGGGGCTCAAGGCGCCCAAGCGGGTCTTCGCCGGCACCGCCCGCGACGGGGCGGCGGGCTTTCCCGCCAACGTCAACGTAGCCGCCGCGCTGTCGCTTGCCGGCATCGGCCCCGATCGCACGATGATGGAGATCTGGGCGGACCCCTCGATCGAGCGCAACTGTCATACGATCGAGATCGACAGTGATTCCGCCCGTTTCACGCTCTCGATCGAGAACATCCCTTCGGAGAACCCCAAGACGGGACGGATCACGGCCCTTTCGGTCCTCGCAGCCCTGCGGAAGCTCAACGCGCCGCTGCGAGTTGGAACTTGAGTTAATCTTTCCTGAATATCGCCAACCGCCGTTTTTCGTGGCAATGGTATGCGGCAACCGCGTCCCGAGGCATCCATATACCGCTTTCGGGCCTCTGATACCTCCTGTTAAGGCATTGATGTGGTTACCGGATTTTCGACGGTCCGGGGAGGTCCGCAGGGTCGTGGATCAGCCATAATGTTAGGCCCCAAATCGTCGGGGCCGGGTCGGGGGACGGGGAAAAGGGGGTTGGGCTGTGCCATCTCTGTGGCGGAAGCGTGAACCCAATCGCAGCCCCCCGCGACTAATCTCACGAGTCCGGCCGTCCGAAGGCGATGCAAGCGAAATCAGACGAGGTGCTGATCGGACGAATCGCGAACGGCGATCGGCTGGCTATGCAGGTGCTCTACGCGCGGCATCATGTGCGAGTGTTTCGGTTCGTGGTGCGTCTCGTACGCGACGAGGGCATGGCAGAGGATCTGATCAGCGAGGTGTTTCTCGACGTGTGGCGCCAGGCTGGTCGATTTGAAGGGCGCTCGGCGGTGTCCACATGGATGCTGGCGATCGCGCGCTTCAAGGCTCTCTCGGCCCTCAGGCGTCGGCCGGACGAGGAGTTGGACGAAGAGGCTGCAGGCGCGATCGAAGACCCGGGCGACGATCCGGGGACCACGCTGGAGAAGAAGGATAAGGGTGCGATAATTCGGAAGTGCCTCGTGGGACTTTCGGCAGACCATCGGGAGATCATCGATCTCGTGTACTACCACGAGAAATCAGTCGAGGAAGTAGCTGAGATCGTTGGCATCCCTGAGAACACAGTCAAGACGCGCATGTTCTACGCGCGCAAACGACTGGCGGAGCTGCTCAAGGCGCAAGGAATCGAAAGAGGTTGGCCATGAACATGATCAATAAAGAGCCAGAGCGCTACGACATTGAAGCTCTGCTGCCGTGGCACGCCGCCGGGACGTTGAGCCGCCGCGACGCCGATCGCGTCGAACAGGCGCTTGCTGGCGACCGCGAACTTGCCCGGCGCTATGATCTTGTGCGCGAGGAGTTGGCTGAGACGATCCACCTCAACGAGACGCTGGGTGCGCCATCGGCGCGCGCCATGGAGAAGCTGTTCGCAGCAATCGATGCGGAGGAGGCGCGTGCGCCACGCCGCCAGCGTACGTTCGATTTCGGGACCCGCATCTCGGAGTTCTTGTCGAGCTTCACGCCGCGCACGCTGGCCTGGTCGGCAACCGCCGCCGCGGCTGCAATTCTGGTTCAGGCCGCGGTGATCACCAGCGTCGTTGTCAAGGAGCAGGGCACATCGACCGGGCCCAGCCTTGCGAGCGCGGCCAGCGACGGCTCGTTTGCGGTCGTGCGCTTTGCGCCGCAAGCGACCGCGACCGACATCACGAATTTCCTGGGCGCCTACAAGGCCACCGTGGTCGAGGGACCGCTGAATATGGGTGGCCAGCTCTATCGCATCCGTCTGTCCGAGGCCAAGCTGCCGAAGGACGAGGTCGGCAAGATCATCCGACAGATGCAGGGCGAATCGAAGGTCGTGGGTTTCATCGCCGTCAACGAATAGCGCCAGCGATTTGGGCGCAGTACGGTCCCGAATGAAGGGGCCGCCTCCGAGTGGAGGAACCGCGCGGGCAGCGTCCAGAGAGGGCAAGCCGTGCGCTCGAACGCCACCAAATCCCTCGCCACAACATCATCAACGCCGATCAAATCGCCCCCGCGCCGGTCGCTTGCGCTGACTGCGGTTGTTCTGGCTTGCATGCTCGCCTCCGGCGCGGAAGCCGCCGAACGGTCGGCGCCTGCGGGCGGACCCGGCCGGATGATCAGCGGAGCCGGTGGCTCTGATCAAGGCGGCGACGATGGCGCGGCGGCTGGCCGACGGATCGTCGATCGTTCCAAGCTCCCTGCGCGGCACGCCAAACAGCGGCGCCACGTGCCCGATCATGTGCCAGATGAAGTCCTGACCCTGCTCGCGTCGGGCGTCTCTGAGCAGACCATCGTGGCACTCGGCCGGCGGCTGCGGCTCAATCGGGCCGCATCCCTCACCGCCGACAATATCACCACGTTCCGCTGGAAGATTCTCGACCGACGCCCGGTCCCGGCGGTCGTCCGCTCGCTCCAGACCGAATCCATCGTCTTGGCGGCCCAGCCCAATTACACTTATCAACTGGGACAGGAGGCTGACGCGGCCCGTCCGCCGAACCACGGCAGGTCCGGCCGTACCCGGCTCAGCTTAAACGGGTCCAAGCCATCGATTTCGCCCGAGGCGAGTGGCGTCGACCGCGATGGTCGGCTCCGCCGCTGACGCACCTGCCCCAGAGTTCCTTCGGGGCATCCGGAACTCTCCGGGCCGTTCGGCCGCTCCTTTTTGGGGGCCACCTTAGGCGGACTCTGCGACCGGCGGCCGCACCGGGGCCCCTTGTTTCTCCCGCGCCACGAAGTTAATATATTGAAATAGCTTGCGTTTTTAATCGGTCGAGGCGAGGCCGCATCCCGCCGGCAACAGGCCGAAAATTTCTGAGCGAACCTCTAAATCGGCTTGAACCTTTTGGGACCCTCGCGACACTAATAATCAACCAGGCCGACATGGCCAGGATTTACAGCCCCGATCGGCGCTCACGCCCCCCCGATCCCCTGCGCCGATCAACGCGACCCGCCCGGATTTCCCCGTCCGGGCGGGTCAGTTTTTTGGGGGGTGCACATCCCCCGACACGGACTGGCCCTGCGTGGCCGCCCCCCTGCGTGGCAGTTCTTCGCCGATCAGGAACTCGCATTCCTTGTGTTCTGCGGAAGCGGATTATGATGTGGGCGGTGATTCGGCGCGTCATCCGGCACATCGGATAGCCGTAAGCAGTCAGTCGTTGCTTGCGCGTGCTCCCGACACGATCACACATCGCGAACAGCGATCGAAACAGCCTCGCCATGTCGGAACGGCCGCCGGCGCATGCACTCGAGGAGGTCGCGCAGAAATGGCGCGCCCTGGCCGAGCGCCGATGCGCGCATTTGCTCGAGCTCCATCACAGCGGGCGGTGGCGGCACTACTACAGCGAAGAGCAATTCCTCGTGCGCCTGCGCGAGGCCATTCGGCTGAGCGAGAGGTGGGTGGAGATCGCGCCGTCACCCACGGCGGTCGTATCCGAGCACGCCGACCCGGTCGCCGATATCGCGGCCCGCAGCGCCGCTTGAAGCTGCCGGGCCCGTTTTCGATCCGATCCCGGCGCGCCGTCACGGCCAGAGATCATCGTCCCTGGCAAACGCCCAGGACAAACCCATCACGACAAATCCATGACATTTGTGGTGCCGACGGCTTCCGACCGGTCGCGCCATTCCTTATGGTTCACGTCCCTTATGTGGGATGTTTCACGTCCCTGCCTTCCATTAGTCCACTTCCTCCCTCCCAAGACGCGTGTCCCATGACCAGTGCCCTGTTTTCTCCCATCCGGCTTGCCGATCTCGAACTCACGAACCGGATTGTCGTCTCACCCATGTGCCAATACAGCGCCGACGACGGCGTGGCGTCCGATTGGCACCTCAATCATCTCGGCATGCTCGCCAATTCCGGCGCGTCGCTGCTCGTGATCGAGGCCGCCGGCATCGAGCGCATCGGCCGCATCACCCATGGTTGCTTTGGGCTTTACTCGGACGACTGCGAGGCAGCGCTGGCGCGCGTCGTCGCCCATTGTCGCCGTTACGGCACTGCGAAGCTCGGCATTCAACTCGCCCATGCGGGTCGCAAGGCCTCCTCGCAACCGCCATGGGAAGGCGGTGGGGCGCTGGAGCCGGGACAAGACCCGTGGGAGACGATCGCTCCGTCGGCGATCCCGTTCGGTCCCAAATGGCCGACGCCCCGGGAGATGACCACGGATGACATGGCGCGCGTGCGCGACGGCTTCGTGCAAGCGGCGAAACGCGCCGTCCGCGCCGGCATCGACGCCATCGAGCTGCACGGGGCCCACGGCTATCTCCTGCACAGCTTCATCTCCCCGATTTCCAACCGGCGCAGCGACGGATATGGCGGCTCGCTCACGGCGCGCATGCGCTTTCCGCTCGAGATCGCGCAAGCCGTGCGCGCAGCGGTGCCGAAGGGCATGCCGCTTGGGGCGCGCATCACCGGCAATGATTGGAGCGAAGGCGGACTCACTCCCGACGATGCCGTTGCGTTTGCGCAGGCGCTGAAGGCTGCCGGCCTCGATTTCGTGTGCATCTCATCCGGCGGCATCAGCGCCGACACCCGTCCCACTCTGGTCGCCAATATGAATGTCGAATTTGCCGAGAAGGTGAAACGCGAAGTCGGCATCGCGACGCGCACCGTCGGACTGATCGCCACGGCCAAGCAGGCTGAAGCCATCATCGCGGACGGCAAAGCCGACATGGTCGCGCTTGCCCGCGCCATGCTCGATGACCCGCATTGGGGTTGGCATGCGGCTCAGATGCTCGGTGCCGAGGTCGTGCGTCCCAAGCAGTACCAGCGCGCTGCGCCGAAGGTGTGGGCGGGAGCGAGCTATCGCGATTGATCCCTGCATGTCCCGTCGACCTTCCGCGCAAGCGCGACGGACCATGACCATCAAGAGCCCGATGACCAGCAAGCAGCGGAATCATTTTTCGCCATGGATTCGTTCGTCTTTGTCGCCGTCTTGTTCGCCGCCGCATGCCATGCCGGATGGAACGCGACCATCAAGGGCGGGCTCGATCCGTTGGCGACGACGGTTCTGATCTCGATCGGCGCGGCACTGGTCTCGTTGGTATTCCTGCCGGTGACCGGCTTGCCGGCCGTCGCCGCCTGGCCGTGGTGCGCGGCGTCAGTGCTGATCCATCTCGTCTATTTCGCCGCGCTGATCGAGAGCTACCGCGCCGGAGACATGGGGCAGGTATACCCGATTGCACGCGGATCGGCCCCCTTGATGACCGCCGTCGCGACCACCGCCTTCATCGGCGAGCGGCTCGGCCTGCTCGGTTGGTGCGGCATCCTGCTGCTGGCGGCCGGCGTCTTGCTGCTGTCGCTGCGCGGCGGCCGCGACCTGGCGCGGCTCGATCGCACGGCCGTCGGTTTCGCGCTGTTCACCGCGGTGACCATCTGCGCCTATTCGGTGGTAGATGGCGTGGGCGCACGGCTCAGCGGCAGCGCCAACGCTTACTCGGTGATGCTGTTCGTGGGCATCGGTCCCGTCATGCTGATCTATGCGCTCGCTCGCCGCGGCCACGAAGTGATTGCGGCGATGGGACAGAGCTGGGGCATCGGTCTTGCCGGCGGTGGTTTGCAACTCGGCTCGTACGGGATTGCGATCTGGGCGATGACGGTGGCCCCGATCGCGATCGTGGCGGCGCTGCGCGAAAGCAGCGTGCTGTTCGGCGCGGTGATCGCGGTCGTTTTCCTCAAGGAGCCGTTGCGCGCAGGCCGCGTCGCTGCGGCGCTGATGATCGTTGCCGGATTGGCCTTGATCCGTCTGTCTTGAAACGTGAGTCCTGCGGCTGAGCTAGCGACGTACTCATGCGTCTCCCGAGGGGATCAGGTCGTGCAGGCCGATTGCCCGCATTCGCTCGAGATCGTGCGGGAGGTCCACGTCCCACAGCGTGGTCGGCTCGTGCCACGTCAGGCCGAGCGTCCTGAGGCGGCGGCGGGTCTCGTCCATGACGCCGGGCGTGCTCCAGGGTACGTCCGAGAACAGCGCAGGTTCGGGCGTCCGCATGCCGATCAGGGCGTAGCCGCCGTCCTCTGCCGGAATGACGACCACGTCGGCGTGATGGCGCAGAACCTCGGCCGCCGTGCGCAGGTGATCTGGTGTGAGGGCAGGGCAGTCGCTGCCGATCACCAGCACGCAGGTGTTAGCCCGCGTGATGGCCGCCAGCATGCGCGCGCCAAGGTCGCCATCCGCCTGGCGCGCGAGCGTGATGGCAAGGCGCGCACTAATCGACTGAAAGGCGGGATGAGTCTCGTCCGGCGCCGCCCACAGGCTGACCGGACCGACGGCGGCAGCACACGCGGTTTCGACCGCGCGCTCGACCAGGCGGCCTTGCAACATTGCGGCGCCGCGGGCTCCCAGCACCGGGATGAGCCGGGTCTTGGCGAAACCCGGTATCGGCGCCTTGGCCAGCACCGCGACCGCGACCGGCTCATTCATAGCCGTAACGTCGCGCCAGCTCTTTCGGATCAGCGCCGAAGAAATAGGCGAGCCGTAGCCGCCACATCAGCACCACGGTGTGGAGCACGCCGCCCTTCTCCCAGCGCCGGCCGGAGGTGACGACGCGTTCGCGCAGGCACAGAGGCCGGCTCGCGCGTTTGAGGCGTTTGCAGAGGTCGATGTCTTCCATCAGCGGAATCGCCGCAAAACCGCCTGCCGTCCGGAACGCGTCGCGCCGCACGAACATCGCCTGATCGCCGGTCGCAATGCCGGTGAGGCGAGAGCGAAGGTTCATCATCCAGGCGATGATCACCAGCAGCGGGGAGCGGCCCTCGATCTCGACATCGAAGCGCCCCCAGACACGGCCGGAGCGTTCCAGGCCGTTGAGCACCACGTGATCGGCATCGGCCGGCAGTCGGGTATCGACATGGAGAAAGAGCAGCACGTCGCCGGACGCCTTTTCAGCGCCCGCGTTCATTTGCGACCCACGCCCAGGCTGCGCGGCAATGACACGGTCAGCGCGCAGCCGCGCACGCTGGATGGTCGCGTCGCGGCTGCCGCCGTCGACCACCATCACCTCGGTGCCGAGCGAGCGCAGGATAGAGAGCGCATCGAGGGCTGCGGCGATGCCCTCGCCCTCGTTGAGGACCGGCATGATGATCGAGAGCTTCGACATGATGAGGTCTCGGCCGGATTGTGTGCACGTTTTCGGCAGGCGGCGACATGATGAATTGGCGGCTGACGTCGGGCAACCACGTCGGCCCGCTACGGGGCGTGGCCGTTCCGATGCAGGGCGAATCGCGCTTTCACTCGGCCGCCTTTCGGAGCGCGCCGCCGCAACTCGACCCCTGGCCGGCGGTGCATCCGTAGCAGTGGCCGGCAACCCGGATCGGCTTGCCCGCGATCTCGGCGTCGAGCAGGTCCGAGAGGTGCGTCCGCTCGCGCCGATCGTGTTCGAGCGGCAAATCCAGCATCTGGTTGAAATCGCAATCGTAGACATAGCCCCGCCAATCGACGGAGATGAGATTTCGGCACATCACGTGCTCGAGATTGGCGTCGAGATGAGCGTGGCGAAGCAGATCGATGTAGCGATCGAACTCGCCCTGGGAGACAAGGATCGCGCCGAACCGCTGGATCGGCATGTTTGCAAGCGTATAGAGCCGATTGAACTCGATGCCGTAACGCTCGCCGAGCACGCGCTTGTAATCGGCTTCCAGCGTCTCCTGCGACGGCGGCAGCGATGGCCCCTGCGGATTATAGACAAGATTGAGCACGAGACCGGTATCGGCTCGGCCATAGCCCAGCTTGTTGAGACGTTGCAGGCCGCGCAACGAACCTTCGAACACCCCCTTGCCCCGTTGGCGATCCACGTTGTCTTCGAGATAGCACGGCATGGATGCGGTGATCTCGACCTCCTCGCAGGCGAGGAACTGGGCGAGGTCCTCCTGTCCGGGCACTTCAAGGACCGTCAGATTGCAGCGATCCATCACCTGCACGTCCATCTTGCGCGCCGCGCGCACCAGCTTGCGAAAGTGCTGGTTGAGTTCCGGCGCGCCGCCGGTGATGTCGAGCGTCGCTACGCGCTTGCGAGCGAGGAAAGCGAGTACGACGTCGACCACCTCGCTCGGCATTTCCTCGGTGCGGTTCGGACCGGCGTTGACGTGGCAATGCACGCAAGATTGGTTGCAGCGATAGCCAAGATTGACCTGCAGTGTGTCGAGCCGTCCCCGTCGAATCGGGGGAAAGGCGATCTGCTCGAGCAGTGGCCAAGTGTCGTGCATCGGGCTCACCCACTGGTGCGAAACGCAGCGTCGCACAGTCCTCCGCCGCCGTCACCTCGCGGGCCTGGCCTGCGGGAAATTTACGCGGCACCGATCGCGCAGCGTACGCGATACTCGCGCGCAATCACTTCGCCGGGGCAGGCGCCGCGACTGCCGTTCCATCATTGATGCCGACGCGGCCGAAACCCGGCAGCTTCACCGCGGGGTGGCGCAGGTCGAGCCCGGCGACCAGGCCCAGAAAGTTGACCTCGATGCCTTCGACCCAGCCCAGCTTCACGCCGAGCAGGCCCCACAGCGAGGCTTCGATGCCGGTGCCGCTGTCGGTCAGTCCGACATAGGGATAGGGGCGGAAGTCCTTGCCTACCGCATTGGAAGGAAGCGTGGCCTCGAGTTGGGGCACCGCGCGCAGCACCGTCGCGGTGAAGGTGTTGCTGTTGGGGCCGGGCCAGATGCGATAGTCGCCGAAATTGTTGTAGCTGTAGTCCGCGATCACCGCTTTGACTCTTGGAATGAACGCGGCCGCTTCCGGTCCGCGCACATCGACCAGCACGCGCGGGACATCGCCGAACCAGCGCCCGTCGGGCGCCCAACCGTTGTTGCGCACGGGCTGGCCCCAGCCGACCACGTCGTAGCGGCTCCAGGTGGTGGCGTTTTCCGGCTTGAACACGACCCAGCTATGGACGGCGAATATCCCCTTCCAGCGGCCGGTGCGTCCGGTAAAGACGAGGAACCTGGCCTCGCGGTCTGCTCCGGCTTCAGGAAGCATGCCCACGCTCGACCAGTCGGCGTCGCGGAAGCTTGCCGGGCGTTCCCTGCTGGCATAGAGCGCCGCATGAACACCGAGCGGAAAAAGGAAGAGAGCGAGGATGACGAGGAGCACTTTGCGAATGGGGTGCATGGAGTTGAATGAGACGCGGGTTCCAGACTGAAATATGGCGTGTACGGCCGGCTGTGCACAGTAGCGCTGCGTCACAGCGGCACATTAAAAGCATGCAATATTGACGAAGGCCAGGATTGACGAAAGCGAGGTCCCGTAGCGGTTTGCGGGCCGGCAGCCCCGCCTGGCTGATTCTGCCAAGGTTGTGGATCAGCGCGCCGCCCCCACGGCCGCACGCAGGATCGCCTCGCCCGCATCAATGAGCTGAGCGAGCGTCAACAAGTCCCGAGGTGACTGGCTCGACGCGCGCCGCACCGCCGGCACGTGGACGAATGCGATAAGGCTTGGCGCCCCGGTGCCGGCAGCCTCGGCCGCTCGCCAGCACAAATAGTTGCAGAGGTAGCGGCCGGCGTCGCGCGAAAGTGCGACCGGCACACCGGTCGCCAGCGCCGCAGACAAGAGCCGCTGCGCGGGGCTGCGCAATGGGACGGTCGGGGGTCCGCCGGGCAGGATGGTGGCGGCGAGCGGGATTCGTCCGCTCACATCGGGAAGCATGCGCGTGACCGCATTGCGTGCGCGCATTTCGATCCGCATCTGCCTGGCGCGCACTGCAAGCCCGAACATGATCAACGCGTCGGGTCTTTCGCGTTTGAGCAGCGCCGGCAGCTCGCGGTCCACGGCCTCATAGCTCACGGGGAAAACGTGCGCGACGCGCCGGACATTGGCGAAGGCCGGGTGGCGCCGGCGCGCCAGCTCGCTGACCAGCGGCCCGGTCGGGTTATAGGGTGCGCCGGGAAACGGGCCAAAGCCGGTGATGAGGATCGTGGCGGTCATCGGTGCCAAATCATCCGGGTAGGCGGTCGCAAAGGCAACCGCGAAACGGTTCACGGCGTGGGGACGCGTAACGGTCGATCATGCGTCTAGATGCCCAATGCGGCCGCGATCTCGTCGACTGCGACCGCCGGCGACATGCGCCCCTCGGCGACGGCGGCCTCGAGGCGAGGGAGCTTGGCCTTGAGCGAGGGATCCGATCGCAGGCGCGCGAAGACGCGGTCTTCAAGCATCGCCCACATCCATTTGACCTGCTGCTCGCGCCGACGCGAGGCGAACTCACCGGCCTTGGTCATGCGCTCGCGGTGGTTGAGGACGGCACCCCACAGGTCGGCGACACCATCTCCGGTCAGGGCGGAATAGGTCACGACCGGCGGAGACCAGTGCGGCGATCGCGGGTTGAGAATGTGCAGCGCGGCGCGATAGTCGGCGGCGGCGGCCTTGGCTCGCCTGAGATTGTCACCGTCGGCCTTGTTGATGGCGATCATGTCGGCGATCTCGACCACGCCCTTCTTGAGACCCTGCAGCTCGTCGCCGGCGCCGGGCAACATCAGGACCAGGAAAAAATCGGTCATATCGGCCACCATGGTTTCCGACTGGCCGGTGCCGATGGTCTCGACCAGCACCACATCGTAGCGCGCGGCCTCGCAGATCAACATCGATTCGCGTGTTTTGGCAGCGACGCCGCCCAGCGTCCCGGAGGCCGGGGAGGGGCGCACGAAGGCGTTGGGATCGCTGCCCAGCCGGGCCATCCGCGTCTTGTCCGCAAGGATCGAGCCCCCGGTCCGCGCCGAGGATGGATCGACCGCGAGAACAGCCACCTTGTCTCCGCGTGCCGTCAGAAAGGTGCCCAGCGCGTCGATGGTCGTCGACTTCCCGACGCCCGGCGCCCCGGTGATACCGACACGAACCGCTTTGCCGGTCGATGGCAGCAACTCCTGGACCAGCGCCCGCGCCGCCTTCTGGTGATCTGCTCGCCGGCTTTCCACCAGCGTGATGGCGCGTGCGATCACGCCACGCTCGCCGGCGCGAATGCCGCGCGCCAGGCTGGCGATATCCGGAACCGGGGTGGTGCGCGAAGACATAAATTCGCCCTAGACCCGCACGCGGGAACCCTCGCCGCGATGTCCGTTCCGTCCCGATGTCGGACCGTGTTTCTGAGGCGCTTCAAGGCGATAGATGGAGACCAAACGATCGTTCCTGGTTGCGTAGCGACGGGAGCTTTGCTCACCCGCGAAGGCGGCGGCGCGCCAGTATACCCGCCGATGCGCTTGGGCCGTGTCCCTGTTCGCCTGCCAACGGCGAATAAATGCACTGTGAGACAGGCGATACCGCTGCGGCCCCTCGGCGAGCGGCACGGCAAAGGCCGTCCAGTCACTCCGCCGCTTCTCGCCCGTGCCCCAGCCGCTGGTTGAGCTTGTCGAGCAGCGCTGCCGCCGCCTCTGCGATCACGGTGCCCGGCGGGAAGATCGCCGCGGCGCCGGCGCGCTCGAGCTCTTCGTAGTCCTGTGGCGGCACCACGCCGCCGACAACGATCATGATGTCGTCGCGGCCCTCCTTCACGAGCGCGGCTTTGAGCTGCGGCACCAGGGTGAGATGCGCCGCCGCGAGCGAGGAGACGCCCAGCACGTGGACGTCGTTCTCGACCGCCTGGCGCGCCGCCTCCTCGGGGGTCGCGAACAGGGGGCCGATGTCCACGTCGAAGCCGAGATCGGCGAACGCGGTCGCGATCACCTTTTGCCCGCGATCATGGCCGTCCTGGCCGATCTTGGCCACCAGGATGCGCGGTCGACGTCCTTCATTCGCTTCGAACTCGGTGACGAGCTTCTGCACCCGCGCGACGGCTTCCGACATGGCGCCGACCTCCCGTTTGTAGACGCCGGTAATCGCCTTGATCTCCGCGCGATGGCGCCCGAAGACCTGCTCGAGTGCCGCCGAGATTTCGCCGACCGTGGCCTTGGCGCGGGCGGCGTCGATCGCGAGCGCGAGCAGGTTGCCGTTGCCGCCGGCGGCGTTGCGGGTGAGCGCGGCGAGGGCGTCGGCGACCGCCTTGGGATCGCGCTCGCGCCGGAGGCGTGAGAGCTTGTCGATCTGCAATTGCCGCACCGCCGCGTTATCCACCTTGAGCAGATTGACCGGGGTTTCCCGATCGAGACGATATTTGTTGACGCCGATGACGGCCTGCTGGCCGGCATCGATGCGCGCCTGGGTCTTTGCCGAGGCTTCCTCGATGCGAAGCTTCGGCAGCCCCGCCTCGATCGCCTTGGCCATGCCGCCCATCTCCTCGACCTCCTGGATGTGCGTCCAGGCGGACTTGGCGAGCTCATAGGTGAGGCGCTCGACATAGAACGAGCCGCCCCATGGGTCCACCATCCGCGTGGTGCCGCTCTCCTGCTGCAGCAGGATCTGGGTGTTGCGGGCGATGCGCGCGGAAAAGTCGGTCGGCAGCGCGAGCGCTTCGTCGAGGGCGTTGGTGTGGAGCGACTGGGTGTGGCCCTGGGTCGCGGCGAGCGCCTCGATCATCGTCCGGGCGACGTTGTTGAACACGTCCTGCGCGGCGAGCGACCAGCCCGAGGTCTGGCAATGGGTGCGCAACGAGAGCGAGCGCGCGTCCTTCGGCTCGAACGGTTTCATCAGCTTCGCCCACAGCAGGCGTGCCGCGCGCAGCTTGGCCACCTCCATGAAGAAGTTCATGCCGATCGCCCAGAAGAACGAGACGCGCGGCGCGAACTGGTCGATGGCGAGCCCGGCTTTCAGTCCCGCGCGTACGTACTCGACGCCGTCGGCAAGCGTATAGGCGAGCTCGAGGTCCTGCGTCGCGCCCGCCTCCTGCATGTGGTAGCCGGAGATCGAGATCGAGTTGAACTTCGGCATATGCGCCGCGGTGAAGGCGAAGATATCGGAGATGATGCGCAGCGACGGTCCAGGCGGATAGATGTAGGTGTTGCGCACCATGAATTCTTTGAGGATGTCGTTCTGGATCGTGCCGGAAAGCTTTTCCGGCTTCACGCCCTGCTCCTCGGCGGCGACGATATAGAGCGCAAGCACCGGCAGCACGGCCCCGTTCATCGTCATCGAGACCGACATCTGGTCGAGCGGAATGCCGGCGAACAGCGTGCGCATGTCGTAGATGGAATCGATCGCCACGCCGGCCATGCCGACGTCGCCGGGCACGCGCGGATGATCGCTGTCGTAGCCGCGGTGGGTCGCGAGATCGAACGCGACGGAAAGGCCCTTCTGCCCGGCGGCCAGGTTCCGGCGGTAGAAGGCGTTGGAATCCTCGGCGGTGGAGAAGCCGGCATATTGCCGGATGGTCCAGGGCTGCGTGACGTACATGGCGGGGTAGGGGCCGCGCAGGTAAGGCGCGATGCCGGGATAGGTGTCGAGGAAGTCGAGGCCGTTCACGTCATCCGGTCCGAACACCGGCTTCACCGCGATGCCTTCCGGCGTGATCCAGGGGGCGGCGGTGCCCGCCGGCGCCACAGGCAATATGCTTTCGAATGCAACGTCAGCAAAATTCGGGATGCTCGTCATGCTGAAACCGCCTCGTCTCGCTTGCTGGCCGTTACGCGCCGCTGAATATCATGGGTCATTCGACCTGCAGGCCGAGCTTCTGAATCAAATCGCGGAATTTGACATAGTCCTTAGCCAGGAACTGCGCCAGTTCCTCGGGGCTGCTTGATACGGCGTCGAACCCTCGCACGGCGAGTGCCTGCCTGAAATCCGGATCGGCGACGACCTGGGCGATGTCGGCATTGAGCTTCTTGACGATGGGCGCCGGCGTCCCGTTGGGGACAAGCACGGCGAACCAGAGGCTGACGTCTACACCCGGCAGTCCGGCTTCCGCAAAGGTCGGCACGTCCGGCAGCCCGTCCACGCGCTTGCCTGCGGTGACCGCAAGCCCGCGCAGTGCGCCGCTCTGGATGTGCGAGACCGCGGTCGATGTTCCGACCAGGAACATCGCGACGTCGCTGGCGAGTAATGCGCTGATCGCTTGCGCCGAAGAGCCACGATAGGGGACATGGGTGACGTCGACCTTGGCAACGGACTTGAACAGCTCGGCGCCGAGATGCGGGGCGCTGCCGATGCCGATGGAGGCATAGTTGAGCTCGCCCGGCTTCTCCCGCGCGAGCGCGATCAGCTCCTGAAGATTGCGCGCGGGCAGCGATGCCCGCACGATCAGGACCTGATAGCCCATCGCCAGCATCGAGACCGGAGCAAAGTCGCGCTTCCAGTCGTAGGGGACGCGCTTGTAGAGGCTCGCGGCGACCGTCAGCGGACCGTCGGTTGCGAGGTAAAGCGTATAGCCATCGGGGTCCGAGCGCGCCGCAAACTCGGTCCCGATCAGGCCGCCTCCGCCTGCGCGGTTGTCCACCACGACCTGCTGTCCCCAGATGGCGGCAAGCTTGTTGCCGAGCAGGCGAGCCAGCAGGTCGCCGCTGCCGCCAGCGGCGTAAGGAACGATGAAGCGGACCGGGCGGGTTGGGAAATCCTGCGCGGCACTCGGAATCGACGCGAGTGCCACGATCGTCACAGCGGCAAGCAGCGTCAGCGGACGTATCGGATTGGCTCGCATGGCTGTGTCTCCGAGCCGGAAAACGCGTTCACGCGCGCGCTGCCATCGCTGGCGCTGCCTCTTCGCTGAGACTGAGCATCAATCTCCCGTGACCCTCGATCCGATCGTGGATGCCGACCGAGCGAAACGCCTCCCAGTAGTCGGCATGGGCGCCGGTCACCACCGGAATTCGGAGCGCGCCCTCGATCAGCGGTGCAGCGTCCGCCGCCGACCACTGATTGCACGGGATGTAGACGCCGTCCGCCGTCGGCGCTGAGGCCAGCACCTCCCGGGTGGTGGTCGCGATCTGCGCCGGGGTGACGTCCTGGAGCCGCTTGAAGACCACGTCCATGGTGTGATCGACCACCACCTGGAAACCGCTCGCGGCGAGAAAGGACACGGCCGATTCGTGCAGTTCCCGCGGATAGGGCGTCACCACGGCGACCTTGCGAACCCCGAGATGCGCGAGCGCACGTATCGCCGAACGGATACTGGTTGTGGCGGGAAGTCCTGTGGCCTCCTCGATCTGCTTAACCAGTTCGTCCTCGAACCCCTTGCCGCGCGTGGTCACCACCGGCATGCCGGTATGGATGATGTAGTCGACGTTGCGCGATGCAAGATATTTGACCGCGGTCACGATCGGTTCGAGCACATGCTGCTGGAAATTCTCCCGGCTCCAATGCTCGATATTGGAGGTGGTGGCGCACATCGAGACCCCCTCGGGAGCGAGCCGATAGAAGTCGTAGGCGGCCGTCTCGATCACGGTCGGGCTGAGGAGGCCGATGCGCTTGCGCCAGCCGAACGGCCGTTCAGGATTGCTCATCGCGTGCTTCCAACTATTTGCGCTGCACAAGATGTGCAGGCGTGGAAACAGTCTGATGGCTTTAGCCTCCGCTGGCAACGAGATCGTGGGCCGCCCGCAGCGCGGCGAGGGCATCGCATCCGGCGAAAACGAAGCCCGACACGCCGGCCTGCGCGAGCGCCGGCTCGAGCGCACCCGGCCGGCCGGCGAGCCAAACCGAAGCGCCTGCGCCGCGCAGCGCCTGCGCGGCCGCTGCCGCCTCGCGCGCATAAACATCGTCCGACGAGCACAAACATGCCATCCGGGCGCCGGACGCTCTCAGCGCCTCGATCATCTCGTCGCTGCTTGCGAAGCCGTCATTGCTCACGGCCTCGATGCCGCCGGCTTCGAAGAAGTTCTTGGCAAAGCTCGCGCGCGCGGTGAAGTCGGACGGCTTGCCGAGATTGGCGAGGAAGACTTTCGGCCGTGCGCCGGTGCGCGCGAGCATGCGGTCGGAAGCATCGCGCAACTGCTCGAACGGCTCGGCGAGCCGGAGGCGTGGCAGCGGCTCGATGCGGCACTCGACGGCGACGGACGTCTGCGCTACTGCCGCAACCTCGAGCACGGAGACCGGCGGTTCGGCAAGGTCGGGAAAATCGCTGGTGCCGGTGAGCGCATCCTTGCGGCGTGCCACGGCGGCAAGACGTTGGTCGCGAACGGCGGCGACTTTCTTCTGGATCAGGTCCTGTTCGAGAGCGGCCCATGCGCCGCCGGCCCGTTCGATCTCCTGAAACTCGCTCCACGCTGCGCCGCAGAGCTGCCCCGTGAGCTGCTCGATGCCGCCGGAACCGGCGCTGGGGTCGGCGACCCGCGCGAGATTGGACTCCTCCAGCAGGATCAATTGCGTATTGCGCGCGATGCGGCGTGCGAAGCGATCGGGCAGCCCTAGCGCCAGCGTGAACGGCAACACCGTGATGGCGTCGGCGCCGCCCAGGCCCGCGGCGACGACCGCGATGGTTGCGCGCAGCATGTTCACATAGGGGTCGCGCTTGGTCATCATTCTCCACGCGGTCTCCGCCGTGACGAAGGGCGGCACGGGTTCGAGCCCGCAGGCCTCCTCCACGCGCGCCCACAATTTTCGCAGCGCGCGAAACTTGGCGATGGTTAGGAACTGGTCGGCATCGGCGCTGAGACGGAAATAGATCATGGCGCGGGCGGCATCGAGCGCTCCGCCGCTTGCCTCGAGTGCCCGCAGATAGGCGACGGCGACGGCCAGCACGTAAGCCAGTTCTTGCGCCTCCGAGCCGCCGGCATTGTGGACTAGGCGGCCGTCGGCGCATGCAAATGGGCCGCGGAAGCCTTGCCTGCTGAGATCAGAAATCGCGGCAATGAACATCGGCGCCAGCCCGCTCCAGGGCAGATGGCTGCCGCCATGCGCAGCCGCGGCCCCGATCGGGTCTAAGCCGAAACGGATGGCCGTGGCGCCGGGCGCAATACCGCCGCGTTGGACCAATGCGGCGAGCCGGGTCGCGGTGTCGCGGCCGTCCGGACCGGGATCGAGCTCGACGCCGATGCCGGCATCGAGGTGGACGTCGGCAAGCGCACGCGCGAGTGCCTCCTCGGTGGCGGGGAGCCCGTAGCCGTAGGCGCCGACGGCGCCGGCGAAGACGAGCGCGAGCCCGGTCGCGCCGTTTTCGAGATCGTTCAGGGCCTCGGCATTTGCCGCCGCAGGTTCGGGATGGTCGACGCGCTGGACGATCGACCACGGCGTGCCGGGTGCGCGCCCCGTCACCGGTTGCGCGTCTGCCACCCGGCCGTAAAGCGCCTCGACGGCGAGCCCGTCATAGGTCTTGGCGACGAGCCGCTTTTCGAAAGGCGCGCCCTTGAGCACGCTTTCGACCAGCTTGCGCCATTGCTCGCGGGTGGCCGCGGGAAACTCGGCCGCCAGCGGTAGCTCGTCGGGCGGTGTCATAATCACAAACTGCCACGGAGCAAATGGCGGGCCAACAACCATCCGTCCGACGGATGATCATCTCGACGCAAGCGGCACGGGGAACGCCGAGGCGGGCGCCGTTACTGCGATTGTGGCGGCAGCTTTACCACGCCTTTGGTGTCGACCCGTGCCAGCGCATCGGCCATGCGCGTGCCGGCGATCACCTTTTCGGGTGCAATCTCGGCGAGCGGGACCAGCACGAAGGCGCGATCGAACAGCCGTGGGTGCGGCAGCGTGAGGTGCGGCTCTTTCAAGATCATATCGTCGTAGGCCAGCAGGTCGATATCGACCGGACGGGGGCCCCAGCGCTGCTCCTTGGTACGGTCGCGCCCGAGCGCGAGCTCCACCGCTTGCGCGCGCTCCAACAGCGCATGTGGCGTAAGCCCGGTTTCGACTGCGATGCAGAGATTGACGAAAGCCGGCTGGTCCTCGATCCCCCATGGCGGCGTGCGGTAGTCCGCGGAGCGGGCGAGCAGACGTACCCCCTCGTCACAGAATGCGGCGACCGCGCGATCGAGGGTGGCGCGTACATTGCCGACATTGCCGCCAAACGCGACGAGCGCTTCAGCCATCATTCCGGTGTCCCGGTTCCCAGGATTGCAATGCGTGGGCGGCACGCCCCCGTACCAACGTCGGAGACACTAACGAGCGCGCACGATGGTGACCCCGACATCGGCAAAGGTCGCCGCGATCGGCGCGTGGGGCTTGTGGACCGTGACCCGGACCCGTGCAACCCGTGGGAAGCGCTCGAGGACGGCGGCGGCGACCGCGCCGGCCGCGGCCTCGACCAGCCGATAGCGGCGGGCGCCGAAGGCCTTGGTGGCGATCTCCACGACCTGATCGTAGCCCACGGTGTCCGCAAGCTTGTCGGAGCGCGACGCTTCCGTCAGGTCGGTGTCGAGGACGAGGTCGAGACTGAAGGTCTGTCCGACCCGGCCCTCGTGCTGCATGACGCCGTGATAGGCATGGAGGGACAGCCCGGTGACAAACACGGCGTCGGTCATCGCGCGCCCCGAATGGCGGCGGCGATGCGCAGCGCCTGCACGGTCTCGGGGACGTCATGGGTGCGGATGATCGCGGCCCCGCCTGCGGCCGCGAGAAGATGGGCGGCGATCGATCCGCCCAGGCGCTGGTCGGGTGAGGCGGGCGAAACCTTGTCGATGAAGCGCTTGCGCGACGCGCCCACCAGCAGCGGCAGTCCGAAGGACTTGAGCTCGGAGAGCCGAGCGATGGCCGTCAGGCTCTGCTCCGGTGTCTTGCCGAAACCGATGCCGGGGTCGAGCACGATGCTCTCGCGCGCAATGCCGGCGCGCGCGGCGATCTCGAGCGAGCGGGAGAAGAAGGCCGCGATATCGGCCATAATGTCGATCGATGGATCGGCGTCGTGCCGATTATGCATGATGATCACCGGCACACCGTGTTCCGCCACCACCCGGGCAATGTCACCGTCGCGCTGCAGGCCCCACACGTCATTGACGATCGCGGCACCTGATGCGATCGCCCAAGCCGCTACCTTGGCCTTCATGGTGTCGATCGACACCGGCACGCCCAGCGCTATCGCGCCGGGAAGGACAGGCGTCAGACGCCGGATTTCCTCGTCGATCGGAACGGGAACGGCGCTGCCATAGGGGCGGGTCGATTCCGCGCCCACGTCTACGATGTCGGCACCCCCGGCAACCATCCGTTCGGCCTGCTCGATCGCGCTCGTGGGATCGAGAAAGCGACCACCGTCCGAAAAGGAGTCCGGCGTGACGTTGAGCACGCCCATGACCGCTGGCCGCCCGAGCGCCAGCAGGCGTGCGAGCGGATGCGCGGCGCCGTTCTCGTCGCGGGCGGAGGCATCGACTGGGCGCGCGAGCGTCATGGCGTGGCTTTGCGCCCGTCCCGGGAGGAGTGTCAAGCGCCGCTGACGCCGGGACAATGGGTGCCTGAGCGCGGCCGTTCCCCGACCACGGGCCCCATCAATATGTGATCTTGCGGGGAAGCTTTCTCGCGTGCTCGACCCAGCGGGTCACGAGCTTCTCGGACGGAAGAAAGCGGACCAGCTTGCGCTTCTTGTTGGCCTCGGCCATGGATTTTGCGAGCCTGGCCGGGTTGCGATACTGCAGCTCGGTCACGGTATCGACCCCGACCTCGCACAGAAGCCCGGCGTATTCCCTGCCCATGCCCTTGATGCGCAGCTTGTCGGCGATGTTCGCCCAGCGCAAAAGCCGCTTCTCGTCCAGGTCGGTCTGCGCTGACAGCAGCTTGCGTCCTTTCGGGCTCTTCGCCGCCTCCAGCAGTTTCTCGGCCGTTCTGATGCCGACGGCCTTGAGCGCATCGGCCTCGTCCGCATCGATATCTTCGATAGCGGTGATCGGGTAGGACATCAATTTCTCCTCGGTCCTGTCCAGCCGTTGTCGCTATCAGAAGTCAAACGAATTGCCGGGGACGGTGCCGGCGATCCCGCCGAAAGCATCGTCCCTTTGAATCTTTGCGTGCCAAGCCGAAGGGTGCGCGCGAGCCCGTGGGCACATGGTCCGCGCTCAGCCCGGCCGCCATCATTGTTGCGATGAAGCCCATGAGACTACCGCGCGCTCCAAACATGTCTGCCGGACTCGAACGCGGACGTCGCGCCGGCGTCACCGCGCCGGCGCCGGGCGTGCGTTGGATAACGGCCCGCACGATTGCGGCCGACCGCTCCTTCTATGGCAGAAGAATACCGACGGCCATCGTTCAAGGCCGTCTGGTCGACGCCCAAGCGGGCGCCGAGACGTCCAACGAGTTCGTTCATATGCCCCTCACCAGCCCCGCACTCTCGGCAGGTTGATCTCATATTAGGCAGGCAAAACTTGAGAACACAAGCGCCGCTGACAAAAGTGACGATGCGTTGTTGCATTCCGGCATCAGCGGCATCAGCGGCATCGCGCATTCTTCGCTTATTCCAAACTCGCAGGCTCGCGCAAGCAATGGGGATGCGAACGTTGTGATCAGCGGATACAATATGACAAGCTCGGTGATTGGCGCGATCAGCCGCGGCGCGCGTTCGTAGCCAGCGCAGCCTTGCGGTTGACCGTGCGTGCGAGAGAGCGACAATAGTCCACACGTTATCGGCGGGAATCGGGAATGATGTGATGAGCGAGCTCGATCATGATGGCACGATTTTCGTCGGCAAGGGTTCCAAGCCGGAGGTCCTGACGCTTGCGCTGGCCAATCGCCACGGGCTGGTGACCGGAGCAACCGGCACCGGCAAGACGGTGACCTTGCAGGTGCTGGCTGAAGGCTTGTCACGGGCCGGCGTCTCGGTGTTCGCCGCCGACGTGAAAGGCGACCTCTCCGGCATTTCCGAAGCCGGCGAAGCCAAGGAGGCTTTCGTCGCCCGCGCCAAGAGCCTCGGGCTCGACTATGAACCCGACCAGTTTCCGGTCGTGTTCTGGGACTTATTCGGGGAGCAGGGGCATCCGATCCGCGCCACCATTTCCGAGATGGGTCCGCTGTTGCTGTCGCGCCTCATGGACCTCAACGACGTTCAGGAGGGCGTGATCAATATCTGCTTCCGTGTCGCCGACGAGCAGGGGCTGGTGATCCTCGATCTCAAGGATCTGCGCGCTGTTCTCGGCTTTATCTCGGACCATGCAGCCGAACTGACCGTGCAATACGGGAACGTGTCGAAGGCGACGATCGGCACCATCCAGCGCCAGCTGCTGGTGCTGGAAAACCAGGGCGGGAGCAAGTTCTTCGGCGAGCCCGCTTTGGCGCTGAAGGACTTCATCCGCACCGACCGTGCGGGCCGCGGCTTCATCAATATCCTGGCGGCCGACAAGCTGATGGAGAGCCCCCGGCTCTATGCCACCTTCCTGCTATGGCTGCTGTCGGAGCTGTTCGAGGAATTGCCCGAGGTCGGCGATCCGCCCAAGCCGAAGCTTTGCTTCTTCTTCGACGAAGCGCATCTGCTGTTCAACGAGGCGCCGAAGGCCCTGCTCGACAAGATCGAGCAGGTGGTCCGTCTGATCCGCTCGAAGGGCGTCGGGGTCTATTTCGTGACGCAGAATCCGCTCGACGTGCCGGACAAGGTTCTCGCCCAGCTTGGCAATCGTGTGCAGCACGCGTTGCGCGCGTTCACGCCGCGCGACCAGAAGGCGGTACGGGCGGCGGCGGAGACGTTTCGCGCCAACCCCAAGCTCGACACCGCCAAGGTGATCATGGAGCTCGGCAAGGGCGAGGCGCTGGTCTCCTTCCTCGAAGGCAACGGCACGCCGTCAATGGTGGAGCGTTGTATGATCCGCCCGCCCTCCGCACGGCTTGGCCCGATCACGCCGGAAGAGCGCAAGGCGCTGATCGCCAGCAGCCCGGTCAAGGGCAAGTACGACCAGGCGATCGATTCCGAATCCGCCTACGAGGTGTTGCAGCGGCGCATGCAGTCTGGCGCTGCTGACGGGCCGCTCACGCGGCCCCATGCTCCGGGAACGCCGGAGGAAGCGCCGCCCCCGACCGGCGTCGGTAGCGTGCTGGCTGCTATCGGAGCCATGCTGGGCGGCATTTTCGGCACCAGCCGTCCCCGCGGGAGGCGCCTGTCCCCCGGCCAGCTCGTCGCCCGCGAAGTCACTCGCTCGGTCACCAACAAGGTCGCAGGCCAGATCGCCGCCGATATCGGGAAATCGCTCGGCGGCAAAACGGGCAGCTCGGTCGGCCGCGCCATCGTGCGCGGGACCATGGGCGGCATCTTGCGGCGGTGAGCGCTGCAGGAAGCCGTTCGGCCAACCCGCGTATCGCCTGCCTCCGTCACATTGCCGCATCGCGACCTTCGAGATTGCGGATCATTCCCCTTGCTTGCCGGACGCTTATTTCGCAAGTGCTTGTCGGCAAGCGATGACCGCTCGAAACCTGCAAACCCCAGAGCAACGACATGACCCCTTCGCAAGCGCTTCCCGCCGTGCTGCAGCAGATCGACGCCGGGCTCGACCAGAGCCTCGAGCGGCTGTTCGAGTTCCTGCGCATCCAGTCGATCTCGACCGATCCCGCCTACAGCAAGGAGTGTCAGACGGCCGCCGCTTATGTGGCCAAGGACTTGTCCGGCATCGGCTTTCAAACCAGCATTCGGCAGACCGAGGGTCACCCGATCGTCGTGGGCAAGGGTGGCGGTGAGGGCGACGGCAAGCGCCCGCGCGTGCTGTTCTACGGCCACTACGATGTGCAGCCGGTCGATCCGCTCGATCTGTGGGACACGCCGCCGTTCACGCCACGCATCGCGACGCTCCCCGACGGCCGCAAGATCATCGTCGCGCGCGGAGCCTGCGACGACAAAGGTCAGGTGATGACCTTCGTCGAGGCGTGCCGCGCCTTTGTGGCGGTCACCGGCCAATTGCCGCTCCCCATCACCATGATGATCGAGGGCGAGGAAGAATGCGGCTCCAACCACCTGTTCGGCTTCGTCAAGGACAACGCCGCGGAGTTCAAGCTGGACCTGGCGCTGGTCTGCGACACCAGCATGTGGGACCAGGCAACGCCGATGGTGACGACATCGCTGCGCGGGCTCGTTTACGAGGAGGTGAAGCTCACCTGCGCCGACCGCGATCTGCATTCCGGCCTGTTCGGCGGTGCAGCGCAAAATCCGCTGCGCGTGCTGGCGCGCATTCTGGCCGCCATGCATGACGACAACGGCCGTGTCACCATTCCCGGCTTCTACGACGGCGTGAAGGATCTTCCGCCCGACATCAAGGCGGATCTCAAGGGACTCGATCTCACGCCTGAGAATTTTCTCGCTGACGTCGGCCTCAAAGTGCCGGCAGGCGAGAACGATCGCATGCTGATCGAGCAGATCGCCACGCGCCCGACCGCGGAAATCAATGGCCTCATCGGCGGCTATACCGGAGAGGGGGCAAAGACCGTCATACCGGGGCAGGCCACGGCGAAAGTTTCCTTCCGTCTCGTCGGCGCGCAGGACCCGCTGAAAATCCGTGCGGCCTTCCACGCCTTCGTGCGCGCGCGCCTGCCCGCCGACGCCAAGGTCGAGTTCAAGAGCTTCGCTGGCGCGCCGGCCACCGAGCTTCCGTTCGACAATCCGGCGCTTGCCAAGACCCGTGCCGCGCTCGCGGACGAATGGGGAAAGAAGGCGCTCGCGATGGGCGAGGGTGGTTCGATCCCGATCGTCGGCGACTTCAAGCGCGTGCTGGGCATGGATACGATCATGGTCGGCTTCGCGCTGGACGACGACCGCGTGCATTCCCCGAACGAGAAATACGACCTCACGTCGTTCCATAAGGGGACGCGTAGCTGGGCAAGGATCCTGGCGTCGCTGGCGGAGGTGTAGGAGATCTCGTCGCTCGTCGTCATAGTTGCGGAGCACGCAGCGCCGACGCCCAGGCGCCGGGTCGGGCGGGGGCGGAACCGCCGGAACCACTCACCATTGCTGAGAGTTGTCATGGAAAGCGATGGAGGAGTAGATGGTCGCACCGATGATGATCAAGGAACATATGGAAGTTCTCGGTTCCGACGGCGTGCACGTCGGCACCGTGGACCATCTTGAAGGTCAGGATCAGATGAAGCTGACGAAGACCGACCCCGATGCGGACGGCGAGCATCATTTTATTCCGCTCGCATGGGTCGACCACGTCGACGAGCACGTGCATCTCAAGCAATCCGGCGCCGAGGCAAAGGCACGCTGGAAGACGCACTGACGCTAGCAAGCGCGCGCGCATAAGGAGCCCCGCGGCCGTTCCGGCGCGCGGGGCTCTTCGCGATGAGAGGCGGCTGCGTCTTCGGCTTGTTAAAGGGCCTTGTACCAGCGCTGATCGTAAAGCGCGCCGGTCGCGGAACCGAGCACTTTGCGGAAATCCTTGGTGTGGGTCCCGATCTCGTGGCCGTCGACGGCCTTCTGGTTCCGCCACACTTCGATGACGGTGAAGTGGTTGGGCCGCGTCTTCTGCTGGTAGACGTCGAATCGCAGGTTGCCGTTGTCCTTGCGGGTCGGATCGGCCAGTGCCTTCAGGGCCGCGACGCCGTCGTCTTTCTTGGGCGGGACGACGTCGACATGGGAGATGGCGACAGTCGCTCCGCTCGGAATGGCGGCGCTGTCCTTGGGACCCGCAGCCAGCGCGACATAAGGCCGTTCGTCGATCGGGGCGACCAGATGCGGCTCGATCTGCTGGCGGAAGGTCTTCACGTGCGCCGCCGCTGCATGCGCGTCATAGCTCTGCTGGTCTTTCCAGATCTCGATAATGGCGAACTGGTTTGCAGGTGTGCCGCGTTGGAAAACTTCATAGCGAACCATGCCGGGATCCTTGCGGCTGGCAGCCGCGAGCTGGCGCAGCAACGCTGCATCGGCGGCGCGGGACGCCGGCGTCACGTCCAGATAGGTGACCATATAAACGGTCGGATCGTTGGCATCCTGGGCGTGGGCGATGGTCAGGAAAGCGAACGGCAGCAGAGCCAAGGCAATGAGCGAACGCCACGAAACCTGCATGTTTTCCTCCCGGTGGTATTTTGTTTATGACGCTGATCGTTATGCGCTTCCTGCCGCTCCGTCAATGCGAGCGGGGCTGCGGCGTTGCAGCCGCGCCGCAATGGCGGAAAGCACGGCGAAGAGTGTCCCATAGGCGTCGAAGACGAAAGCGCGGGCCCTCGCGAGCCTCCCGTTTCAGAGTCCCGGCTGGGTCAGCAGGGTTGGGATCGACCGTCCGCGGATGTCGTAGACGCGCGCGTAGACCACGCCGTCGCGTACGACCTCGGCCAGCAGCGGGGCATCGAGTTTGGCGCAGTAAAACTCCCCCAGCATCATCGCGAAGTCGGCGCCCGCGGGATCCCAAGTGGTTTCGAAATCGGGGCCGAGTTCGACCTGCGGCGAGCGGTGCGGCCCGCAGACGGCAATCTTCCAGCGGCGGCCGGGAGACTTCGTTTCGCCGCGCTCGGCAAGCTTCGCCAGCAGCGCTTGTGAGGCCTGCTTCAGCGAGAGCCCCCAATAATCGAGCATGAAGCGATCGCGTTCGCGCGCTACGCCGCCGGAAAGCAGATTGAAATGGGTGTATTCGTAAGGGTGCAGCCGTACCATTTCGACGACCGGAGCGCCGATGCCGGCAATGAAGACGATCCCCGCCATGATCGGCGCGGATCGCCACCGCTGCGACGCGAGCCGGACGACAAACGCGCCGGCGAGGCCGGCGAGCACTGCGAGCGGTGGCAACACGAATACGAAATGCCGGATGCCGTTGTACATCGCCGGCCGCAACGCGATCGTGGTGGCGAGCGGCAACAGGGCGGCGAGGGCGATCAGGAGAAAAACCGCGCGCCGGTTGAGGGCGCTACCCCCTGCGAAGGCCGCAAGCAGGGCGCTCACCGCGCCGCCGAATCCCAGGACCGACAGGATCACCGGCAGCTTGAGCGCGAATAGCGTTGGCACGTAAGCACGCGGCATATCCGGAACGGAAACCAGATGTCCTTCGAACAACTCCTGCCACGGCTTTTCGAAAAAATGGGAGAAGTATTCAGCGGCGCGGAACGGGTTGAGCGGATCGACCACGGACCACGGCCAAATCAGCGCCATCACGGCGTAGGCCAGCACCATGAAGGGCAGGAGCGCCAGGAGGAAATGTCCAAGCCGCACGGCGGCCGCGCGGATGCCAGCGGCGCGGGCCTCGACCGTGAAGATCAAGGCCACGGCCGCGAGCGCGGCGATCAGTCCGAACGCGCCCATGATGCGGGAGCCGAACGCAAGGCCGAAGCCGATGCCGACGGTGCTTCCGGTCGCCAGCGACACGCGTGGATATTGCTCCAGGGCGCGCACCGCGCCGAGCAGGAAGATCGCCATTGCGACCGCGAAGGGGGAATCCTTCGGGTTCATGAACATATGGCCGTAGTAGAGCGGACAGGCGGCGAGCAGCGCGAGCGCCATAAGCCCCGCGAGCGGCCCGCCCGTTCGCCGGCCGATGCGCCACGTGACCAGGAGTCCGACAATTCCCACCGCCGCGCCAATCAAGCGGCGGGTCTCGAACAGCGTGAACGGCAGCAGCTTGGCGGCGAGCGCCGCAAGCAAGTCGAAGCCACCGCCGTAATAGTACAGGTTCACCCACGACAGCGCGCGTTGGTCGCTGAAGCCTGAGGCGTAGAGCTTGAGCAGCAGATCGCCGTATTCGGCGTGGGCGTAGTCGTCCCAACTCAGACCGTAGTCGCGAAACGTCAGCAGCGCGAGGACGCCCACAATCCCTACGACCAAGAGAGCGAGCGCATCCAAGATGCGGCTCGTCGTCAGTTCCGCGGACGAGGGCGCGGGGATAGGCGTCACGAGGGCCACGGGATTTGGGTCGGGTTCCGCTCGGTCGAACATCTGGCCACGGATCATGGCGCGATTTGTCGATGGCAGTGGGGCCGCAGGCGCGCAGATGGCGACATGGGCGCGTCTGTCGCGTCAGCGCCCGAAAGGCGGCAGGACTATCCGCCTTCCAACGACCTGGGATGCTGATCCTGCTGAAGGCCGCCCAGCCGGAGCGCCGGCGGGGCGGCCCCAGTCCATTCTCGAATCGAGACGAGCAACTACTTCATCGCCGCGTCGTACATCTTGGCGACGTATTCCCAATTCACCAGATGATCCGTGAACGCCTTGAGATAATCCGGCCGCCTATTGCGATAATCGATGTAGTAGGAATGCTCCCATACGTCGCAGCCGAGGATCGGCTTGCCGCCGTGCACCAATGGGTTCTCGCCGTTGGCGGTCTTGGTGACGACGATCTTGCCGTCCTTGACGGCCAGCCAGGACCAGCCTGAGCCAAATTGCGTGACGCCGGCTTGAATGAAGTCCTCCTTCATCTTCGCGACCGATCCCAGATCGGCAATGATTTTCTTCTCGAGATTGCCGGGAATCTTGTCGCCGCCGCCATTCGGCTTCATCCATTGCCAGAAATGAAGGTGATTGTAGTGCTGACCCGCATTGTTGAAGAGACCTGGATTCTTGCCGAAGCTGCCCTTCACCACGTCCTCGAGCGATTTTCCTTCCCACTCCGTACCTTTGAGGAGGTTGTTGCCGTTGTTGACGTAAGCGAGGTGGTGCTTGTCGTGATGATATTCGAGCGTCTCGCGTGACATGTAGGGGGCGAGCGCGTCGTAGGGGTAGGGAAGATCCGGCAGCGTGAAGGACATCGGATTGCTCCTCGAATGTTCGAATGGGCGGGACCAGGTGAAAACCCGGTGAGCTATGGCAACGGGCGCACGTCAGTCCCGGTTCCCGGTTAACTCATTAGGCCGCCGCGGGTGCCGGGGCAACGCATGGCGCTCTCCATTCCATGTGCTGGCGGCAGTCCGCGCGTGATCCGGTTGGGCGCTGTCGGTTCCGGAAAACACGCGTGCCTGCCAGCGTCGCGGACACGCACGCATCTCTCGTGATTGGGGGTCGTGCGCGGTGCCCCGGGGTGTTAAGCAAGATCGAATTCGGCCGCATACCGGTCACATTAGTTATTGCGGTCGAACCGGAACGGGGTCAAATTCTTTAGTAACCATAGCACCATGGCTCTGTCGGGGGTAACCGGTTCGCGCTGGGACTTGGATATATGTCGGTGATTTTGTCGTTGTTGGGTATCGTGCTTGCCGCCGCGGGCGTCGCGGCAATCGGATTCGGTATTCCAATCAATGAGTTCACTCTTGGCACCACGCTTGTCCTGGCGGGCACCACCGGGTTGGCCGGAGGCTTGGTTCTGATCGGGTTGGCGGCGGTGGTGGCCGAGCTTGGTCGGATCACCGAGGCGCTCAAGACCCGTCCGCTGGCCAGACCCGCAGCGCGTCCGCCCGAGGCCGTCGAACCGGTGGTGCCTGCGGCTCCCTCGATCGTTGCGGTTCCCACGCCCGGGATCGCCGCGAGTGTCCGGCCTTCCCAGGCAAGCATCCCATCTCAGGCAAACGTGCCGCCGCGCCTAAGGCACGAGGCGCCGGTGCGCGACGCGCGTCCGATCGAGGCCGACATGCTGGCTTCGCCGCCGTCAACAGTCGACGCGTCGTCCAACGCGATCGAGCGGCTGCGCTCAAGCATTCCGCGCGCGGAGCGACCCAAGCCCTCGCTGGCCGCTGACCACGACGATGTGCCGCTGTCCCCGAACGGCGGGCACCATCAGGCACAACAGCCCATGCCTCCGTCCGGTCAAAGCCAGTTGCCCGAGCCGAAAGTGCCGACGGACGACCGCGCGGGCGACGCGGCTGTCGACGTGTTGAAGGCATCACGGTTGGATTTTCTGTTTCGTGCGAGGCCGGCACGTCCCACAACCTCGCCCGAGAACTTCGATGCCTTCTGGCCTTCCGAACGCCGGGTTGGCAGCGTAGAGGCCGAGGCTGGGCCAAAAGTCGAGGACGTCCAATCCCAGCCGGATCAGGCAGTGTCCGTCCAGGATCCCCCGCAGGAGTCGACACCGCCGCAAGAGCCGCCGGCGACAGCGATCCTGAAGTCCGGCGTCGTCGAGGGCATGGCCTATACGCTCTACACCGACGGATCCATCGAAGCCGAGCTTCCTGATGGAACGGTGCGGTTCGGCTCGATCGCCGAGTTGCGCGCGCACATCGAAAGCAACTCGTAAGCCGCGACGCCGACGCTTCTTGTCTGCCGCCGAATCCCGGCTGCACTGCAATCACCTTTCCGAAGTTTCGTTCGGCGCAAAGCGCAACGCGACGCCGTTCATGCAGTAGCGTGCTCCCGTCGGTTTGGGGCCATCGGGAAAGACATGGCCGAGATGTGCGTCGCATGATGCACAACGGACCTCGGTCCGGCGCATCAGCCACGAGCGCTCCTCGTGTTCTCTCACCGCTCCGTTGTCGACCGGCGCCCAGAAGCTGGGCCAGCCGGTGCCCGAATCGAACTTGGTGCTCGACGAGAACAGCGAAGCGCCGCAGCAAACGCATTTGAAGAGGCCCGGACGCTTCTCGCGGTTGAGTGGGCTTGAGAAGGGGCGCTCTGTGCCATCCTGGCGGGCGACGTGGAACTGCTCCGGCGTAAGCTGTTTCTTCCACTCGTCATCGCTTTTCGTGACGGTTGGAGCAGGATTGGGGTTCATGTCGTTCAACCTCGGTCGCAATGAGCTTTCAAGCATCCTCGCGGGCGTTCGGGGACGATCGGCAAGTCTACCTTGTCGACGCGCCCGGCGATCGGAGCGATGCGCGAAAAATCAGCGTGCAACTTCGCGGGTGCCGCCGTCGAGACCGCTGAAATCGCTGAGTTGCGGACGCTTGTCTCGTAACGCCTAGAACATGCCACAAGTAATTAAAGATTATACACATCCAGTACAAAAACACTTCTTGCCTTTTACAGAAGGCATGAATAGAAGTGCAGTCAAATTATATTTCCGATTGCATTCGACGCATTGGGTTCGCGGCGCACTCGCAGGCACGGACGTCGAATACGCAGGAATGCAAGTTCACCGAGGGACCTGAAGATCAAAACGCGGCAGGAAAAACAGCGATGAGCGAAAGCATGGCGGGGGGAACATTCATCGAGCTGACGGCGTCAATCGTTTCGGCATATGTCAGCAACAATTCGGTGCCGACTGCGGACTTGCCCGCTTTGATCGGACAAGTGCATTCGGCTCTGACGCGGGTATCGAGCGGGCACGGCGAAGTCCCGAGCGAGCCGCCCAAGCCGGCGATCTCGGTCAAGAAGTCGGTTACGCCGGATCACATCGTCTGTCTCGAGGACGGAAAGAAATTCAAGTCCCTCAAGCGTCACCTGCGCACGCAATACAATATGACGCCGGAGCAGTACCGCGAAAAATGGGGGTTGCCGCCGGACTATCCCATGGTTGCCCCGAACTACGCGGCCGCGCGCTCTCATCTTGCGAAACAGATGGGGCTCGGCCAGCAACGGCGGCGGCGCAAGTAGCCGGCTCGGCGGCTGGCCTCGTATCTTGCGCGGCGTCGCGCGAGCCCCTTGACCGCTTACGCGGTAGCCAGTGCAGCGCGGGCATCCGCGCGAATGCGCTCGACCATCGAACGAAATCCGTTTGAGCGCTGGGGCGTCAGGTGCTCGCGCAGGCCGAGGCGCTCAAACAGCGCGATCGCGTCAGCGGAAAGAATCTCTTGGGCGGGCTTGCCGGAAAACATCGCGAACAGGATGGCGATGAGCCCGCGCACGATATGAGCGTCGCTGTCGCCGCTGAAGGTTAGCGCCGGTCCACTTTGGCCATTGGGGCGCACGGTGGTCGCAAGCCAGACCTGGCTTGCACAGCCCTGCACCTTGTTCGCGTCGGTGCGATCCTGGTCGGACAACGGGCTCAGAGCGCGGCCTAGCTCGATGACATAGCGGTAGCGATCGTCCCACTCCTCCAACAATGAGAAGTTGTCGATGATCTCGTCGAGGGTCGTCATGGTGTCGGGCGAGGCCGCGTTCATGGTTGTGCCTTAGCGGATATATAGGAACGATGATATAGTCCGCGAATAACCGTCAGAAAAGAATGGTCCAGCCTGCAAGCGCTGGTCGATGCACGCCGTCGGCCCGCTCAGCGCTGTGGAACCATCGCGGAGGCCGAGGCGGTTGCGATCAGGTCGGCCGATCGCTGCGCGTTTCCTTGCGGCTTTGCGGGCCGCGCCACCCGGGCGCCAAATCAGCCGGCGAAAGCGTGTGTTGCGAAGGGCGCGGGGTGGGAAGCGGGAGAGCCGTGCCGTTCGCGGCATTTGCCGTAGTTCCGGCGTCCTGGGACCCAAAATGCTCGTTGAAATAATCGTAAAGCATCTTGGCGCCCGCCTGTGCTCGATGTCCGATCGCGACCGCGGCTTGCGACCCGACGCTGCAAGCGTCGGGCTGGCGCCCGCAGAATGATCCCATGTCGGTGACCGTAGCCTTTGCCGCCGACATCGCCTCAAGGGCGCTCACGTTGATCGTCGGGGTGGGCTGTGATCCGCCGCTCGGCAGCAGCGCCAGGATAACCGTGAGCCAAAATGCCATCCGCAAGAGAAATCGCATGACCTTGCCTTAGTCCCTGCTCGTTGGTCGTCGCATTGGAGCGGACCGTACGCGTAAGACTTGAAGCGTCGGTTGGAGATATCCCGCGCCTTTTTCCGGTATTCGACGCGAATGAACCGAATTCTTTTGGAAAATGCGAACAATCGGCATTTAATTCAAATCCGAACGACCGGGCCGGCGCGCCATTCATGGGCCTAACATGCGCGCTCCGGCGTCGCCCCATGATCCGGCCGAGCCCGAGCCGGGGCGTGTCTCGGCAACCGACCATTCACCATTCTACCCGAATACGCCGGTGGGAAAGCCGCGAAGTACCGCGGAAAATAGGCTCGCGCGTCCCTACCCGGTTGCTGTTTTAGCGTTCGCTTAAGCGGCCTCTGACACCATTGCGCCAGCGAATAAGGGGGGCGCGTCCCAAACACCGGGCGTGCACATAAACGTGGTTTCATCCGCTCGGCTTCGAGATTGCATCGGCACGGGGGTCCCGCTGGGCGCCGCCGGCGCACTGACCCGCATCGCCACCCAGATAGGGGTGAAGACAAGTGCGTAGTTCCACCGCACGCGCCGGCCGGGGGAAAAGCGTCCACGAGGAGGATCGTGGACCACCTCTATTCCGGGTGCTGGGATGGGGCCCGAGGGATGTGGCGGGCTTCGCGATCGGCGCGTTCGCCACGATCGCCATCCTCTCCAACGTGCTGTTCATGCAATCCGGCTCGCATCCGGCCCCCATGTTCAAAGACGCGTTCGTTCCGCCGAAACCGGCAACGAAACCGGTAAAGGATGGGCTCGTTCCGACGACGAAGCCGGTGGAAGCGACGGACAGTGCCCCGGGTCCCGCGATGGTCCCGCGCCCGCGGCCGGCGGATCCCGTGTCCGCCCCGGCGCCGGCCAAGGTCACCGCCCCGTCCGGCTCACGGACGCCCGGTGAGATCATCGGCGACATCCAGCGCGAATTGGTGCGGCGGGGCTACTACGACGGCGTGGTCGATGGTCTCTATGGTCCCAAAACGGACGCTGCGATCCGCGATTTCGAACAGGCCGCCGGCCTCAAGCCGAGCACCGAGCCGAACGAGGCGCTGCTGCAGGCCATGGTGCGCTCGCCGGCCAAGCTGACCAAGGCAACGCCGCCGTCCGCTGCCGGCGGACGTGCGACGCCGGCTCGCGCGGAGGCCGCCGTCGATCGGCCGGCGCCGTCGAAGCGCGTCATCGCCCTGCAGCGCGCGCTCGCCGAATATGGCTACGGGCAAATCAGGCCCAGTGGCATCATCGATGCCGAGACGCAGGCTGCGATCGAGAAATTCGAACGCGAACGCAAGCTGCCGATCACCGGCCAGGCGTCAGAGCGCGTTGTGCGCGAACTCGCCGCGATGACCGGCCGGCCGCTGGAGTAGGTGCTGGCGGCAACGCGGTTGCATAATCTCGTCCGAAAGTCCGCCGTTCGGGCGCAAGCGTCGCTCGGTTTTCGGCAAGCCACATCCAGGCCCGGCAAAGAATGCGGGGTGCACAACCTCGTCTTATTCGCTCGCGTGGTGGATACTGGATCGCCCGTGTGTTCGCGGGGCAGGACCCGCGAGAAATTTGGAATGCGCCTCAAATCTGCAATCTGGGTTGCCGCCTATATCCGCCGCTGCCACATCGAAGGCGCGTTCGCGGCCGTCCGCCGGCGCGGCGCCGAGGAGGCGGGAGCCATATTCGTCAAGCTCAATCGGCTTGACGGGACCGCCGAGTTGTTCGGACCAGCGCCGCAAAGCGTCTTCGACGATGCACGTCCCTCAGACCGGCTCTTCATCCGATGCCTCGGTGAACTGCCGGCTCCCGAGGCCAAGGTCGAGGAACGTCTCACGCGCGAACTGCGTTTCGATCCCGACGTATGGATCGTCGAGATTGAGGATCGCGCCGGGCGGCATTTCCTCGACCAGATCGTCGCGTGAGGACGAAACACTCTCCTATCGTTCGCCGCTGCGGATGCGCTCATCCTGTTGAAGGTCCGGGCGGCGCGAGCTCTCGGACAGGGCCCGGCGGGCGTTCTCCCCCGCCGGTGGCCACGGGGCCGGTTCGTAATGGACGTGACTGTTCTCGGCAGGGTCGGCGTTGCGCCAGATCGAGATCAAACGGCAGGCCGCATCGACGCTGATCGCGGCGTAGAGCTCGGCAAGTTCGTAAACGCGATCGACCGACTGTCCGGCCCAGGGCGTCATGAACAGCAGCACGCGCCGCAACGTCTCCGCCGGCAATTCGACGGCCTTGGCGGCGACCACCATCGGTTCGCCCATCTCGTCATTGACGATCCGGCGGGCCTGCGCCCGTGAGACGCCGAGCATGCGCCCGAGTTCACCGACCAGCGTCTCCGTGTTGTGCTGGAGCGCCGCCGATTCGAGGCGCCAGATGTCAGCACGCTGTGCCGCGGCGAGCCGCGGCGACGGAATGGCCAAGGCATAGTCGAGATTGATCAGAATCAGCCGGCGCTCGGGCGCGTCCGCGGCATAGAACAGCTCGGAGAGCTGGCAGGCCAGGGCCTGTGCGGGATCGGCAGAAGCGGGACCCTGCGCCGTGGGCGCGGCAGCAAGAGACCGTGCCGAGATGACCGCCGCATGGGCGGCGCCGTGCTGCGCGGCGATGGCCTCCAGGTCAGCCGCGGTGAGGCAGGGCGAATGCTTGAGGATCGGGGCCGCAACTTCAATGACGTCGCGTGCCAGCCGCGCGATCACGGCCTGGGGGGCCGACGGGTAGGGGGCCAGCCGCGCGGCCAGGGCCGCCCGTTCCGACAGGTCGGCGGCATCGATGAGCCGCAATGCCAGCTCGGTGTAATAATGTTCATCTTCGGGGGGGTGAGTCGGCCGCTGCAGATAAAGATGGGTGAGCACGCGCAGCAAAGTCGTGCGCATGTCGATTTCGCTCCCGGGATCGAGCAGATTTTCGAGCTCGGCCAGGGTCTGGGGCGGCTTCGTCATTAAAAACTGCGCTTTTGCTGCAACACTTCGCCTCTGAATGAGCCTAAAGCCCCGTCGTTAGCAGAGCGTTAACCTTGCGGCTCTCAAATCGGGTAGAACTGATTTGCGGCGTGGGGGCCGGCAGGGGGCGGGGGCGACGAGATGGGCACTGTCATCAGTTTTCCGGGAGCGGGATCCAGCACGCGTGGTGCTAGGTCGATCGCGCCCCAATCCGGCGGAGCAACCGTCGTGATTCTTCCCGTGGTGCGGATCGAGCGCTACGACGACGAGCCGATGGCAAACCTCAAGCGTGAGGCGAACACAACTCCCCGCCGGCGCCGGCGCCGGCGTGCCAGCCGCTCATAAGGCGGCAAGCAACGCGGCAAGCATTGTCCCCGGGCGCGCTGCCAGAGGGACGTCCATCGGCGCCTGCAACGGGCGTCCTGACACCGCCGCGGATCTCACTTTCAGGTAAGAATCGTTATTGCGGGCGGCACTGCGCGGACGCGAGGGCGCTCCGCGCCGCTGGGACCCAGCCTGTTTCAGGCGCGAGCGCGCGAATCACGATCAGGCCCGTGGTTGTCGGGGATGCCACGATCAATCGGTCCGCCGCCGTGATGTCTTCGTTCTCGGGCAATTCCGCGCGCTGCGCTGCCGTCATGAGGTCAAGCTCGATCACCCTGCGGCCGGCGGCGCGATCGTTGATGGCGTAATAGGCGATGTCGGAGCGGGTATAGAACGAGACCGAGGTATAGGCCTGACTGATCGGCACGGAGAATTTCAACGGCCCGCGCGACAGGTCGTAGCGGCAGATCGACACCTCGAAGGCCGGATCCATGAATGGCAGCACCGCATTCTCAGGTGTTGGAGTCGGCAGCGGAACCACGGCGTTGACTGGAGCGATCGCGGAAACGCGAGCATAGGCGTCCTGGCTCGCCATGCGGGGCAGGATGAGAACAGTGCCAAGATGCACGATGCCGGCAAGCAGCAATGCCCCGAGCAGCCATAGCACCAGACGGATCACAGGCATGCCCTCTTGGTGATGGCAGGCATGGGCGCATCGCGCCCGGTGCGCGTCGCCATTCCGATCGGCGTGTCATAGAGCCGCAAGACCAGGAGATACTTCTCGACGCCGCCGGTTGGCAGCCAGTTGCCGGGGCGCGCGCGCGGGCCGACGGTGACGTCGAAGCTCCCGTCCGCATTGCGAATGATTTCCTGGCTGGTGAAGCCATGCCGTTGCGCTGAATTTGCCACCAACCGACCCTCCGGATTGTACAAGGTGAGGGTCCAGAAACGAGCCTGCGGCGTAATCCCGCTCAACAGCACGTCGCAGCGTCCGTCGAGGAGCTGCCCGGCATCGTCGGCATTCGCGTAAAAGGCCACCCCGTCTCCCGAACCGACAGGGAGCTCGCCGGTGCGGGCGACCATAGCGCGGGCATACGGGTCGATGCCCTGCGTCCCGTTCTTCGGCCATCCGGTCCATGCCCCGATTGTGACGCCGCCATAGGCGGTGCCCTGGGTCAAAGCCACCCAAGTCGCACCAAGGCCGATCGCTGCGGCAATGGCGAGTGCAAGCATCGTTCCGAAAAGCAAACGCACGTCAGGTCCGATATGGCGTGATCGTCAGAGCGATGGACTTCAATCGCCGCGAGCCTGACCAGCCGGCTGTTGGTCAGACGCGGATGCGTACGTTCCCGGACCGCGCGGCGTCGTCTCGTCCGAGGCCTTGGTCAACTCACCGCGGGCGGCAAGCCCGCGCGTGGCGTCATCCATCAGCTTTTCGACCCGGATCAGGGCGTCGGCCCCGCGCTTGGTCAGAGCCGACGGGCGACTTGGCCCCGCATCGGCGGTGCTGTCCTTCTTGGGTTCCGCGCCCGCGCGTGCCGTGGTCGCCGGCTGGCCGCCGAGACCTGGGATCTGCTTGAGCTCGATTCCCTGGTGGGCATAGGCCATGATCGTATGCCATGTCTGCGCCGGCAGCGATCCGCCGGTCATCTGATGCATCGACGTGTAATCGTCGTTGCCGTACCAGACGCCGCAGACCATGTTGCCGGTGAAACCCACGAACCAGGCGTCGCGGTAGGCGTTGGTAGTGCCGGTCTTGCCTGCGGCCTTGATGCCGTCGAGGATCGCACGCTTGGCGGTGCCGTCTTCCACCACCTTGCTCATCATCAGGTTCATGTCCATGGCCACCTGCGGCGTGAGCACCTGAACCGGTTTCTTGCCGTCGCGGTCCCAACGCCAGATCAGATCACCGGCACCGCTGCGCACTTCGAGCACGGCGTGCGGGGCCATCGCCTTCCCGAGATTGGGAAACATCGTGTAGCCGGCGGTGTGATCGAGCACCGTCACCTCGTCGGCGCCGATTGGCATGGAGGGCGTATCGGGCAACGGCGTGCGCAGGCCGGCCTTGCGCGCGGTGTCCTTGATCTTGGCGCGCCCGATCTTCGGGTTGCCGTTGCCGAGCGCGATCGACAGCTTCACCGGAATGATATTGATGGAGCGCACCAGCGCCTGCGTGAGCGTCATCGAGCCGGAAAAACCGCCGCTGTAGTTCTTCGGGCACCAATTGCCGATGCAGACCGGCGAGTCGACCACGACCGAGGTCGGCTTGAAGCCGTTCATCAGCGCGGTGGCGTATACGTAGGGTTTGAACGATGAGCCCGGCGCGCGCAGGGCATCGGTCGCGCGGTTGAATTGGCTCTCGCTGTAGTCGCGACCGCCGACCATGGCGCGCACGGCGCCGTCGATGTCCATCAGCACCGCGGAACCCTGCTTGGCCTTGTATTCGCGTCCGTACTCCTTGAGCGCGTTCTGGACCGCCTGTTCGCTGTTTTTCTGCAGGTCGACGTCGAGAGCGAGGCGCACGACGAAAACGCGCTCGTGCACCGACTTCGGCAGGGTTTCGGCCAGCTTCTTCATCTCGTCGAACGCCCAGTCGAGATAGTAATTGGGCGAGCGCTCATCGCGCCGATCGACAGCCATCGCAGGATTACGTCGCGCGCCGAAGACCTGGCCCTCGGTCATGAACCCGGCCTCGACCAGGTTGTCGAGCACGACGTTGGCGCGCGCGCGCGCGGCCGGCAGATTGATGTGCGGCGCGAATTTCGATGGCGCCTTGAACAGGCCGGCCAGCATCGCCGCTTCCGACAAGTTCACGTCGCGCGCGGACTTGTTGAAGTAAAACTGCGCCGCCGCATCGACGCCGAAGGTGCCGCCGCCAAGATAGGCGCGATCGAGATAGAGCTTGAGAATTTCGTTCTTGGGCAGCCGTACTTCAAGCCAGAGCGCCAGGAATGCTTCCTTGACCTTGCGCTCGATGGTGCGCTCGTTCGACAGGAACAGGTTCTTGGCCAATTGCTGGCTGATGGACGAACCGCCCTGCACCACGCCGCCGGCCCGCGCATTGGTGAGCATTGCGCGGAACAGGCCGGGAATGTCGATGCCGAAATGCTCGTAGAAGCGACGGTCTTCGGTCGCGAGCGTCGCCTTGATCAGGTGATCGGGAAATTGGTCGAGCGGGATGGCGTCATTGTGCCGAATTCCGCGCGAGCCGACTTCGTTGCCGTAGCGGTCGAGAAAGGTGACGGCGAGTTCGGATTTCTTCAGCCAATCATCGTCCGAGGTTTCCCGGAAGGCGGGGATGGCGAGCGCCAGCATCACGATCAGGCCGCCCATGCCAAGCGTCAGCGCCTCCGACGTCGGCTCGACGAAGTACCAGCGCCGCCAGCCCGCGACATGGAAGCGGTCCATGAATACGGTGAAACGCTCATAAAGCTCGCGCGCCCAAGTCTTTGCCTGATACAGACCGAAGTCGATGCGCGAATCGAGATCGAGAAAAAAGCGGCGCAGCCGTGCTTGCCAGCCGTCCGGGTTGCCGCCGGTGTTGAAGAGATTACGCAAGGTGCCCTCGAGGCCGCGGCCCAACCACGGCGAAGCGGAACTGCTCAGCCGTTGCTATATGTTTACCCGATCATGTCTAGCCGGTCCAAAGGTTCCAAACTATGGCGGGACGGCCACAAGATGAGTGGAACATCAGTCGGTGCCGGGTGATTTCCGCTCCAAGCAAACCGCCCGGCGCGGCATGCGGCACGCTCACCGAGGCGTTCACCAATGGGCGGTGACGACAGACCGTTTTGGCAGCGCAAGTCATTGAAAGAAATGACTGATTCGGAGTGGGAGAGCCTCTG
>Ga0207708_10000116_pt1 | contig 61472 bp, 55 predicted proteins | sample KBSK5101metaG_FD_184340 | JGI IMG/M metagenome (GOLD analysis project Ga0207708, IMG submission 184340) | Corn, switchgrass and miscanthus rhizosphere microbial communities from Kellogg Biological Station, Michigan, USA - KBS K5-10-1 metaG... | ecosystem: Host-associated > Plants > Roots >... | reverse complement strand
GTGTACCAATCGTTGTGGGCGATGGAGCGGCGGCGGCCGGACGGGAAAGAATGGACGCTGGACGAGAAGCTCAACATGATCCACGCCGCCGGCTTTGACGGTTGCGGCGTGCGGTTTTTCGACTACAAGTATGCGAAAGAGATTACGGATTTCCTGCGTTCGCACAATATGACCTGGCAGGCACAGTGCTATCCGCAAAAAGTGGACGACCTGAAGCCCATCCTCGAGCACGTGAAGGAGTTGGGAGCGGATCACATCAACCTGCAACCCGATGTGCGGCCCTACTCGATCCAGGAATGCATACCCTATATCGAGGGCTGGCGGCGGCTCGCGCACGACGCGAAGATTCCCGTGCATGTCGAGACGCATCGGGATCGCATGACCACCGATCTGTTCTTCACGATGCAGTTGCTCGACTGCTTTCCCGACCTGCGTCTGACGGGAGATCTGTCCCATTACGTGGTGGGCCGCGAATTCGCCTGGCCGATAAGTGACGTCAACCATGGCTACATGCATCGCATTATCGACAATTGCTGGGGATTCCACGGTCGTGTAGCCAGCCGCGAGCAGGTGCAGGTGCAGATCAGTTTCCCGCACCACAAGGACTGGGTCGACCTTTTCATGGGTTGGTGGGAGTACGGTTTTCGCTCCTGGCGCAAGCGCGCACCCAAGGACGCTACGTTTACATTCCTGTGCGAACTCGGTCCCAAGGAATACGCGATGACGGGCCCCGACGGATACGAGTTATCGGACCGGTGGCAGGAGGCGAACCTCCTGAAGGACATGATTCGCGCGCTCTGGAGCCGGATCGAGAAGGAAGAGAGATCGTCGGCAAAAGCGGCCTGAGTCCTGCTACCGCATTTCCCGCTTTCCGGTGCTGCGGACGTACAATAAAACGTCGATCACGACGAAAATGTCCGGAGACCGGGAATGAGCGACGATCACTTGGTCATGGCTGGCAGGCTGCTCGCCGCAGTCCTGGCAGGCGGATTGATCGGCCTGGAACGCAGCTTCCGCGGCCGCCCGGCCGGTTTCCGCACCCATACCCTGGTCTGCATGGCATCGACGGTGCTGATGCTCATCACCGTTTACGAGTGGCAATGGATCCAGTCTCACACCCCGGACAGCATCCGCATGGATCCCACGCGTATGGCCCAGGGCATCATGACCGGCATCGGCTTCCTCGGCGCGGGCGTCATCTTCAAGGAAGGCATCACCGTGCGGGGGCTCACCACCGCGGCCTCGATCTGGATCACAGCGGCGCTCGGCATACTGATCGGCATCGGTTTCTACTTTCCGGCTACGGTGACGACTGCGTTGGCAATATTCGTATTGTCGATATTCCGCTGGGTTGAATCGCACATGCGTACCCAAAACTATGCGCGGCTTGTCATCGCATTTCGCCGCGGCCAGGCGCTCGACGAAAGGGTATTGCGAGCGGAACTGGCCGGACACGGATTCGACGCTGCGCATATGAGCTATCGGGTCGGTGAAACCGGCGAAGTTTTCGAATACAGGATGATGATCCAGACGACGCGGCCGGAAAATTTCGGCAAGCTCGCCCAAAATCTCTCTTCCAATCCTCTCGTCAAGGAATTCCGCATCGCGCCAACAGGCGATTGAGCTTGCTCCGGCGGCAGGGTGCCATGGGTGACCGGCGGACGTTCATGAACTTCACGGCAACCTAACTGACGGCTGGCCCGCTATATCAGCCCACGGGTTCGCGCGCGAGGACTTTGGATAATGCTTCCGCGATCTGCCGCAGATCCAGCGGTTTGGTCAGGATGTGTTCGATGCCTGCGGATAGCGCCTGCTGGGTCAGCACAGGCCCGGAGTATCCGCTGATCAGGACCACTGGAATATCAGCCCGCGACAGGCGCATCTGTCGTGCCAGTTCAGTGCCGGTCATTCCCGGCATGAGCTGGTCGAGCACGACGGCGTCAAAGCGTGTGGGATCGGCACTGAACTCTTCCAGCGCCTCGGATGGACGGGTGAATCCCGCCGGCTCGTAGTTGAGTGCCGCGAGCATTTCCTCGGTCAGCAACATCAGCGGTTTTTCGTCTTCCACGAGCAGCACGCGTTCACCGTTTCCGCGTGGAAGCGGGACCGCGTAGTCGGCCTTTTCTATCGTTTCGGCATCCGAGCGCGGAAGGTAGATGTCGAACGTGCTGCCCAGACCCAGGCGGCTGGCGACGTCGATCGCGCCGCCCAGATCGGTGACGATGCCTTGCACCAAAGCAAGGCCCAGACCGGTTCCGGTGCCGGACTCGCGCGTCGTGAAAAAAGGTTCGAAGATGCGCGCGGCAATTTCGGGCGTCATCCCACAGCCGGTATCTTCCACACGAAGGCGGACGTAGCGGCCTGCCGGCAGCGATCCGTGGGAAAGCACCGCATCTTCATTCGCGTCGATCACATCGAGTGAGACCGTGAGCCTGCCCCCCGCGGGCATGGCATGTTCGGCATTGCGGCAAAGATTCATGATCAATTGGTGAATGTGTGTCGGGTCCGCGATAACAGCCGTTGGTCTTCCTGCCGGGACCGTGCTCAGTTCGATATCCTGCGGAACGGAAACGCGCAAGAGGTCCAACGTTTCCTCCATCACTTCGTCCATGTTGACGACCGTGCGCTGACCGCGGTTGCTGCGGCCGTAGGTCAGGATCTGATCGATCAATGCCTTGGCACGATGGGCTGCCGCGAGGACGTTGCCGACGTAGCGCTTGAGCGTGCTGCCTTCGGCGGCGGCATTGCGCGCCATGTCGCCGTAGCCCAGGATCGCTGCGAGGATGTTGTTGAAGTCATGCGCGATGCCGCCCGCCATCGTTCCGATCGCTTCGAGCTTCACCGCCTGGCGCAGTCGGGTTTCCAACTTGTCGCGCTCTGCGTCCGCAAGACGTCTCTCCGAAATGTCGCGGTAAATCGCATAACTGGCGATCTGCCCGGTCGCCACCTGAATGGGTGCGCCAAGTTCGGACACGGGCAATCGTGAGCCGTCATTGCGGATCCGCTCGGTTTCCATGCTGGTGCGCCGGCCGTTCCGCACCGAGTGCGTCAGGCGAAGCCATTCCGGCCGCAGTTCCTCGGGAACGATCAGCGTATCGAGCGCGCGACCTCGCGCTTGCTCGGCCGTATAGCCGAATATCCGACTGAATTCGCGATTTACGCGCGTCACCCGATGGTCGAGGTCGAGCATGACGATCGCCTCAGGCGCGCTCTCGAACAACTCGTCGAGCAAAGCCGTTTGCACACCCAACTGCCCTTCGGCGCGCTCGCTGCGGCGCAGATGGCGCAAGACCAACCATACCAACGCGATGACGCTGAGGCAAAGCAGTGTCGTGCGCACGGTGCTGTGCACGACTTGCTCATGCCAGGCGTCGAGCACGGCTGACTTCTTCACGCTTACGCCTATTGCGAGGGGATAGCCGTTGACGGCCTGAGCAGCGTAAATGCGCTCCTCGCCTTCCGCGGGGCCCTTCAGCAAAGCGGCCGGCTTGCCCGGCCGGGCAAGCACGTTTTGGAACAGGGCTTCCTCCGCGAACGGGCGGTCGAGGTCGTCACCCGCCGACGGGTAGCGAGCCAGCACCCCGCCCTGACGAAACAATACGACCTCGCTGCCCGTGGCTAGGTCGATTGCCTCGTAGAAGCTACGGAAATATTCCAGGTCCAAGCAGGCGACTGCTACCCCCTGGAAACGGCCCTTAACGTCATCAATGCGGCGACTCAACGCGATGGTCCATTTTGTCGCTCCCACAGCGCGAAACGGTTGCGAGATGAAGAGCCCCGGGGCTGTCTGTTGCCGGTGTGCCAGGAAAAACGGTTGCAGGGCAATCCATTCCCGGGGCGGCGATGCATCGGTGCCGGTGGCGATCACGGTGCCTTCGGCGCCGGCGACGAACAGATTTTCTATCTGAGGAGTCGATTTCATCCGGTTGCGCAGGTGCTCATGAATCTCGGGGCCGCCGGCGCTGAGCCGTTCCAACCGCATGATGGTTGCTGTGTCCTGCACCACTGTGTCGATCGCCTGCACCGTGCTTCGCGTATGCTCGGCCAGCGTTCGCGAAAGACTTGCATAACTCCCCTGTGCTGTTTCGATGACGATGTCGAGCCTGCGCAGGATGTCGTAAACTTGAACGCTGGCCATCACTGTGACGACAAGCGTCCCCACGATCAGCAGGGCGAGCTGGAAATCGACGCGACGTCGCGCAACTGGATTGGCCGGTAGTGGCGGCGTACCCTCTACCGGGTCCGGCACAAAGAGGTCGTTCATGCTTGCCTAGCCCCGGATTTGTCCTGCGGCATGAGTTCTTTTACAGCCGCCAGCAGGTCGCGCCTTTCGAATGGCTTGGCAAGAGCCTTCGCAGCACCGAGCTTCAGAGCTTTCGCTTTCCAGTTTTGCCTTTCGTCCCGCGCACCACCCGAAATGGCGATGACCGTCAATCCGGGCAGCATGCGGCGCGCTTCGTCGATGGTCTGGGCACCGTCGCGACCGGGCATGTCCATGTCGCTAATCAACAGGTCTGCCGGCCGGATGCGCAGCATCTGCAGGGCCTTTGTGCCGTTCTCGGCCTCGCGAACGCGATAACCCGCTTCGGCCAGCCATTCGGCAAGCATTCCACGCATGAGCGCGTCGTCGTCTACGACCAAAACTTCCATCATGTGTGCAGTTTCTATCGTCCGACGGGATCGCGCAAAGTCCAATATTTCATTTTGAAACTCAACCCGGCTCCAGCGTCGTTATACTAACTTGCCTGTCATTAGCAGGCCGCCATTGCCAAGAGATCTTCTCCATCAGGCATGAGTATCCCCCGACATATCCTGGTAGTCGATGATGATGCCGACCTGCGTCAAATGGTCGCCGACTACTTGAGCGACTACGATCTGCGCGTGACCGGAGCGGCTGATGGAGCTTCCATGCGCGAGGCGATCGCGCGGGATGTCGTCGACCTCGTCCTGCTCGATCTGAAGCTGTCTTCGGAAGATGGCATGACACTCGCTCGTGAATTGCGTGAATCGTCCAACGTACCCATCATTATCCTGACCGGGCGCAAGGACGATGTCGACCGCATCATGGGTCTGGAACTCGGTGCCGACGACTATCTGACCAAGCCGTTCAACCTGCGCGAACTGCTCGCCCGTATCCGCGCGATCCTGCGCCGCACGCAGGCGCATCCCGTTGCGGTTGCGGAGAGTCGCGAGCCCCAAGCCTTCCGCTTTGGCGTGTGGGAACTCGACCTGCGTTCGCGCCGGCTTACGTCGAACGGTGGCGAGCGCGTCGAGTTGACCCATGCGGAATTTGCCTTGCTCGCGGCCTTTCTCGGCGCTCCCGAGCGCATTCTCAGCCGCGAACAACTCCTGGAGCTGAGCCGCGGCAATGACGAGAATGTGTTCGACCGCAGCATCGACGTGCAAATCCTGCGGCTGCGGCGAAAGATCGAAGCCGATCCTAGCCGCCCCAAGCTGATTCGCACCGAGCGCGGCGTCGGATATTTCTTCAACGCCCAGGTGGAGGCGGTCGGGTAGCGATCTCGCGAATTGCCTGCGCTGCCTTAAAGATCGCGCGTCATTGCAGCGTTCAGTGCGGATTTCCTGCAGGCGTTTGTCCTGGGCAGGGGTCCCAAGCGCGAGGCGCGCCGCCGCAGCCTGGAGCAATTCACGAGGAATTGCGCGGCTGGAAGGCCGTGATCACGCGGGCCGAAACGCGAGCATCGTGAAACGGAAGTGCGAGTTCTGGCGCATGATCGCTGGCAGCAAGCTAACGTGCGGATGGAAAAAAGTCGCCAACCCTGGACGCGCCTCGAAAGCGAAGACTCAGGATCGGCTTCCGCAAGGGCCGCCTGAGCCAAAAAAACCGGCGCGTTTGGCGCGCCGGCAATGGGGAAGTGCGCCGCTTAGGATCAGTACGCGGCAATCGGATTTCCCGGAGATCCTGTGGCGCCTACCAGTTTCAATGGCGCCCAGGTGAACAGGAATTCGTAAGCCTTGTCTTCGGAAAGCTGGTCGAGGTCGAGATTCTCGAAATTTGTGATGCCATGCCGCACGATGAGATTCATGTGGCAATAAACGGTCTTGGCTGGCACGACCGGTGGAAATGCTTCCAGTGCCCAGGTATCGGAACCGATCATTGCGATTTTTCTGGTCCCAAGATAATCGCACAGCTCCGGATGGGCGCCCGCCTCGCCATCGCCCGCCTCGGCCAAGTCTTTCGCCAATTGCTCATCGCTCTTGACCTTCTCCCCTGCCGGCCGGCCAAGGTGGTTGGTTTTCCAAAGGCTGTTCCAGCCCGTGCGTATCAGCACGACGTCTCCGGCCCCGGCATCCTGGATGCCCTGGCGTTGCAATGCCGCTTTGTAGTCGGCCAACGTGATGGCATAACCTTTCTGCAAGCGCTTGACGCCCTTGAGCGCGGCGATATCGATGAGAATTCCGCGAGTAAAGAATCCCGGCTGCTTCTCGGGGCCGTTCTTTTTGAAGCCGCGTGCAGTGCCGACATCCTCTGCGCGCACTCCGTTATAGAAGTAAAGGCCATCCTTCCAGCCGGATGTGTTCTTGACGCGGATAGCGGGATGTGCGAGTCCATCCCACTGGGTGCCGACCTGACCGATTTCGGCGGTGACGATTTCGTCGAAGAAAGCCTGGTCGTAGTTGTCGCCTTCCCACGGTAGCGGACCGATTGTTTCCTGGGTTCCGCTCGGGATGCTCAGGGTGAATGTGCGTCCGGGAACGAGCGGCATGTGATTGCTATAAGGCATGCCCAAGGTCGCGGTTTTGCCACGCTTCACCAGTTTCACGGCCTCAAGGCGCTTTTGCGGCGTGATGTAGTTTGCCGCGCCAATCTCGTCGTCCGCCCCGTGGACGCTCGGCCACCATTTCTCGTCCACCGGGTTGTTGTCCGCCTTCACTCCCGCGGCGGCAAAGCCCAAAGCCAGCGATGCAACTGCCAGCAAATAGTTCGTTTTCATTTTTGACTCCTCCGGTACTCGGTTTTTGACTGCCTGATCAATCGCGCCACCCTGTTCCCCAGACGGGCGATCATGAGCGGGGTTGTGGATGCAGTTTCTCCAGCGCTGTCCATCCCCTGACCAGCAGCTTGCTTGCTGGTATGATGAGTATGTTACGATATAACTGACGATCATGCGAACTCTGGTCAAAAAAAGCCCGCTGCCACAGGTGCCTCCAAGCCCGGCTCTGTCCGCGCCCATAAAAAGACGCAAGCTTTATCAGGAAATCGTGGAGCGCCTGCTGGCGCGCATTCGCTCTGGCGAGTTTTCGGCGGGCGGCCAATTGCCATCCGAGCGACAACTGATGGACGCCTACGCAGTAGGCAGACCCGCCGTGCGGGAGGCATTGTTCACTCTGCAACGCATGGGGCTGATATCGATTACCCATGGCGACCGTGCCCGCGTTGTGTCCATCTCGGCCGATACCGCAATACGCCAGGTAAGCGAGATGGCGCAGTTCTTGTTGGAGACTTCGCCCGCCACCCTTGAGCACCTCAAAGAGGCGCGATTGTTTTTCGAAGTGCGCATGGTCAGAATCGCGGCGGAGAAAGCGACCCCCGAGGACATCGAGCGGTTGCGGGCCGCACTCGACGAACATCGCGCCGCCCTCAAGGACCCGTCCAGGTTCCTGGAGAAGGACATGGCCTTCCACCGCGTCATTGCGGGCATTTCGCGCAACCCGATTTTCGAGGCGGTCGCGCGGGCAATGCTCGAATGGCTCGAGCGTTTCCACGAGGCGCTGGTGCGCGCGCCCGGCCGCGAGCCCGTGGGTTTGGCCGAACATTCCCGGATCTTCAACTGCATTGCCAGACATGACGCTGAAGGTGCGGCCCGGGCAATGACGGCACACCTGAACCGCGCCAACAAACTTTACGTGCCCTTCCTGCGGAAAGCCGCTGTCCCATAGGTAACGCCAATGGACTCGCCGGACATTGGAGTTGCAACTCTGGTCAAAGTGCGGCGGCGCCTGCTGCCGTTGATGATCATCTGCTTCTTCATTGCGTTCCTGGATCGCGTAAACGTGGGATTCGCGGCGTTGCAGATGAACGAGAGCCTGGGATTCAGTACGCGTGTCTACGGGTTTGGAGCAGGCATATTCTTCATCGGCTATTTCCTGTTCGAGGTTCCCAGCAACCTCATCCTGCATCGCATCGGCGCGCGAATCTGGATTGCGCGGATAATGATTACGTGGGGCCTGATAGCGGCCGGCATGAGCTTGGTTCAGGGTACGACGTCGTTCTACATCATGCGTTTTCTCCTCGGCGTCGCGGAGGCGGGATTTTTCCCCGGCATGATCCTGTACATCAGCCTGTGGTTCCCTGCGCGCGAGCGCGCCCGTGCCACGGCGATTTTTATCCTCGGTCTGCCAATTTCCGTGCTGGTCGGCGCGCCCCTATCTACCGCCTTGCTGTCTCTTGACGGCATCGCCGGATTCCGCGGGTGGCAATGGTTGTTTGTCGTTGAAGGCATTCCTGCCGTGGTGCTCGGTCTGGTGGTGTTGCGTTTCATGACCGACCGTCCGGCGCATGCGACATGGCTCGCGCCCGAGCAGCGCAAGTGGCTCATGGACCGCCTCGCCGGCGAGGCCGCGGCAACGTCCAGAGTTCGCCCTCTGAGTGCTGGCCAGGCATTGCGCGACGGGCAGGTTCTGACCCTGGCACTGGCTTTTCTGTGCAACGTCGTGCCGATTTACGGGATCACAATGTGGCTACCGCTTATTGCAAAAGCCGCGGGCGAACTTACCAATTTTCAGGTCGGGCTCATCACCACTGTCCCGTACATTTGCGCAGCCGTAGCGATGCTCATCAATGCGCGCCATTCCGATCGCACCGGCGAGCGCAAGTTGCACATACTGATCGCCGCTCTCGTTGGCGCGTGCGGATTCGTGCTTGCCGCGACTACCACATCGCCCTATATCGGCCTGTTGGGGATCTGCATTGGCGCGGCCGGTATCTGGTGCGCCAACACCGTGTTCTGGACGCTGCCGGCTGCGATGCTTACGGGGGCTGCGGCCGCTGCGGGCATCGGACTCATCAATGCTATCGGCAATCTTGGGGGGTTCATTGGTCCTTACCTGACGGGATGGATACGGGACACATCTGGTGGCTTCGGCCCGGCGATGCTTTGCCTCGCGGGGTTTCTCGCCTTGCACGGGATGATTCTCTATTTTTTCATCCGGCGCGCCGCAAGGATGGCGGCACCGGACGCTGGACCTCAGGCGCAGGCACTTCCGCGCAATGCATGAGCGATGAACCGGTCCATGCGAGACGTCAAACCGGTGGAGAACTCATCCGATCTCGTCGAATTGCGCCGGCGCGCATACCTCATACGCGAGCATTCCTTGCGTATGGGCGCCGTGCAAGGCCAGGGTTATATCGGTCAAGCGCTCGGATTTGCCGATGTACTCGCGGTACTGTATTTCCGTGCCCTCCGTTACCGGCCAGCCGACCCGGATTGGGGCGAGCGCGATCGGTGCCTGCTATCGGTCGGGCATTATGCGATCGCACTGTATGCCGCCCTGATCGAGGCCGGCATCATTCCCGCTGCGGAACTTGAAACTTATGGTTGCGACAACAGCCGATTGCCCATGTCCGGAATGGCGCCCCATACCCCGGGAATGGAGATCACCGGCGGGTCACTGGGACAGGGTTTGTCCATCGCTGTCGGCATGTGTCTGGGGCTGAAGGCAAAGCAATCCGCGTCCCGCGTTTATAACCTGCTTTCAGACGGCGAACTCAACGAGGGCTCCACGTGGGAGGCTGTTCAGTCGGCCAGCCACTGGAAGCTGGACAACCTGATCGCGGTCGTCGATGTGAACGACCAGCAGGCCGACGGCCGTTCGTCGCAAGTGCTTTCTTTCGAGCCCTTAGTGGCACGATGGGAGGCGTTTGGCTGGGACGCGCAACGCGTGAACGGCAATGACCTGGAGGCACTTGTCGGTGCCTTCGACCGCGCGAGTTCCCTGGAAAGCACGAAGCCGCGCGTGATTATCTGCGACACCCTGATGGGCAAGGGCGTGCCCTTCCTGGAGTCCCGCGACAAGGCTCACTTCATTCGTGTAGACGTGGGTGAATGGGTAGCCGCGCTCGACGCATTGCGCGCCGGAGGGCAGTCGTGAAGCCTGTGCAAAATGAAGCGGCAAAGCCGAGGCTGACAACCTCGGCCATGATTGCCTCGATTGCGAGCCCCGGCCAGCGCACGCGGCCCGCGCCCTTCGGCAATGCGCTGGTCAATCTGGCCCGGGAGCGGGCGGAAATCGTCGGCATGACAGCCGACCTCGCCAAATACACGGACCTGCATTTGTTCGCCCAGGCATTCCCCGATCGCTTCTACCAGATGGGCATGGCCGAACAACTGCTGATGGCCGCCGCCAGCGGCATGGCCCGCGAGGGATTCATTCCCTTCGCAACAACGTATGCGGTATTCGCGTCGCGCCGGGCATACGACTTCATCTGCATGTCCATCGCGGAGGAGCGGTTGCCGGTGAAGATGGTGTGCGCGCTGCCTGGACTGACAAGCGGCTATGGTCCCAGCCACCAGGCCACCGAGGACGTCGCCATTTTCCGTGGGATGCCCGGATTGACCATCATCGATCCATGCGACGCGCTCGATATTGAGCAGGCAGTGCCGGCGATTGCCGCGCATGACGGGCCGGTCTACATGCGCTTGCTGCGCGGCAATGTGCCGGTCGTGCTTGACGAATACGACTATCACTTTGAACTGGGCCGCGCAAAGCTTCTTTGTGACGGCGATGAAGTGCTGATCATCGCCAGCGGATTGATGACGATGCGTGCACTGGAGGCCGCTACGCGCTTGCGCGCCAATGCCATAGGCGTTGCGGTGCTGCACTCGCCCACGATCAAGCCACTGGATGTCGGAACAATCATCGGCGAGGCCTCCCGCCCGGGTCGTCTGGTTATCGTCGCGGAGAACCACTCCGTGATCGGGGGCCTGGGGGAGGCGATTGCGAGCGCACTCATGCATGCCGGGGTGGCACCCGCTTTCCGGCAGATCGGGCTGCCCGACGAATTTCTTGACGCAGGTGCATTGCCCACGCTGCATGATCGCTACGGAATTTCAACCGACGCCATTGTCGAGAAGGTGAGGCAATGGTTATGACGCCCCGCGAGGCGCAATCCGGGCCGTTCCAGTCGACGTCGATCGAGCGTCTGCGCGAGATCGCCCGCATCAACCGTATCGATACGGCCAACATGTTCATGGCCGCCGGCAACGGGCATTTCGGCAGCTGCTTTTCCTGCGCCGAAATTCTCAGCGCGCTCTATTTTTCCGTGATGCGCGTTGACGTCGAGCGCCCGCAATGGGACAACCGCGACCGCTTCGTCATGAGCAAGGGCCACGCGGCGCCGGCACTGTACTCCGCGCTGATCCGCCGCGGATTCATGCCGGAAGAATGGATCCACGAGTTCGAATCTAGTGTCGGCGTCAAACTCATGACACATCCTTCGCGCCGTTACCAGAGGGGAGTCGATGCATCCGCGGGCGCCCTCGGTCACGGCTTGTCTGTCGGTGTCGGCATGGCCCTGGCCGGCCAGATGGATGAACGCGATTATCGGGTGTATGTGCTCATGGGAGACGGGGAAATTCAGGAGGGCTCGGTTTGGGAGGCCGCTGCTTGCGCCGCCAAATACAAGCTGAACCGGCTGGTGGGGATCATCGACGCGAACGGTTTTTGCGTCGACGGCACCATCGAACAGGTCATGCCGATGGAGTCGCTACGCGACAAGTGGGAAGCGTTCGGATGGGAAGTGGCCGAGATCGATGGCCATGATTTCACCTGCTTGCTGCCGGCGCTCGATATTACGCGGAACAGTCCGACCGGCAGGCCGCGCATGGTGGTTGCAAGGACGGTCAAGGGGCGCGGAGTGTCGTTCATGGAAAACGTCCGAAGCTGGCATGCCGATGCCATCACGCAGCAGCAGTACGCGCTGGTCATGGCAGAGCTGCAGAACCCGCTAGCATGAGAGAGGCCATTGCAGCGCAGCGCGCGAAGCATGCGACGAGTTCGATCCGCGAACAGTTCGGCCGGAGCATGATCGCTCTGGCGCAATCCCATCCGGAGCTGGTCGCGGTAACCGCCGATTTGATGTACGCAACGGGCATGGGGCCTTTTGGCGCGAAGTACCCGTCACGCCTGATCAATGTCGGTATTGCCGAACAGAACATGGTCGGGGTTGCGGCCGGCTTGGCGTCTTGCGGCAAATTACCCGTGACATGCGGGTACGCCGCATTTACTTCGCTGCGCGCGCTCGAACAGGTCAAGGTCGATTGTGCCTACAACGAAACGAAAGTCATACTTGCGGGCTTGAGCGCGGGCGTGTCCTATGGAGTAGGAGGACCAACCCATCAGACCTACGAAGACGTGGCGATCATGCGCGCGATCCCCAATATGGCGGTGGTGGTGCCCTCCGATGCGATAGAGGTCGACCAGGCTCTTGCTGCGTGCGTAAATCTTGCAAGGGCGGCACCTGTCTATTTGCGCCTGGGCCGGGGGCCGGAACATGTCTTCAACGATGCGGCGGCGCCGTTTCAGTTCGGCAAAGCGCGCAAACTTCGCGACGGCCGGGACTTGTGCATTGTGGCTAACGGATCCATGGTGTTCGAGGCGTTGCTGGCTTGTGACGCACTGGCTGCATCGGGCATCCAGTCCAGCATCCTCAACATGCATACGGTAAAGCCGATCGACCGGGAATCCCTGCTAAACGAGGCGGGGCGCGTCAAGGCGATGCTGGTGGTTGAGGAGCACAACGTACACGGCGGCTTGGGAGCGGCCGTTTTGGAGGTCCTGGAAGAAGTGCGCCGATGCCCGGTTGAGCGTGTCGGTATCCCGGACATTTATCCACCGATTGGTCCGACATCCGAACTGCGTGCGGCACTGGGACTTGATGCCTTCAATGTTGCGGCACGAGCACGCGCACTGCTTGAGCGCGCGGCCGGTTCCGCGGCCGATCATGGCCTCACTACCCAGCGCCGTCCGGGCGCCTCCGAATTCGGCGAATCGGAATAAGCGGCCAGCTGGTGTGAAGGGCTATGGGCGAAGGGTGAAGGGCTATTACCCATTGCCCATTGCCCATTGCTCATTCCCCGTACCTCGTCGCCAGCCCCTGATAAACCCTTCGGCGGAACTTCATTTGACTTTGCGTACAGCCGAGTCCGCATCCCGCGACCCGTTCCAGCCAAGCAGCTTCGATATCAGTTGCGCGCTTTGGCGCAGCTTTTCCCTTGCGGCCGGCACCGAAAGTTTGCTATCGCGCTGGCGCATGTAAACGATGTTCAGTGACGCGACAGCGCCGTAGTGATCGAAAACCGGAAAGCAGATGTCCACCACGCCGCTGACGGTGTCACTGGGGCCCTCGTCGTAGCCACGCTTGCGGATTGCTTCCAGGCGTTTGTCCAGGCTGCGGCGGCGAGCATCGCGGCCGCGAACGGTGCCCACCAACTCGGCGAGGAACTGTTCCCGCCGGTCGCCTCGCTGGAATGCGGTGATCACGCGGGCCGAAACGCGATCGTCGTGAAACGGAAAATGCGAACCCTGGCGCACCGAATAGCTCATCGGCTCCGGTGATTCGGCGCGCGCGAGAACCACCAGGCGCGCGTCGTGATGCACGCACAGATGATTCGACTGACCGGTACCGCGCGCGAGTTCCTGCATGTGTGGCATCGCACAATCCAGCAGTCGGTCCACCGGAGGGTGCAGGTGGGCAAGCTCGAACAATCTCAGCGTCAACAAATACGTCGCGTCGGGCTGGCGGGCCAGGAACCCACGGCGCACCAGCACGTCGAGCATGCGGAACAGCTCATTGGGCGAGCGATCGAGCCGGCGGGCGACTTCCTGCAGGTTGAGTCCATGAGGTTCGGCCGCCAGCAATTCCAGCACGTCAAGCCCTTTTTCGAGGGCCGGGGCGGTGTAACGCACGTCGGCGGTCGATTGGCGTGTTGACAACTGCTCCCCCGATTTTTATAGTTGAAAGCCGATTTTATATATAAATGACGGTCGGGAAGACAATTGTGCGGCCGCACACAAAAATAGCAGGGTATCTGAAGTTTGTCAGGAGGCTGCGCTGACGGTCCGCAGGTGGTCGTAAGTCCGTCGCAGGAACCCCAAAGTGGGACATAACATTGCAAAAACAACGGAGGAGAAAATGATCACCAAGCACTTGTTTGAACACGGCGCGCTCAGGCGCCGTACAGCAGCTCTCGGCGCATTGCTGGCCATGTCGACGGCGGTATATGCGGCGGATCCATCCACTTTCCCGGCCCCGACCGGCGATACTGCCTTTGTGCCTGCCGGTGCGAAGCTCGAACTCATATTCGACGGCGGTTGCGCGCTTACGGAAGGTGTGGCGGCTGGGCATGATGGAATGATTTATTTCAGCGACATCACGTTCACCAAGTTCTGCAAAGACCCGTCCGGCAAGTATCTGCAGGCTGGCAACATCTGGAAGTACAACCCGAAGAACGGCGAAACGACCATCTTCCGCAGCCCGTCGGGCATGTCCAACGGCATCAAGTTCGATCGCGAAGGCAACATGATCGCAGCGTTGGGCGCGGATTACGGCGGCCGCATGCTGGTCAAAACCGACATGAAGACCGGCAAGACTTATATTCTCTCGGGCCTGTATAACGGGCGTCCATACAATGCGCTGAACGACGTCACCATCGATGAAAAGGGGCGCATTTATTTCTCAGATCCGCGCTATCTCGGCCACGAAGGCGTTTATCAAGACGGCTTCGCGGTCTACCGCCTCGATACTGATGGGACGGTTACCCGCGCGGCAACGGACTGCGGCAAGTGCAACGGCGTGCTGATTTCGCCGGACCAGAAGACGTTGTATATCATCGGCAACGACAACGGCTGGCTGGAGTTCCAGAACCTGAAGGAGGGCGAGAAGACGTTGCAGGGCCATCATCAGTTGCAGGCCTATGACGTGGATGCGGCCACCGGCAACCTGAGCAACCGTCGCGTGCTGATCGACTACACGGCGCGCGACAAGCCGTGCAGCGGTCCCGATGGCATGGTGGCGGATTCCGAAGGCAACATCTGGCTGGCTTCGCGCTGCGAGTATCGTCCCGGCGTGCAGGTGCTGGATCCGAAGGGCAAGGAGCTGGCCTATATTTCCACTGGCAAGGAATTGCCCACCAATGTCGGCTTCGGCCGCGGGGCAGACTCCAACTTGTTGTATCTGACCTCGGGCAAGAGCCTTTACAAGATCCGGGTCGGGAAGAAAGGGTATCAGCTTCCCTGAAACCCTCGTATAGGTAGCAAGCCGGTCGCAGGGGCTCGTCAGGCCTCTGCGACTTTTTTCTTGGACAGGAGCACTCATGAGCAGCGTGCAGCAAGCAACCGAGCAGCGGTACAAGGTGCTGACCCCGGCGCAGGTGGAAGCATTCAAATGCAACGGCTACCACTTTCCCGTGCGCGCGATTTCCAGGGCGCAGGCTGATGCCTACCGGGAGGAGATCGAAAACTTCGAGTTCGATCACGGCCTTATCATGAAGACGCCCTTCCGAAACAAGCCCCATATGGTATTCAAGTGGGCCAATCAGTTGATCCGCAATCCGAAGATCCTGGACACGGTCGAAGACATCCTCGGCCCCAACCTGCTCGTCTGGGGAACCAGTTTCTTTATCAAGGAGCCGAACGATCCGGCTTACGTGTCCTGGCACCAGGACTCGACTTACTGGGGCCTGTCGCATCCCGACATCGTCACGGCCTGGGTGGCGTTGTCGCCGAGCGACATACCCAACGGCGCGATGCGGGTCGTGCCCGGAACCCATCTCAAGGACCAGTTGCCCCACCGCGATACTTTCGCGCAGAACAATCTGCTGACGCGCGGCCAGGAAGTCGCAGTCGCGGTCCAGGGCGAAACAGCGGTCGACCTGACGCTCGAGCCCGGCGAGATGTCGCTGCATCACGTGCGCATCGTGCACGGCTCCGAGCCCAATCGCGCGCATTACCGTCGGCTTGGGTTCGCGATCCGCTACGTGCCGACCTATGTTCGCCAGACCGAAGGTCCGCGCGACTATGCAACGCTAGTACGGGGCAAGGATGACTATCACCACTTCGACTACGAGCCGCAGCCACTCGTGAATCTGGGCACCGAGGAAGTGGCAGCACACAAGCGCATTACCGAAGAGGCCGAGAAGATTCTGTACCGGGGCACGGACAGGGTGAAGCCGTAAAGGCAGTGAAAAGTGGCTAGTGGCTGGTGTTTAGTGAAAAGCGTTAGTTCTTATACTGACCCCTAGCCACTAACCACTAACCACTCGCCACCATGATCCTCGAGGTCGCCATTCTCAACGTGATCCCCGGGCGCGAGGCCGAGTTCGAGGATGCATTTCGCCAGGCACAGCGCATAATTTCCTCCATGAACGGCTATCGCTCGCACCAACTGCGCCGCTGTGTCGAGGCAGCCCATCGCTATATATTGCTCGTCGGATGGGACAAACTGGAGGATCACACGATTGGATTCCGCGGTTCGCCCGAATATCAGGAATGGAAACGCCTGCTGCATCATTTCTACGATCCCTTTCCGGTCGTCGAACACTACACTGCGGTGGAGGGCGTGCGGGACAAGCCAATCGGCTGAATAACGAGCGTTGCAGGCAAACACATAATTAGAAAAAACAAGTAAAGGGGGGTGGAAATGCTTACCGGCATATTGCTCTTGGTCGCGTTCCTGATAGTGGTGGTGGCGATCGTGCGTGGCCAGAGTCCGATCATCATGCTGCTTCTGCTGGCCATCGTCTGGGCATTGCTCGCCGGCATTGGCATCAACGATATCCAGTCCAAGATCCTGCAGGGCGGCGGCGTGCAGTATGCCTCTGCGGTAATCATCATCGTGTTCGGCGCGTGGTTCGCCCAGGTATTGATCCAGACCGGCATAGCCGAAAGCGTGATCCGCTCGGCAGTAGAACTCACGGGCGACCGTCCGATCGTGACCGCGATGACGATCAATCTGGTTACGGCCCTCTTGTTCACTTCCATGTACGGGGTCGGCGCGGCGATTGCCATTGGTGTCATTGCGCTGCCGATCATGTTGAGCCAGGGTATTCCCGCGCGCGTTGCGGCTCCCGTGTTCACCATGGGCGTTGGTGCCGGGGCCTTCGTGAACCTGGTGCAGTTCGGGACGTTCGAGAAGCTATTTCCCGGCATCAAATACGAAGCGCCATGGCTTACCTATTTTTTCATCGGCATGGCGGTCTACATCCTGATTGCCTGGCTCATGATCTGGATCAATTTGCGCAAACTGGGGCTTCGTCATGCCGCGTCGGCGAACACTGGTGCTCCCGTGCGCAAGCGTACGCCGTACTACACCTATCTCGTGCCGGTGTTTCCGGTGTTCATGATCATGGTGTTCAAGTGGCAGATCATTCCCACTTTCATCTTGTCCATCGTGCTTGCGTTGGCGTTGACAGCCAGGAGTCGCAGCTTCCAGGGCACATTGAACCTGTTCAACAAGACTTTTTACGATGCCTTTCCCGACATCGCCACCATTGCCGCGTTGTGGACGATCTGCGGCATGATCATCGTCGCCGGCCAGATGCCGCAGATCGCCGGCGCCCTGCGGCCCATTTTCGATCCGATACTTCCCCATACCACGTTGCAGGCCGCAATCTTCTTCGCCGTGCTGGGCGGCATCGGCAGCATTTACCGCGGCCCGCTGTGCGTGGTGGGCACCGGCGCGGCGCTGCTCGCGATCATCCTGTCGAACAACGAGATTCCAGTGTTGTATCTGTACGCGCTCTGGCTCGGCCCGACGGTCATGCAGGGCAGCGTCGACCCGACCAATTCCTGGACGCTGTGGACCATCGGCTATACCAAGGTCCCTCACGGCCAGTTCCTGAGAACGGCACTTCCGTTCGGCTGCCTGATGGTGGTCATCACCAGCGTGATCTGTTATCGCATGTTCGGTTGAGGGCATCCTTTTCATGGGCGAACGCAAGACCTATCGCATCGGCATCGACGTCGGCGGTACTTTCACCAAAGCGGTCCTGATCGACAACGCGGGCTTCGAAGTCGTCGGGCGCTATTCGGTGATGACCACGCACAGCGACGCACGCGGCGTCGCGGCCGGCGTGGTCGAAGTGTTCCGCAATGTCCTGGAGCGCTCGCAAGTGGATCCAAACGACGTCGTTTTCCTGGCGCATTCGACCACACAGGCCACCAATGCATTGCTGGAAGGCGACGTCGCCGCGGTGGGCGTCATCGGCATGGCGAGCCGTGTCGAATCGGTGCTGGCGCGCGGACAGAGCAACGTCAAGGACATCGAGTTGGCGCCGGGACGTTTCCTGCGGCCGTCGCATCGTTTCATTACCACCGAAAAGCTCGACGAAGCGCTGGTTCGCGAAACCTTGAAAGCGCTGCGCGATGAGGGCGCCCAGGTCGTGGTGGCGAGCAGCGCTTTTGGCGTGGACGACCAGAACGCCGAAGAATTGGTCATGCGCATCGCGACGGAACTCGGCCTGGCCGTGACGGCGGGGCACGAAATCACCAAATTGTATGGGCTCACCACACGCACGCGCACCGCGGTCATCAACGCCAGCATCCTGCCGAAAATGATCGGGACGGCGAACATGACCGAACAGGCCGTGCGCGAGGCCGGCATCAACGCTCCTTTGATGATCATGCGCGGCGATGGCGGGGTCATGGATGTTCAGGAAATGCGCCGCCGCCCTGTGGTGACAATGCTATCGGGGCCGGCGGCCAGTGTCGCCGGCGCGCTGATGTACCTGCGTGTATCGGACGGCATTTATTTCGAAGTAGGCGGAACCAGCACCAACATCGGCGTGATACGCAACGGCAGGCCGACGATCAAACATGCGCGCGTCGGGGGTCACGACACCTACGTCAATTCGCTGGATGTGCGCGTGATCGGCATCGCCGGTGGCAGCATGGTGCGCCTGCGCGGCAATGACATACACGACGTCGGCCCGCGTTCTGCTCATATCGCGGGTCTGCATTACGCGGCATTTGCAAAGACCGAAGACATTGTCGATCCGCAGATCGAACTGTTCCGCCCCAAAGACGGCGATCCAGACGATTACCTCGCAATCCGTTGTTCGAACGGCGAGCGTTATGCGCTGACCAATACTTGCGCGGCCAATGTTCTCGGTTATGCGAAGCCCGGCTGGCATGCGCATGGCAATGCGGAAGCGGCTCGCCGGGCGTTTGCGCCGCTGGCGCAGCGCATCGGCACGACCATTGATGAAGCTGCGCGCCGGGTGCTCGTAAAGGCGGCCGGCAAAGTGACGGGTGTGGTGGAGGCCCTCATCGCAGAATACAAGCTGGATCGCGATCAGGCATTATTGGTCGGAGAAGGCGGCGGTGCGGCTTCGCTCATCCCTTTTGTCGCGGAGATCATGAAGCTCGATTTCAAGATCTCTCAGGACGCGGAAGTCATTTCTTCGATAGGCGTGGCGCTTGCCCTGGTGCGAGAGACCATCGAGCGTGTCATTCCCAATCCGGCTCCGGAAGACCTGCAGAGGATCAAGCGCGAGGCCTACGATGCGGTGGTGAAGCTCGGCGCCGCACCGGAAAACGTGGAGGTCACGATCGAAGTGGATTCGCAGACCCAGCGCGTGCGTGCCACCGCCATGGGTGCCTCGGAGATGCGGGCCCAGGACATGCGCAAGCAAGTCAGCGAGGAAGAGGCCGCGGGCATTGCGGCCACCTCGATGGGATTGACATCCGAGGCAGTCACCCTTGCCGCATCCACCGCTGACATGCGCGTGTTCCAGGCCGAGATAACGCAACGCAAATGGCGCGTTTTTACCACCCGACGCACACCGGTGCGCGCCGTGGATCACGAGGGCGTGATTCGTATTCAGCGCAGCGATGGCGTCGTCACACAGGCCCGTGCATCTGACGGCCTGCAGAAACTGCGCAGTCTTTGGGAGTCGGTGACGATCTATAACGGCGACAGCGTTATCGCGCCCGACATGTTTATCGTTGCCGGTCGACGCATCGTCGATCTGTGCGGTATTACGGCTGTGGATCAAGCCATCGCGATCAGCCGGGGTGAACTGGAAGGGTTGCCACCGGACACGCCCGTGGTCTTGATAAGCATGCAGGGCGCGCGCGGGCTTTGAACGCTCCCGGCCTTGATTTGCAGGGGCGGCCCCAGACACTGGGCCTGCTGCAACTGCGGGAAGACCTGCAATATCGGCGCATCCCGCCGCACCAGCGCGTGACACTGGTCGACGCCGCACTGGAAGATGGATACGCGCTGGCCCAAAGGACTCGCGCACAATGGGGTCGGGATCCTGTCGAAATCGCGGCGCGTTGCGCCGTGCCGGTTGTCCGCAGCGAAGGCGAGGCCGGTTTCGGCAGCGTCATCGTCTATGCCGAGTATGTCGCGCATCCGTTTCTCATTACGCTCTATCTTCCGGCGATCCGGCGGCTCGATGGGCTGATCGCGCAGCGGAGCGCGCAAATCCGCCTTGGCATTGACACCGCTCTGCCGATTTTCCTGGCTCACGAGCTTTACCATCACTTCGATTGTCTGCGCGGTGCCGACCGATTGGGTCGCCGGCATCGTGTGAGGATATTCGGCATGGGCCGGTGGCAGTGGACATCCGGCCTTTCCAGTCTTTGCGAGATTGCCGCCGGCGCCTTTGCGCAGCGACTGCTCGGTCTGTCCTTCCATCCCAAGCTTCTTGACCTACTCATACTCAAGAGCGAAAAGCGATAGCCACAGAGGTCACAGAGGACACAGAGGAAATCAACGACCAAATGTTTCGGCCTGATATCGATTGAGAGTTCGCGAATATCGGCCCAACCATGTTGGTTGTCGCTACGATTCCGGTCTTCCCTGTCTTTCTCTGTGACCTCTGTGGCCAATTATCTTCATTTTGGAGATTGAATGAAGTTTCGTGCAGCAGTGCTGAACAAGGTCAACGAGCCGATGACGATCGACATGCTCGACATGGCGGCATTGGCGCCCTCGGACGTGCTGGTGAAGGTCAAAGCGAGCGGGCTTTGCCATACCGACCTGGAAGTAATTCAGGGCTCACTCGCCTATCCGCTGCCTATCGTGCTGGGACACGAAGGAGCGGGCGTTGTCGAGGCAGTCGGTGCCGACGTGACGCAGGTCAGCGTTGGCGATCATGTCATTTGTTCGTGGAATCCGCATTGTGGGCATTGTTTCTATTGCGAACGCGACCTGCCGATCCTGTGCGAACCTTTCTCGCGAAATCAGCCGAAAGGATTTCTGCTCGATGGGCGCTCGCGCATGAAGCGTGGCAACGAGCAGGTGCATCATTATTCGGTGACTTCCACGCACGCGGAATACACCGTCGTGCCTGAATCCGGTGCCATCCCCATTCCGGGCGAGTTGCCGTTCGACAGGGCCTGCATCATCGGCTGTGGCGTGATGACGGGAGTGGGTGCAGCGGTGCGCAAGGCGAAGATCGAAGCCGGCGCTAACGTTGTCGTGATCGGGTGCGGTGCGGTCGGCCTGAACGTATTGCAGGGTGCGAAGCTTGCGGATGCGGGCAGGATCATCGCCGTGGACGTGGGCAAGACCAGGCTCGATCGCGCGCTGCATTTCGGCGCCACGCACACAGTGGACGGCTCGACTGGCAATGCTCTCGAGCAGATCAAAACTCTGACCCAGGGCAGGGGCGCGGATTACGTGTTCGAAGCGGCGGGCAACAAGAACACGTTCCGGTTATCCGTCGAAGCCGTGCGTCCGGGCGGGCAGGTCATCTGGCTGGGCAAGATAAATGTCAACGAGGACGTCAGCTTCCGCTGGGGTTCGCTCATGGGTGAGAAGCGCATTGTGCGTTCCAGCTATGGCGACGCCCGGCCGCGCCGCGATTTCCCCTGGCTCGCGAATGAGTATCTCGCCGGCCGGCTCAAGCTGGATGAACTGATCACCAAACGCATCAGGCTCGACCAGATCAACGACGGCTTCGCCTCCCTCGCCCGCGGCGAGGGCATCCGCACTGTTGTCATGTTTGACTAGGGCAAACCCGTTTGCCACAGAGGACACAGATACCCTACGTGCGTAGCACGTCGGAGTACCCTCTTAGGACACAGAGGAGGGCGAAAAACGTGACAGGAAGGAATCGAGGTGAACTGTCGAGATCTGTCCGTACTGAAAGTGGGTGGCATATCGTCGAAATGAATACGTCCAGTTTTTCTCTGTGTCCTAAGAGGGTACTCCGACGTGCTACGCACGTAGGGTATCTGTGACCTCTGTGGCAAATTTGTCCTTTAGACATCCGCCGCTAGCGTCCGACCACATAGACGCGGAGCACCACATCGCGGAGCTTGGCGATCTTGAATTGGAGTCGGGCGAAGTCATCAGAGACTATCGCCAGTCCTACGTCACCCACGGCGAACTCAATCGGGACAAATCGAATGCCGTGCTGGTCTGTATCTCCCTCACGGGTAACCACCATCGGCTGGATTTTCTGATCGGGCCGGGGAAGGCACTGGATCCCGCGCGTTACTTCATCATCGCGGCCGATCCGATCGGTAATGGCCTCTCGACTTCTCCATCGAACAGCGAACAGCAACCGGGCATGCGCTTCCCGAGATTCACGGTGCGCGACATGGTGGATAGCCAGTATCGTATATTGACCGGGCGGTTCGGAATTTCCCGCCTCGAGGCGGTAGTCGGTGCCTCTATGGGCGGGATGCAGGCTCTTCAATGGGCGGTGAGCCACCCGCAAATGTTGTCTCGTTGCGTGGCAATGACGCCGATGGCGAAGACTTCACCATGGGCGGTATTGGTAGTCGAGACGGCCCGAGCATGCCTCATGGCCGACCCGGCCTGGACCGGCGATGGTTTTAGCGCCGTACCCGAGAAAGGCTGGCGCGCCTACAGCGGCCTGATGACGGCGCTACTGAGCCGGACACCGGCTGCGCTTGCGGAATTCCTGCCCGACTGTGCGGCGGGGCATCTGTGGCTCGAGAAAATCCATGCGCAGAATCGCAAGAATGGCTTCGAGGCGCACGACTACTTGTACCAGTCCTGGGCTTACGAGGCACACGATGTCGGCATGACGCAGGGTTTTGACGGTGATACTGCGGCGGCGCTGGCTTCCATCGGTGCAAAGACAATGATCCTTGCCCCGCCTCTCGACCTGTTCAATCCCGCGCAAGCGGCTCGCGATGCCGCGGCGAACATTCGCGGCGCGCGTTTCGTCGAGATCCCGTCCGTGCAGGGGCATCAGGCCGCGTCAAGCACCAAATCCGAGGACGCGGCGTTCCTGAATAGGGTAATCGGCGAATTTCTGAAGCACGGGAGCGGGTGACAAGTGTGCGTCGCGCCTGGTGCCTGATGCTAGACTTCGCACCGATCACTGTTCACCAATTACCGTTCACGTTTCCGAAGGATGCAAATGATCGTCGACCACCGCACCTACAACATCAAACCCGGCCAGCTCAATGCCTATCTGAAGCTTTATGAAACCGAGGCGCTGCCGCTGCAGCTCAAGTATCTCGGGCACTGCGTCGGGTGGTATGTCAGCAACGACATCGGTCCATTGAACCAGATCGTGCACATGTGGGCATACCAGAGCCTTGCGGACCGGGAAGAACGCCGCGGCAAACTGGCCGCCGATCCGGCGTGGCCGAAGTTCCTGGAAAAGGCGACCCAGCATCTGCTCAGCATGGAGAACAAGATCCTGCGGCCGGCGCCGTACTTCAGGTTGCCGGAACTAAAAGGACAAGCGTGAACTGAAGTGAAGAGATGGGTTGGTCTGGTCTGCGAGGTAACCATGAAAGCAATCCTATTTGCGGCCGCGTTTTTCGTATCGTCTGTTGTGGGCGCTGCCGAGGGTGAAGCTGCCGGCGATATTGTCGGCAAGTGGACCTGGACCCGCGCCGACAACGCGTGTACCGAGCTGTATGACTACCGGCCGGATGGCACGCTCCATGTGCAGAGTGGCGAAGAAAAGACCGACAACACGTATTCGATCTCTTTTTCGCCCGAGGACAACGGATTCTTCAAGATGAGATTGAAGATCGTCAAAGACTATGGCGGGAAGGATTGCGGTGATTCCGAGGAAAACAACACCGGCCAGGAGCAAGTAGTCTACGTCCTCTTTCATTCGACCAAGCCGCTTCACGCCGTTTGCCGGGATCCCAGCCTCGACACCTGTTATGGGCCGCTGCGTCGGGTGACGGAATAATGCGGTTGCGCGTCGGGATTCCCGCATCGTTAGAGTGAGGCCGGCCCCGATGTCCAAAACGGCAATCCAGGCATTCGATTCAATCGCGGACGCCGAATGGGCGGCGAAAGTCATGGCGTCGTCGGAACCGTGGCTGACACTCCAGACCGGCTACGACCGCAGTCTCGGCTTGTTGAGCAATGCATCCCGGGAACGTTATGTCGCGAGAGTGCAGGGCGAACGGGCTGGATTCCTGATCATCAGCATGCAGGGCGCATTCGTCGGTTACGTGCAGTTGCTCGGTGTGGCCGAAAGGTTCCGCGGGCAGGGTGTCGGCCGGGAACTCATCGGCTTTGCGGAGCAGCGCATCTTTCGCGAGACGCCCAACGTGTTCATCTGCGTATCTGATTTCAACGAGGAAGCCCAACGGTTTTACGCGAAAGCGGGATACCAACGTGTGGGCGAACTGCGCGATTTCATAGTCGCCGGGCGCGCGGAATTCCTGCTGCGCAAGACCATCGGCCCGATCCGCCCCGCAGACAAGAGCTGAACAGGGTCGATGGATGCGGGCGCCGTACTCGATTACTGGTTTGGTTCCGACGCGGATGACTCCGTGGTCGCGAGGAACAAGGGCGGCATGTGGTGGAGCAGCACTCCCATCATCGACGACGACCTGCGCTCGAAGTTCGGCGCCCAGGTAGAACTTGCAGGCCGAAACGAATTGATCGGCTGGGATGCCATGCCAGAAGGATTACTGGCTTTGATACTCCTGACGGACCAGTTCCCGCGCAATATCCATCGCAACACGCCGCGCGCGTTTGCTTTTGATGCAAACGCCCGGATGTATTGCAAGGACGGCATTGCGCGCGGATTTGACCTGCGGCTGCGGCCCGTCCAAAGGGTTTTTCATTACCTTCCGCTGGAACATTCCGAATCGCTGCAGGACCAGCATCAGTCGGTCGAATTGTTCACCGGCCTGGCGCGGGCGGCTCCTCCCGGCAGCCAGGAGATGTTCGCCGGTTATCTTCGGTACGCCGAGCGGCACCAGGAAATCATTGCGCGCTTCGGACGTTTCCCGCATCGCAACCACATTCTGGGCCGGACCTCCACTGCGGAGGAAATCGCTTTTTTACAGACCCCGGGCTCGTCTTTTTGACCAATCAACGTAGCGCAGCAATCGGAAAAGATGAATTTTCCGTCACGCGACTCGGTGATCGTGACGCTGTTGTGTCCGGTGCAAATGCAAGCGCAGTGCTTGCCTGCGCCGTTGAGATTGGAATATCGTGTGCGGCACCGGAACCATGGGAGGATGCGTTCGGTGTCTGAATCGCGCTCAGTTGAACATCGCAAGGCGGCCAGCCGCGCCGGGCTGAACTATGTCACCGACGGCGTGCCCGGCATCAGCCGCCGGCGTGCCGGCAGGGGTTGGATTTTCTTCAAGCCCGGCGGCGAGCGGATCATCGATGCCGAGGAGCGCCGCCGCATCAACGGCCTGGTTATTCCGCCGGCGTGGACCGACGTATGGATCAGCCCGGACCCGAAAGGCCACATCCAGGCTACGGCGCGCGATGCCCGGGGCAGGAAGCAATACCGCTACCATGCGCGTTATCGCGATGCTCGCGACCAATCGAAGTTTCGCCACATGCTCGAGTTGAGCGAAGTGCTGCCCGCCATTCGCGAACGTGCGGAGCGTGATTTGCGCGGCCCCGAGCTGAGCCGGCGCCAGGTACTCGCCACGGTAGTGCAATTGCTGGACAAGACGCTGATCCGCGTGGGCAACGACGAATACGCGCGCGAAAACCGTTCTTACGGACTGACAACTCTGCGTATGAAGCATGTGCAGATCAACGGATCGAAATTGAGTTTCAGTTTCCGCGGAAAAAGCGGCGTGCAGCATGCGATTTCCGTTACCGACCGGCGTATCGCGCGCATCGTGCAGCGCTGCCAGGATCTGCCTGGCCAGGAATTGTTCCAGTACCTCATCGGCACCCGAAAAAGGGAAACGGTCACGTCGGACGACGTGAACGCTTATCTGCGTGAAATATGCGGTCGCAATATCACGGCGAAAGACTTCCGTACCTGGGGCGGGACAATGCTGGCTGGCGTGGAATTGCGCGAGATGGGTGCGGCAGCCACGCAACGCGAAGCAAAGCGCAACATCAATCGTGCAATCGATTCCGTTGCGGAGCGCCTGGGAAATACGCGAACGGTTTGCCGCAAATACTACATTCACCCGGCGTTGATGCATGCCTATCTGCAAGGCCTCGTTCCGGGCCCATCCGCGGCGGTCGACTCGCCACCTGAGAAGCGGCAGCGGCAGGCCACGCCGGCATTGCGCCGCGACGAAGTCGCGATCCTGCAATTCCTGCAGGAAGTCCAGTAGTCAGGGCGCGGCACGTCGCAGGCGGCATTGTCGTTGCAGCGCGACAAGGAGCAAGCTGGAGCGCGTGGATTTTTCATTGGCATGAAGCACATGGCGGTACCGGCGCAATCCTTGCATCGATCAGAGAGGATTCAATGACACACGGTTATCCGTCGTGACCCAGGAAGTTGGCAACGCCGAACTCACGCCCGCCGACATTCCTTCTTTCAAGGAAGTCTGGCCGCGCATTGAGCCATTCGCGCTGACTTTCGATGGATTCAAGCACTGGGGATCGGTCGAAAAATGTGCCGAGGTGGCGCAGGCAAGGCGGCCCGGCTCCCTGACCGAACTCAGAACCTGCCTGTTCTATGAAGCACGGAAATGGCAATTGAAAGGCAAGAGTCCGGATGCGGCGTCGATGAAATTCATTCGCGCGCTGCTCTATGCAATCCGGGAAAAAGTCGACAAGCAGGATCTCAGATAGGCGTGGAACCAAAACCATGCCCGCACAAAGGTCAGTCAGGCCTCCCGGGCTAACCGCCTCGTCCTGAAGGGTTCAGCCGGAAATCGCGCTGGCGTCTTCATGACGCGCAGACCGCCCGGCCGGCAATCTCTAGTTGGTTTAAGGCAGGTAGGTCGGCTTGCCGACCCCAACCTTGAGCCGCAGCCGGAGCGGACGAGTTGAAAATCCACCCTCGTGCCCGCACATTGACGAATTCAACGTCAAGGTCCCTATTTTCCGGAGAACGCGATGCGATATATAGGCAAGAAAGTCGCCGGCATGCCGGCCACCGATGGCGCCGGCGTGAAACTCAAGCGAGTGATCGGCAGTGCCGCCCTGGACATGATCGATCCTTTTTTGATGCTCGATGAGTTCGGATCCGATGATCCGGAGTCCTGGATTGCGGGTTTCCCGGAGCATCCGCACCGCGGGTTCGAAACCGTGACCATCATGCTCGACGGCCGCGTGAAGCACGGGGATTCGGTCGGGAACCAGGGCGTTATCGAGGCTGGCGATGTCCAGTGGATGACGGCGGGCAGCGGAATCATTCATTCAGAAATGCCCGAACGCGCCGAAGGCCGCTTGCGCGGATTCCAGCTGTGGGTGAACTTGCCCGGCAAGCTGAAGATGATTGCGCCGCGCTATCAGGATGTCAGGGCTGCGCGTATCGCGACGGCGTCGCAAAACGGCGTGACCGCGCGGGTTATTGCCGGCGAAGCGTTTGGGGTCCAGGGAGCGGCAGACACGTTGCATCCTGTGCGCCTGCTCGACGTTGCAATCGATTCGAATGCGGCGTTCGAGATCGGCGTGCCGGATGACCATGCTTGCTTCGTCTATACCTATGAAGGCGATGTGCGGGGCATCGATCGAAACGGTAAACCGCTCGATCTCCGGAGCGGGTCGCTCGGCGTGCTGGTCGGCACGGATGGCGTCAGGCTGGAAGCTGGCGAGTCCGGCGCGAAGCTGTTGTACGCCGACGGCAAACCCATTCGCGAACCGATCGCGCGCTACGGCCCGTTCGTGATGAACACGCGCGAAGAAGTACAGAAGGCGTTCGAGGATTATTCGCGCGGGGAACTCGTGAGTGCCTGAATGACTGCCGGTCGCGAGACAAGCGCAGCGTCATCCAAAAAATGGGCAGGGTTTCCCTGCCCATTTTTGTATTCGATAGCGAGTATCAGTAAGCGGCCACGGGATTGCCGGGCGAGCCGGTCGCGCCGACCAACTTCAGCGGTGCCCACGCGAACAGGAACTCAAAGGCCTTGTCGGCCGACAGCTCGTCGAGATCCAGATTCTCGAAATTATAGATGCCGCGGCGTGCGATCAGGTTCATATGGCAATAAGCAAAGGACGCCGGTGCGCCGTTCTTGGCGAAATCGTACGGCTCGAGTCCCCAGGTGTCGGAACCGATCATCGAGATCTTTTTCGATGCAAGGTAGTCGCAGACTTCCGGGGCAACCCCGGGTTCGCCTGAACCGAACTCCGCATTGTCCTTGGCCAGCTGCTCGTCGGTCTTGGCCTTCTCGCCCGCCGGACGGCCCAGGTGGTTGGTCTTCCACAGCGCATTCCAGCCGGTACGGAACAGCACGACGTCACCCTGTGAAGCATCCTTGACGCCTTGCTTCTGCAGGGCTTCCTTGAAGTCGGCCAGAGTGATTACATAACCCTTGTCCAGGGTCTTGACGCCCTTCAGCGCTGCGATGTCGATCAGCAAGCCGCGCGTGAAGAAGCCGCCTGCCTGCTCGGTGCCCACCTTTTTCATTCCGCGCGCGGTCTGCACCTCCTGCAAGCGATTCTTGTTGTAGAAATAATCCCCGTCCTTCCAGCCCGACACACCTTCGACGCGCATCATCGGATGGGCCAGCCCGTCCCACTGCGTGCCGACCTGGCCGATTTCTCCAGTGACCAGTTCGTCCATGAACGTCATGGAAAACTGATCCCCAGGCCAGTTGAGCGGGCCATGAGTCGGCGAACCGGGAATGCTCAGCGCGAACGTGCGACCCGGGACCAGCGGCATGTGGTTGCTGTACGGGTGGCCCAGCAATGCCATCTTGCCTTTCTTCACCAGCTTGGCCGCTTCGATGCGCTTCTGCGCCGTGATGTAGTTGGTGGCCCCTGCCTGGTCATCGGCACCGAATTCGCTCGGCCACCAGGGTTCGTCCACCGGGTTGTTGCCCGCGAATACACTGCTGGACAAGCACAGAACTGCGGCCGCCGTGGCGGCCAGAAATTTCAATACGTAACGCATATTTCTCTCCCCCTAGTTTGTGATTTTGTCTGGACCTCAACAAGCGCCCGGCTCCGATTTACTCTTGTGCACAAGTGCTTGTCAAGCAGGCATTGTGGGCAAGCCCACGAGCTTCTGTTGCACCGCAAATCCGGCGTCGAAAATATTTCAAATTGTGATCGTTGGAAATAAGCCACACGCAGGGACTGTCGCTATGCAAGAATCCGGGCAGTTTTCTTATTCGAGACCCTCCAAAATGAAAACACTGTTGCTGACCGCTTATCTGGCCGTGCTGTACTGCACCAGCACTATCGCGCTTGCCGAGGGGCCTGATGAACTTTGGGAAGTCACCATGAAAATGGAGATGGCAGGCATGCCCGCGATGCCGGCCCAGACCTCGCAGGTCTGCAAGAAGAAGGGCGATCGCGACGTTTCGAAAATGGGAGCCAAGGAAAAGGACAGCGACTGCAAGGTGGTCGATTCAAAGCAGTCGGGCAACAAGAGCACCTGGAAAATGGTGTGCACCAAGCCGCATGCAATGACCATGGTGGGCGATGTCACCCACAACGGGGACAACTACGCAGGCACGATGAAGGTAACCGGAAGCGACATGGATATGACGCAGAACATATCCGGCAAGAAAATCGGCAACTGTACTTACGAGGATCCGGGCAAGAAGGTCGAGGCAATGCAGGCGCAGAGCAAAGCGGCGATCGCCAAGGAATGCGACAAGCAGATCGAGAGCCTGCAACCGATGATGATCTTTGGCGGCGGGAACCTGCCGGAAGAAGCCCTCTATTGCAAGGATCGCAAAGCGGATTTCTGTGCGCGCTCCGCCAAGGTCGCCCAGCAGATGCGAGACCCGGCGGGTTTCTCGGAAGCCAGCCAAAAGTATCCGCAATGGCGCGATGCCATGAAGGCCTGCGGAACGGATCCCGCCGCGGTCAGCGCGCCGGTGTGCAAGGCCGCGGTGGACAAGAAGGACTGGCCGTTCGTTTCAGACAACTGCCCGGTTGAGGGCCGCGCGGTTGCTCAGCAGTATTGCACGGGCATGGATTACACCGCGATGCTGGCTTCGCAATACAAAGAGGTCTGCCAGAAGTATGGCGCCGATCTGGCGAAAAAGAAGGTCGCCGATGACAAGGCGAAATCCGATACGGCCGCCAGGCCCGCGGCCGAGACAAAGCCGAGCGTCGGCGACTCGGTGAAGGAGGGCGCCAAGTCGCTCAAGAAACTGCTGAAGTTTTGATTTTCGCGCGTGCGTGCCGGCCGGCGCCTGCTATTCGTTTTCGCCTGCTGGACCGCGGTATTGCCGGCATCGGCCGAGTCCGGTTTCGGACATGAGCTGGCGCGTGCCGTCCTCGTCCAGATAGGCGATCAGGACTTGTGGGCCGCTTCGGCGGACATCAGGCTGCCGCCCGCCAGCCTCACCAAGGTCATGACCGCGCTGGTCGTGCTGGAGCGCTACCGTGCCGATGAGATCGTGACCGTCACCGCTGCCGCCGCGCGGCAAGGGGGCACGCGGCTCAAGCTCAAAGCCGGTGAAAAGCTCTCGCTCGGTGCGTTGCTTGCGGCAACCCTCATGGTCTCGGCCAACGATGCCTGCGCCGCACTCGCGGAGCATCATGCCGGCAGCGTCCAGGCTTTCGTAGTCATGATGAACGAACGGGCACGCACCATGGGCCTCGTGAACACCCATTTCACCGACCCCTGCGGTTTCGATGCTCCCGATCATTACTCCAGTGCCCACGACCTCGCCCGGATGGCGCACGCGGCAATGGCGCACCCCGAATTCGCTGCGATTGTCGCGCGGCAGCAAGCCCGCATAACCAGTGTCGACGGCAACCGCACGTTTGAACTGAAGAACCGCAATGCGCTTCTCGGTCATTACGCGCCCGCCATCGGGATCAAGACCGGCTTTACGAGCCGTGCCGGCAGATGCCTGATTGCATTGGCTGAGAAAGATGGAATTCGCGTGCTGGTCGTGATCCTGAATGCCAAAAGCCGTTGGTGGGACACGATCGGCCTCATCGAACTCGCTTTCGACGAGGCGGCTGTGCATGCTGCGAAATAAATCGACAGCACCCGCCATTCTCGTGGTTGCGGTGCTGCTGTCGTACTTCAATGCGCTGGGCGGGGTTTTCCAGTTCGATGACTACAACGTCATCGTGAATAACCCGCATGTGCATTCTTTCGCGGCGTGGAGCGATTCCATGCCTGGCATCCGGGCACTGCTGAAGCTTTCATATGCGCTGAACTGGGCCATGGATGCCCGGCCATTCGGCTTCCACCTTTTCAACGTTCTGGTACACACCATCAATACGGTTCTGGTTTACCGGTTGCTGCTCTCGTTGCGCAAGGAAAGCGTCAACCCAGACTTTGCAGCACTCGCGGGCGCCATGCTGTTTGCGCTGCATCCGGTTCAGACTGAAGCCGTGACTTACGTTTCCGGCCGCTCGGTGTCGCTGATGGCGCTGTTTTATCTCGGAGCCGTCCTGGCGTGGTTGCGCGCGGACCGGACAACCAGGGCGCAGCCATGGCGAGCGCTGTCGGCGGGGCTATTCGGTGTCGCGCTGCTGGTGAAGGAAACCGCAGTCACGCTGCCGCTCGCTTTGCTGCTCCTCGATGCGGTCCGCGCCCCGCATCGGTTTACGGTGGAGCAGATGTGGCGCCGCCAGACCTGGCACTGGCTTGTTTTGATCTGCGGATTGACTGCGATGACCGCCAGCCCGAGCTATCGCCATTTGCTCGACGTAAGTCTCTCCATTCGTGGCGTGATCGATAACCTGCTGATGCAAGCGAATGCGGTGTGCTATCTCGCCAGCCAACTGCTGCTGCCATGGCGCATGAATATCGATCCCGACCTGCCGATGAAGGTCGTACTTTCGCCGGTCCTTGCGCTGCAGATGCTCGCCATCATCGCAACCGCAATCGCTGGATTTCGCAATCTGCGCCGGCGCCCGTGGTTTTCCTTCGCCGCCTTCTGGTTCCTGCTGCATTTGCTGCCGACCAATTCGTTGCTGCCGCGGCTCGACGTCGCCAATGATCGCCAGCTCTATCTCGCGTCGATCGGCGTATTCTTCGCGGCCGGCCTCGCCGTGCAGAACTGGATGCTCATCGCGAATCGCCGCTGGCTGGCCATTGCATTCGCGGCGATGTTGTTGCTCGGTCTGGGCATTGCCACGGTGGCGCGGAACCAGACCTATGGTTCGGAAGTGGCGCTCTGGGAGGATGCGTTCGCAAAATCCCCAGGCAAGCCCAGGGTTGCGAATAATCTGGGCTATGCCTATCAGCGGGCAGGGCGGCTCGCTGAGGCGGAATTGGCCTACAAGCAGGCCATCGAACTCGACCCTGGCTATTGGAGAGCGCGCATCAACCTCGATGCGCTGGAGTCCGCAGGGCCTCGCTGAATCAGGCCATCTGTTCGGCGGCCCTTATGCGCGCGACTCGGCGGCCGACGATGACCGCTACGACGGACCCTGTCAGCAGGCAGGCCGCAAGGAACGTCAAGCCGGCCTGGAAACCGTTGGTGGTATGGTCCTTCAACCAGCCTACGGCGAAGGGACCGATGAAGCCGCCAAGGTTGCCGATGGAATTGATGAAGGCAATCCCGCCGGCCGCCGCCACGCCGCTCAGGTATGCGGTCGGCATAGACCAGAACACGGGTTGCGAGCAGTACATGCCGATTGCCGCGAAGGTGATGGCAACCATCGCAAGCACCGGAGAGCCGATGTACGCGCTGGTGATCATGCCGATTGCCGCGAGCGCCAGCGCACCTGCGCAGTGGAAAACGCGCTCGCCCGTCTTGTCGGAATGCCGCGACCACAGAACCATGCAGATGGTCGCGATGAGATAAGGCACGGCCATGATGAGGCCGATGTGAAACGGATTCTGCACATTCATGCCCTTGATGATCTGCGGCATCCACAGGCTCAGGCCGTAGATGCCGATGGCCAGCGAGGTATAGACCACCGCGAACAAAAGCACCTTGGCGTTGCCCAGGGTCTGCCAGATCGACAGATGCTTGGTTTCCGTGCGCGAGGCTGCTTCACGTCCAAGTTTTTCCCGCAGGTGCGCTTTCTCGGCATCGGTGAGCCACGTCGCTTTGTCGGGCCGGTCGATCACCACGCGCAGGCACAGGTAGGCCAGGAATAGGGTCGGAATGCCCTCGACGATGAACAGCCAGCGCCAGCCGGGAAAACCCATCGCGCCGTCGAAATACTTCAGGATCAGTCCGCCCAGCGGTGCCGCGATGGTGTTGTTGAGCGGGCTGATGATCAGGAACAGGCCGAAGATACGGCCGCGGTATTCGGCGGGAAACCAGAGCGTCAGGTAATAGATCACGCCGGGGAAGAAGCCCGCCTCGGCGACACCGAGCAGGAAACGGATCACGAAGAAGCTGACGTCGCCGCTGATGAAGCCCATCGCGATCGCGAAAATACCCCAGGTGATCATGATGCGCGCGAACCAGATTCGGGCGCCGACCTTGGACAAGATCAGGTTGCTGGGTACTTCGCCGAGGAAATAACCGATGAAGAACAGCCCCGCACCCCAGCCGTATACGGTGGCGGTGAAGCCCAGTTCCGCATTCATCGTCAGCGCAGCGAGGCCGACGTTCAGCCGGTCGATGATGCAGATCAGGTAGGCCAGGAGCAGGAAAGGCAGCACCTTCCACGCCATCTTGCGCACCAGTGCTTTTTCTTCGGTCTGAGTCATGTTCTCTCCCCTTTAAACGTCAGCTCTTGCCTTCGCTCTTGGCCCAGTTCTTCATTAGCATGTTCGACGGGAAATTTTCATCCACAAGCTTCCTGGCTGTCTCCGCGCCGGCAATCGGCAGCCCGCTCTTCTTCGGATCGAGCAAGCCGATCTGTACCAGCACCGAGGCCTGATCCCAGTAGATGTGTTCGTGATAAAGCTTGTCGCCACGGAAATTCACGATGGCCACCAGCGGAATCTCGACATATTTTCCGGTGGGTGGGACACCCGGAAGCATCCAGTCGATCTCTATGTCGTGCGTGAAGCAGAACAGCATTTCGTCCACGAGACGGTCTGCGCCGATGGTGCGCGAGATCGGAATCAGTTTGGTGTCCTTCGGCGTGGTCGGAATGAAGTGATGCTTGTAGAAGCGCTTCAGATGATCGTGACCGACGCCACCCGTCAGCGTCGGAACGTGATTGACATAAGGTTGCGCCACCATGGTCCTCATTGTCGCGTCCACGTCGCGCGTGCCGAACTCGTGCATCGTGTGCAGGTCCCACAACGCCGACAAGTCGTAGTGCGGACCCATGACCTTGCGGAACAGGGCGATCGAACGCGAATGCGCCATCATCGACGCGGGCCGGTCGTAGTGCATGCCGCCAGTGCGGGCGAAAGCGTGGTCGACACCCTGATAGACATAAATCTCGACATCGTTGCGCCCTTTGAAAGCTTGCTTGATCTGCTCCACGGCCTCGGGCGGTGCGTACTTGTCCTCGCTGGCGAAGTGCAACACCATCGGTACTTTGATCTTGATTGCCTCGTTCAAGTATTTCTCGATGGTTACGCCGTAGTAGCCGACCGCGCAGTCGACCCCGGAGCGAGCCGCGGCGAGATAGGCAAGCCGGCCGCCCAGACAAAAACCCAGAGCACCAATCTTTCCGGCGACTTCCGGGCGTGTGCGCAACGTGCGCACCGCCGCAGTGATGTCTTCCATTCCCTTGTCCAGGTCGAAGCGCTGCAGGAAATCGAAGGCCTTTTTCCATTCTTCCTCGCTGTAACCGAGATCGACGTCCTTCTGCATCCGCCAGAACAGGTCGGGCGCGAGCACGACATAACCCTCTTCGGCGTAGTAATCGGCGACCTCCCGAATGTAGGCGTTGATACCGAAGATTTCCTGGCACAGCACGATGCCCGGACCTTTGCCCGATGCCGGGATGGAAAGATAGCCCCTGAATTTGCCGCCGTCCGCGGCCTTGATTTCGATCCACTGCCCCGCCATGCCGCCTCCCGGATATTTGTGCCGATATTGTTCTGCTGCAGCGCGGCGCGTGTGCCGCGAACGCAATCCAATCTTTTACCGCGTGCGGCCGCGCCGTGTCAAACCACCCGCGCGCGGCAGGCTTGCTTGACAAATCATCCCCTGCCACCTAGATTTCTTCGGGTCTGGCTCCATAAAAAATAGCCGTCGCCTGCGGGCGCGTCGCGCAAGTCCATCACCAGGGGGAATTACCATGAATGCGTTCACGCGCCGCCGCTTTCTGCAGGCGACGGGGGCAGCTGCCTTGTCGGCGCCGCTCGCCAGTTCGCTGCTCGTTCCGAACCACGCCTGCGCGCAAGCGGGCAAGGTTCTCACCATCGCCTATAACGTCGCGCTTCCATCGTGGGATCCGACCACCGGCCCCTCGGCCGTCAATCCGACCATCCAGTCGTTCTACAAGGCGGTGTTTGATTCCTATATCGACCAGAATCCCGACCTGTCCTTCAAGCCGGGGTTGCTCACGAAGTGGGGCTGGAGCAAGGACAGGACCAAGATCGAAATGGAAGTACGCAAGGATGCGTTCTGGCACGACGGCACTCCAGTCACGCCGCAGGACGTGGTGTGGTCACTCGAGCGTGCCGGCGATCCGAACAGTGGCAATCCGATCCAGTTCGTCTGGGGCAAGATCGGCAACTTCGGGATCGATGGCCAGAAGATCACCGCGGACGTCAAGGAATTCGAACCCACGCTGTTCAAGTGGATGGCCTTCCTCACCGGCTACGTGCTGCCTAAGAAAGCCTATATGGAAGCCGGTGCCCAGGGTTGGGAAAGCAAGCCGATCGGCAGTGGTCCCTACATGGTGGAGAAGTTCGAGCGCAATGCATACATCCGGCTCAAGGCCTTTCCAAAATACTGGGGACCAAAGCCCGCTTTCGAGACCGTTGTTTTCAAGCTCGTGGGCGATGCATCCGCGCGAGTGGCCGAAATCGAAAGCGGTTCGTCCGACTTGACGCTGGATGTGCCCTATGAAGAGTTCGACCGGCTGAAGCAGAAGACAGGTCTGGCCGGCGTTGCCCATCCGGTGTCGGACATCGGCATGATATTTATTACCAACGTCGAGCCGATGCTGGACAAGAACGTGCGTCTGGCGATGGTGCACTCGATCGACAAGAAGGCCATCGTCGAGAAACTGCTGCGCGGCTACGGCACGGTGATCGACACGCTGGAAGCTCCGCAGTACGCCGGCTTCGATCCTTCCATCAAGGTTAAATATGACCTCGAGCTGGCGAAGCAGTTATTGGCCAAATCCGGTTATTCGAGCTCGAACCCCGTGAGATTCACGATTCAGACCACGCGCGGCTTCAAGCCGAAGGATTACGAGATGATCCAGGCGGTGGTCGGCATGTGGCGCAAGGCCGGCATCGAAGCCAATGTCGAAACCTACGAAATCGCCAAGCACTTCGAGCTGCGCATGCGACACGGCCTCGCGCCGGCGGCGTTCTACAACTGGGGCAATTCCATCGGGGATCCCTCGACATCGACCGGGTTTGCGATGTTCAGCCATTCACCCCATTCGGCCTGGAAGGCCGAAGACGTGGACAAGATGATCGGCCCGCTGTGGGGCGAGAAGGACGAGGCTAAACGCATCGCGGGCTACAAGGCTGCCGATCGCTACATTGCCGACAACGGCTACGTCATCCCGCTGTTGCAGTACTCGCAACCCGTGTTGCACAAGAGCACCATCAGTTTCACGCCACACGTCGCCGGCTTCATTTTGCCGCAGTCCATCAAGCCAGCATAGCTGGCTGATGGCGTGAATATCGTGAATGTCCTGTATGTCGTGAAGGTCGTAACACTACCCATGCCCGGCATTTATGGGCGTAGCCCGGTATCCTGCGGACACGTATTCACGTAATTCACGGCATCTTAAAAGTTCGCATAGGACTTCACCAGAAACTGCACCGGATTGATATTCGGATCGGCGTTCAACGGGAAGGCAATATCGACGTGCAGGATGTTTCCGAACGACGCGCGGTCGCTGAGAATGCGCAGGCCGAAGCCGACGTCGCTCAACCAGCCGGGATTGATCGGGTTCTGGAACGGTCCACCCCAGGCCCGGCCCACGTCATAAAACACGGCACCGCCCACCCGGAACAGGCGGAATGGATACCAATCCGAATAGACGCGCTCCTCGATGGTGAACAGGGCGCGGCGTTCTCCGCTCTGATAACGCAGCGGGTAGCCGCGCAAGCCGTTGTCGCCTCCCAGCAGCAGAAGGTCCGAATCGAGGGGATTCCTTACTGCATCGGCTGAGGCGGCCGCATAAAAAAGCGCGCGTTTCATGTGCGGAACGTAGTAACGAAGGGCGGTGCTCAATGCCTCTCTTTCCCCGTGGTTGTCGCCATACTGACCCGACAGACCGATCGAGCCCAGCAAATCAGTGCCACTCAGTCGCACGCCGTCGCTCACCGAAGCCGAGTAGAGCCATAGGTCGCGCGTGGAGCCGAAACTCTCCATGGCACGGCCAACCTGTACGGCCGAACTGAAGCCCATCGCGAAGAATTCCGGCCGCGCGATCTTGTTGCGGTTCCTGACTTTTTCGTAGTTGTCCTCGATGATTTCGAAGCGCAGGTAGGGTCCCACCAGCCTTTGATCCGGCGGAATGTCCGGAGGCGGCGGCAACGTCGGATCGATCGTGTAAACGTCCTCCTGATAGCTGAGTCCAGCGGAGTATCGGCGGGTAAAACCATCGATGAGTCCGTTCGACCAGCCGGCATGGACTTCGCTGGCGTCCAGCTTGTGGCGATACTGCCCGAGGATGACGCCCCCGGTATAGATGGAATCGATCCGTTCGTCGTGCAAGACGCTTGTGCCTGCGGCCCAGCGCGAATCGAGCGAGTAGAATGGTTTCCCGAAGCTGAATGACTCGCGCTTGCCGTCATCGTAGTGCGCCACTCTGAGGTCGACGGCCGCCCAGGAACCGAAGAGATTGTTATGGGAGGCAGCAAATTCGGTGCCCCTGCGATCCACATCCGAAGTCTGCGAAAAGGCCACTGACGTTCCAGTGCCCAACAGATTGCCTTCCTTCAGCGTCAGACCGGTCGAGTTGGTACCGCCGGAGCGGCTGAAATGCAGCCCCGGTTCGATTGTCCAGGTATCGCGCGTTTCGACTTCGATGTCGACTATGCCATCGTGGTAGGCGACCGGGCGAATGTCGACGGCGTAGATGAAGCTATTGGTGCGCAGCACCCGCTCCGATTCCTCGATTTTCTGGACGGACAAGGGTTCGCCGCTTTTGAACAGAAGGGAGCGCTTGATAACCTCCGGGCGGGTCCGGACGTGCAGCTTGTTGGCAAGCCGGAACAGAAAGTTGTCTTCATCCGGATCGTCGAGATCGAATATGTTGGAATTGACGATGCGCACTTCGCCGATAACGGCTCCGGCGGCCTGTAGCTCGGCAAAGGAAGGCAGCGGCGGCTGGTCGATGGTTTCCTCCGCCATGGCGTGCAGGCACAGGCAGGAAGCGGCCGCACATTGGCCCAGCCATCGCAATGAACATTTACCCATGGCAACGAGCTTCAATTCCATGTGCTCTCGCATGGCGCCGAAAATGGCCGTAGGGTGCCCGCAGCTCGTCGTTGTTAGCATTGCGTGAGTCTGCCTGAGCACAATGTCCCCATGGAATAGCCAGGCAGCAAATACATGAGCCGAATTCACCATGGGCGCAAGCAGCCAAGTCTTATTGTTGCGGGCTGCGCCCGCGGTAGTGTACAAGGGGCGGCAAGCTTAACAGCCATGACGTCGTGATTTCCTTAAATTCAGTTGATACGGTGCGCTCGTGACTGCGCCCCGAAGTGCTCGCCGAGCCCCATGTCTGGCCGTTATTTGCTGAGGCGCCTGCTCTGGGCGTTGCCCACGCTTTTCGGCGTGGCGGTGGTGGTCTTCGTGCTGATGCGGGTCGTGCCGGGCGATCCGATTGCCATGATGCTGCCACCTGGCGCGACCGCGGAAGATGTGGGGCGACTGCGCTCTCTCTATGGGCTGGACACTTCCATCCCCAGGCAGTTCGTGGTGTGGACAGCCGATGTACTGCGTGGCCGCTTCGGCACCTCGATCAGCCTGCGCGATGGGGTCGTGCCGCTGATACTGACCCGCCTGCCCGCAACTCTCGAGCTCGTCATCGTCGCGGTCATGGCGGCTTGCGCACTTGCCACAGTCGCAGCCGTGAGCGCGGTTTACTTTCGCGGGCGTTGGCCCGAACTCGTCCTCGATGGCGCTGCCGGACTGGTGCTGGCAATTCCTGACTTCCTTTGGGGCCTGCTGTTCATCCTGGTTCTCGGGGTGTTAGTTCCCTTGCTGCCGATTTCCGGACGCATCGACCCTACCCTGGATTTCAATCCGCACACTGGCTTTTATCTGGCCGAAGCGCTGCTGCGCCTGCGCTGGACTGCGCTCAGCGATTTGCTGCGCCATATTCTGCTGCCGGCGCTTGCGCTGGCGTTGCCGCTGGCGGCGGCACTCACGCGCGTGCTGAAAGGATCGCTTCTCGACGCTATGAATCAGGATTACGTGACGCTGGTTCGCGTAAAAGGCTATTCACAGGCTAGCATCCTGTGGCGCGTGGCATTGCGCAACGCGCTGATCCCGACGGTAACGCTAACCGGCGTGCAGTTCACCTTCCTGGTCGGGGGCACGGTGCTGATCGAATACCTTTTCTCCTATCCCGGCATCGGCAACCTCGCCATCGCTGCCGTCAACCAGCGCGATCTGCCGCTGATCCAGGGACTGGTGTTGACCTTCGCCGTGCTGTTCATCCTGACCAACCTCATCGTGGATATGGCTTATTCAGTGCTCAATCCGAAGGTGCGGCAAAGGTGAGGATAGCCGCCATCATGCGCAACCCACGGGTCTTGTTCGGCGCACTCGTGCTACTCGCCCTTTTGGTTGTGGCGGCGGGCGCGCCCTGGCTATCTTCCCACGATCCACTGGAGCAAGACTTGCTCAATTCGTTCCAGCGTCCCGGTGCCGGCGGCGATAAGGCCCATGCACTAGGCACGGACAGCCTGGGGCGGGATATTCTTTCAAGGCTGATCTATGGCGCGCGCCCGGCCCTGATTGTTGCGTTCGTCGCCGCATTGTTTGCCGGCCTGCTCGGCACCGTTCTCGGACTCGCTGCTGGCTATTTTGGCGGCAGACCGGATGCGCTGGTCTCGCGCCTGGTCGATATCTGGATGAGTTTTCCATCCGTGCTGTTATGCATCGTGCTTGCCGCGGTGCTTGGCGCCGGCCTCCACACCGTCGTCATCGCCATCGTCGTCATCGACTGGACGCGGTTCTGCCGCGTGGTGCGGGCGGAAACGATGGTGCAGCGGAGCCAGGACTACGTGGCTTCCGCCGTGACCATCGGCCTGGGGCCCATGCGCATTCTGGCGAGCGAAATCCTGCCCAATGTCGCGCCGCTGCTACTGACATTGTTCACGCTCGAAATGGGCATCGCCATCGTCGTCGAGGCCATCCTTTCGTTCGTGGGGTTGTCGGTCTCATCGGGAATGCCAACCTGGGGCAGCCTCATCCAGGAAGGGCGGCTGTACGTGAACCAGGCCTGGTGGCTGATGGCCGCGCCGATGAGCTGCATTATCGTTGCCGTGCTGGGACTCAATGCGCTCGGTGACGGGTTGCGTGAGGCAATCGATCCGGTGCAAAGCCGATGAATGCGCTGCTCGATATCCGTGACCTGGATTTGAGCCTCGACGTGCGGCCCCCGCTGCGGCTTTTGCGGCGGGTATCGCTGCAGGTTGGCCCCGGACAAATTGTCGGGCTCGTGGGCGAATCAGGCGCGGGCAAAACCATGGTAAGCCGGGTCGTGCTCGGTATTGCGCCGGCCAACACCAGGGTCACGCACGGCGGCGTCGTGTTCGACGGGCGCCCGATCACGCATCTTTCGCAAACGCAGCGCCGCCCTCTGCTCGGACGCGAAATTGCGCTCATTCCGCAGAATCCGATGACCGCGCTGAATCCGGTGGAGCGCATCGAACCGCAGATAACCGATGTGCTGCGCATGCATCTGGGCCTGAGCCGTGCCGCAGCGCGCGAGCGCGCGCTGGAATTATTACGTGAAGTGCATTTGCGCGAACCGGCACGCGTGCTCGCCCAGTATCCGCATGAACTTTCCGGAGGCATGCGTCAACGCGTGCTGATCTCGGTCGCTTTCGCCTGCCGCCCGAAGCTGATAATCGCAGACGAACCCACGACGGCGCTCGACGTGACCGTGCAGAAACAGATCCTGCGCCTGATCGGCGAACTGCAGCGCAATTTTGCGACGGCGATCCTGTTCATCAGCCATGACCTCGGCGTGGTGGCCAAGCTGTGTGACCACGTGACCGTGATGCACGGCGGACGCGTGCTGGAATCTGCGCCGGTGGCGCAGCTTTTCGCCAACCCCGCTCACGAGTACACCCGCGCCCTTCTTGCCGCCACGCCGCGTTTCGACCGTCCGGCGGAATTGCTGCAACCTATACCGCCGCGGTTGAGTCGGCAACTCGCCGAGGAAACGCGTGCGCTCGACCTCGCAGAACAGCGCGCGGGCGCATGAAAATGCCGCTCCTCGAGGCGAAGGGACTGACGCTGCAGTTGCCTGATCGCGCGGCCAAACCCGTTTTCGGGAGACCGCCGCTCATCACCCTTTTTCGTGACGTGGATTTGCGCATGGAGTCCGGGGAGTCGGTCGGCATTGTCGGCGAATCCGGATCCGGCAAAACCTCCCTTGCCCGAACGCTGCTGCGACTTTACGAGCCGACCGCGGGGAGCCTGCACTTCAAAGGACGCGAGATCACACGCATGCCGGAACAGGAACTGCGACCGCTGCGTGCCAAATTCCAATCGATATTCCAGGATCCGCTGTCTTCGTTGAATCCGCGCCACCGCATCGGCACCATACTCGCACAACCATTGTTCGCCTATGGGCGCATAACCGATCGCCGTGCGGGCCGGCGCGAGGCGTGCGTGTTGCTGGAACGGGTGGGACTGCCTGCCGCATTCGCCGATCGATTTCCGCATGAACTTTCCGGCGGCCAGCGCCAGCGCGTCGGCATCGCCCGGGCCATCGCGCTGAGGCCCGATCTCATCGTGGCTGACGAAATCGTGTCGGGGCTGGATGTTTCCACTCAGGCACAGATTCTCGTGCTGCTCAGGGAGCTCAAGACGGACGGTTCGCTCGTCTTCATCAGCCACGACCTGTCCGTCGTCAGGGTCTTGTGCGATCGCGTGCTGGTGATGCGCCAGGGGGAGGTCATCGAGTCGGGCCGTTGCGCGGAACTTTTCGCCAACCCCGCGCAGGCTTACACTCGTGGCTTGCTGAGCGCCATTCCCTTGCCGGACTTCGATCCCGGTTGGGTCACGCGCGATCCAGAAGAAGAAAATCGGCAGGAACAACCAGAAGGGAGAAACACAATGAAGATCGCGGGAGCAGTAGCGCTGGTGACCGGCAGCAGCCGTGGCATCGGCAGAAATTTCGTGAAAGCCCTGGTCGCCAGGGGCGCCAGGAAGGTTTATGCCTCGGCGCGCGATCCATCCAAAGTCGCGGATTTGGTGGCGGCGTATCCCGGCAAGGTGGAGGCGCTCAAGCTCGATGTCACGGACGAGTCACAGGTCGCGGCGGCGGCGGGCAAATGCGCTGATGTGACGCTGCTGGTCAACAACGCCGGCATCAATCTGAAGACCGGCATCATCGCGGGCAAGAGCGTCGACAACGCTCGCGCCGAGTTCAATACCAATTTCTTCGGTACGTTTGCCGTGACCCGTGCATTCGCGCCGATCCTGAAATCGAACGGCGGTGGCGCCATCGTCAATATGCTGTCCATCCTCGGCCGCGTCAGCCTGCCGGCTTATGGATCCTATTGCGCTTCCAAGGCGGCGTGCCTGTTGATGACGCAGGGCGTGCGCGCGGAGTTGGCGAAACAGGGCACCCTGGTAGTGGCCGTGATGCCGGGCGCGACGGACACCGACGTGGAACGCGACTACCAGGGGCACAAGGAGAATCCCTACGACGTGGCGATGGGTGCGCTCGACGCAGTCGAGGGCGGAATCGAGGAAGCCTATCCAGGGCAGATGGCGGGCGGCGTATCGGCAGGACTTGCCGCCGACCCGAAGGCCGTCGAAAAGGAGTTCGCCGCCTATCTGCCCGGCTGAGGGCGCTCAAACTGGAATCAATTCACCGCAGAGGCGCAGAGGACGCAGAGGAAAAACAGGGAGAAGAAAAGTGGGTGAAAATTCTCAGCCGGTTGCTCGAGATATGGACACGGCGGCAATATCGCTCCCATACCGAGGCAAACGCTAAGACTTCATCTCCGAAGCTCTCTTTGCGTTTCCTCTGCGTCCTAAAGGGGTACTCCGACGTGCTGCGCCCGTAGGGTATCTGCGCCTCTGCGGTGAGAATTGGTTTTATTGTTGCGCGGGCGCGGGCACGGGGGCGGGACGGAAAAAGACTTGTTTGTCGCGCTCGACAAGTTCGTAGCTCTGGTTTGGAACGACGCTGAATTGCTCTACCCGGCTGCGTACCGACAGGCCGCGTTCAGAGTAGCCTTGCCCGCGCTTCCACAGGTTACGGAGGAACCATTTCTCCACACCCTCGTGTTTCAATTCCATGCGTTCGGAACCCAGGAAAGCGATCGGAATCACCCGGTGGTAGCCCAGCAAGTCGTGGTCGACCTGCAGGTACTCGAAACCGATCATGCCCTGCGGCAGGGCGAGCGCCTGGGTTTCGATGTGTGCAATGGCGCCTTCCCCCACCGGGATGCGCCACATCACTCGCTCCGAGACCGGCTTCGATTCCGCGACGAGCAGCAGCGTGACCGCAAGCACGCCGCCAAGCGCAAACGCGAACACCGTGTCTCGCAAGCGCGCGAACGGTCCGCCCTCGCCAAGATGCAACACGCGCGCGAGCAGCCAGGCGATCCCCACCCAGCACAGCAGCGCAACACCGATGAAAAGTTTCTGCAGCGGCCCCGCAGGAGACCAGACCTGCAGCGCGATGAATCCGGCGACGGTCAATGCAACGAACGCAGCCAGTCCCAGGATGTCCCATGTCCAGTGTGTCCAACGCCACCACATCGGCTGGCGCCGCAGCCGGATGAAATGCCAAGCACGCACACTAAACGGCAGCTCGAGGCTCTTGCGGCAGAACGCACACTGGGAATCGTGAACGACGGTTTCGCGATGGCAGTAGGGGCATTCCATCACCACGCTTTCCTGCATCTTCAAACGCGCCGAAATCATTTCCATGCGCAGCCGGAACACCGGGGACACTATGCTATGGACGAGAAGCACTATGCCAGACCAGTACAATACGGTGGCAACCGTATCGAGGGACGGGCCAAGAAATTGTTCGATGGCTTGAAACAAGCTACGCATGACGGAGGGCCCCGCATGTTGATCCGGAAAGCATTATATAAGTGGCGATGCCAGATGGAGCGGCCGGGTTGTCGGCATATTGCAATGAAGCTCGGCTGTGCTTGCCGCCGAATGACGCCAATCGGCGACAGCGGACCGTGGTAACTTATTGTCCAGATCAAATCCCCTCCGGAGCTACACATGAACCTCCTCGAATCCCTGAAAAGATATTCCGTGATTGTCGCGGATAGCGGCGACATAGAAGCCATCGCCAGGCTGCAGCCCCAGGATGCAACCACCAATCCGTCGCTGCTATATCAAGCGGCGCAGAAGCCGCAGTACCGCCCGCTGGTCGAAGACGCGCTGACTTTCGGCATGCGCGCGAAAGGCGATCGCGGGAGCAAGGCCGAAGCGACGATGGAAAAGCTGGCGGTCAATTTTGGCTGCGAGATCCTCAAACACGTCAAGGGTCGTGTTTCGACAGAAGTCGATGCGAATCTGTCCTTCGACGTCGATGGCAGCCTGTCGAAGGCACGCCGCGTCATCGCGCTCTACGAGCAGGCCGGGGTCAAGCGCGAGCGCGTGCTGATCAAGCTGGCTAGCACTTGGGAGGGCATTCAGGCGGCCGCAAAACTCGAACGAGAGGGGATTCATTGCAACCTCACCTTGTTGTTCAGCTTTGCGCAGGCGGTCGCTTGTGCGGAGGCGGGCGTGACGCTGATCTCGCCGTTTGTGGGCCGCATCTACGACTGGTACAAGAAGGAACGCAAGGTCGAGGACATCGCGCCGGAGGAGGATCCGGGCGTGCAGTCGGTGACGCGCATCTACAACTACTACAAGAAATTCGGCTACCCCACGCAGGTAATGGGCGCCAGCTTCCGCAAGGTAGAACAGATCACGGGGCTCGCTGGTTGCGACTTGCTGACCATCAGCCCCGACCTTCTGGACAAGCTGGAGGGCACCGCGGGCGACCTTCAGCGGCGCCTGTCGGTGGAGGCGGCGAAGGCGAACTCGATGGAAAAACTCAGTCTGGACGAGAAGACGTTTCGCTGGTTGCACAATGAAGATGCCATGGCGACCGACAAGCTCGCGGAGGGCATCCGTAAATTCCATGCCGACGGCCGCAAACTCGAAGAGTATGTGTTGGCGCTGGTGGAAAAGACCCAGGCGGCGTGACAAGCCCGGATATTAGATGAATCGGAATCGCAAAGAGGAGCGGCCAAATGAGTCCGACGGTTACCGATGATCAGCCGCGAGCCAGCGGGTGGCGCAATCCTGTTGGTACATGGTTCAGCGCCGTGCTGCCGATGCTGCTGGCGTTAGTCACTCTCCCGGGAATGGCTGATTCGAATGTTCGTTTCCTGAATCCCGACGGGCTGTTCAAGCCCGCCACCTTTTCGCAATTGGCAATCACCAGGCCGGGCACGACTGTTTATATCAGCGGCCAGACTGCGCGCGACGAGAACTCAAGCATAGTCGGGGCCGGCGATGTGAAGAAACAGATGGCGAAGGTCCTCGAAAACCTGCAAGTCGCAGTTGGAGCGGCGGGTGGTTCCATGGGAAATGTCGCGAAGATCACAACTTATGTGGTTGGTCTGAAGTCCGATGACCGTATTTGGATCGGCGAGATGGTCAAAAAGCATTTCCCCGTCCCGCCGGCGCATACGCTGGTCGGGATTTCCGCGCTTGCCGCACCGGAATTGCTGGTCGAGATCGAAGCCATAGCGGTACTGGATTGAGCAGAATACAAGTAAGAACTCATCTCTGACTGGAGGCAGCACAATGGCCAAGAAATTCGTGAATCCGCCCGGAATGAAGCCGCTGGGAATGTATACGCAAGTGACCGTGGCGACGGGCGGCAGCATCGCCTTCATCAGCGGCCAGGTGGCGGTCGATGCGCAAGGCAACGTGGTGGGCAAAGGCGACATCGGCGCCCAGGCGGTACAGGTGTTCGAGAACCTGAAGCTTGCGCTCGGCGGTATTGGCGCGACGTTCGAGGACGTCGTCAAGTTCACGATATTCATCGTGGGCCTGACCCAGGAGAAGCGCAAGGCAGTAATGGATGTGCGCGGCCGCTACATCTCGCACAAGAATCCTCCCGCCGCGACCATGGTTGGCATCGATCAACTGGTGCAGCCGGAGTTGCTGGTCGAAATCGAAGCCGTTGTGGCGGTAGACTGAAAGGCGACTGCAATTGGCCACAGAGGACACAGAGGGCACTGAGGAAGGCAAACCAAACGGGTTAGATGATTCGGGGACGGCAGCTTTTCTGCCTGCAATGAATGTGCTGCTGCTGACTTCGTCCAGACTACGACCATCCGCTTGTCTTTCTCTGTGTCCCCTGTGGCAAATGTTCCTTGAGGAAGGGAACATGGCGAAGAGGTTCGTAAATCAATTCGAGCGTTGCGGATGCGTTGGTTGATCGATTCCGCGCCGCGACCGCCCGCGCCATCTCCGCGGTTATCGCAAGCGATGCTGGCGACGTTGGTGCTCACGGTAATCATCGGCCTGCCGTTGGACAGATTCGGCGGCATTGCCGGCCAGCTTGGCGTGAGCGTCTGGACCTGGGCGGTGTTCATGCTGCTGCTCACGCGCATCAATCAGGAACTGCGATTGCCTCTGATGTTGTGTCTGGTCGTCTCGACTTTCGGAGAAGTCTGCCTTTCGCTGTTGTGGGGCCTGTATGCCTACTGGCTGAACAACGTTCCTCTTTTCGTGCCGCCCGGCCATGTGTTGTTGTTTGCCCTGGGTTTGACGTTCGCGCCGCGCCTGCCGCACTGGGCCGTGATCCTCGTCTGTGCATTCGCAGCCGGTTATGGCGCGTTTGCCTTCGTGACTTCCACCGATACGTTCAGCGTCGCGATGACGATCCTGTTCCTGATATTCATGGTGTTCGGGGTGAATCGGCGGCTGTATGCAACCATGTTCGTCATCTCCCTGCTGATGGAATTGTATGGCACCTGGATCGGAAACTGGATGTGGGTGCAGGATGTTCCCGGAGTGCCGCTGACGAGCGCCAATCCGCCGCTCTGCGTCGGCGGGCTCTATTGCACTCTCGATCTTCTGGTGGTTAACGGAGACCGTGTACTGCGCAAGTGGCGCCGTCCGGCCGCCACAATCATCCAGGCGGGATCGACTGCGTAACCTGGCGAGTCCCTGGGAATCAATCCTGTATTGGCGGCACTTGATAATCGGCTTCCAACGCCCAACCTATCGCGTTGTCGCCTGGAAACTGCGGGCGAGACAAAACGACGCTTCCGGGAAGACGCCTCCCATCATGCTGCGACTGTTCGTGCTGGTTCTTCTGTGCCATCTCTATATGGGATGGCGCTTGCTGCCTGACATGCCGCTTGGACTCACGGGAGCTGTGGGGACCGGAGCGCTGCTGGTCCTGTCGCTGTCCGTCCTTCCTTTTGCCGAATACGCGCGCCGTCACAAGCAGAATCCCTGTGCCGATCATCTGGCCGGAGCAGGGTTCATGGCGATGGGGTTTTTTTCCTCGCTGCTGATTCTGACGCTTTTACGCGATGCGATTCTGCTCGCCATTTTTGCCGTCAGCGGCTGGTTGATCGAAGTTCCGACGCTGCAGCAGGTGCAGTCGTGGAGCGCAGCCGCAGTGCCCTTACTCGCTTTGTTGGTGACATTCCTCGGTTTCGTCAATGCCCGCCGCCGTGCCGGCGTTCGATTGGTGGATGTTCCCATCAACGGGTTGCCTTTGGCGTTGCACGGTTTCAGCATTGCGCAGATCACCGACATCCACGTCGGCGCTACGATCAAGCGCGCCTATGTCAGCAGAATCGTCGAGGCAGTCAATGCGCTCGAAGTAGACATGATCGCCATTACTGGCGACCTGGTGGATGGCAGTGTCGGGCGGCTGGCGGCGCATACCGAACCGCTCGGCTCGTTGTCCGCGCGACACGGCGTCTTCTTCGTCACGGGAAATCACGAGTACTACTCGGGAGCCCACGCCTGGGTGGCGGAAATGCGCCGGCTCGGTCTCTCCGTCCTCATGAATGAGCACGTCGTGATCGAACATCGCGGAGAAGCAATCGTCATCGCCGGCGTGACCGACTTCAATGCGCACCATTTCGATCCGTCGCACCGCAGCGATCCGGCGGCGGCCATCGTCGGAGCGCCGCGGCTGGCGATCAAGGTATTGCTCGCCCATCAACCGCGCTCCGCATACGCTGCCGCTAAAGCCGGCTATCACTTGCAACTCTCCGGCCATACTCACGGCGGCCAGTTCTTCCCGTGGAGCCTCGTGGTGAAGCTGTTCGAACCGTTCAGCACAGGGCTGTATCGCCTGGGTGAACTGTGGCTCTATGTCAGCCGCGGCACGGGCTACTGGGGCCCGCCCAAGCGTTTCGGCGCACCTTCCGAGATCACGCATCTGAGGCTGATACCAGCCTGAAGTGCGCGTGCTTTCGCACCGTCCCGCTTACACGCCAGGCTGGGGTCCGTCGTAGCCTTCGATCACGATGACATCGCCGACGGAAGCGCTGAGCCGGTGTTTCATGGCTTGCGCGTATTCCGGCGAGTTGTAGCAGGCCAGCGCCGTTGCATAGTCCCTGAATTCCAGGACGACATTGCGCGAGCGCACCTTGCCTTCCTTGCATTCGAACTGACCGCCGCGGACCAGAAAACGCGCGCCGTACTTGGAGAAGGCCTTGCCATTCGCAGCGACGTAAGCCTTGTAAGCTTCCGGGTCGTTCACATCGACGTGCGCCACCCAATATCCTTTAGCCATGGTTTACCCCTTGGATAAAAAGCCGAAGCTATTCTGCTTGTCGCGTCCGTAGTTCAGCAATCCCTGCTGCCCCTTTGGCGGATGTGCGCGGATCGCGTCCTCCTTCGGCACGATGCCCCAGCCCGGCCGGTCCGGCATGACCAGGTAACCGTCGACGAATTCGGGCACGTGATCGAATAGTTCATGGTCCCAGGCGATGCGGTCGATGTCGGTTTCCATGATGCGCAGATTCGGCACCGCCGCGGAGAAGTGCGCGTTCATCATGGTGCACAGGTGGCCGTAGAAATTGTGCGGGGCGACGTTGACTTCGTGCGCCTCGGCGGCCGCGGCGATTTTCATCGACTGCCATACGCCGTTCCACGGGGTATCGACGATGGCCACATCCATCGCCTGCTCGCGGAAGTAAGGCATGAATTCGCGCAGGCCCAACAGCGTTTCGCAGGAACTGACCGGGTGCGGGCTATGGTCTCGGATATAGGCCAGCGCTTCGGGAACGAAGCAGTCGATCTCGACCCAGAAGATGTCCAGGTGCGCGATTGCGCGCAGGATCTTCAGGAATCCTTCGGTCTTGGCGTTGAAGTTCAAATCCAGCAGGATGTCCACTCCGGGCCCCGCGCCTTCGCGCAACGCTTCCAGGTGCCGGACAAGGTTGCGCAGCACGTCGCGCTCCACGTTGAGGGCCGGCTCGAACGGAACGCCGAAACCCGGCCTCCATCCGCGCACGTTCTTGCCGTCCTTGTCGTAGTTGAAGATGTTGGTTTTCAGCGCGGTGAATCCCTTTTCGCGCACTTCGCGGCCGATGGCTTTGACGCCGTCGAGATCGGTGATCGCCGGCTTGTAGTGCGATGGATGATTGATGCGCCAAGTGGCGCAGTGCGACCAGTAAACGCGGATGCGATCGCGAATCCTGCCGCCAAGCAACTCGTACACCGGAACGTCAAGGCCCCGCGCCTTGGCATCGAGCAAAGCGTTCTCGATCGCGCCCATGGCGAGCGCGACGATGCCGCCGGAGGCCGGGCGGGTCGCGCTGTAGAGTTCCGCGTAAATGCGCTCGTGCGCGGCGACATCCTGACCAATGACGCGCATGGAGAGCCGCTCGATGACGGTGCCCACGCCTGGGGCGCCGAAGCCTTCGTCGTACTCGCTCCATCCGGTTATGCCGGTATCGGTCGTGAGTTTCACAAAGTGGTAGTTGCGCCAACCCGCATCGCAGGACAGCGTCTCAATGGTTTTTACTTTCATGGTTTTTTCCAGGTCGAGTTTCCGGATTATCCCGCAGTTGCCCTCATTCTTCCCGATTTCCTGCCCGACGATGCCCAAGCTCCGGCGACATCCAGCGGCATTTCAAATTCAGCTAAGATGCGGTCTTGCCCAGAACGATGGCATGAACATGGTGTCGCGGCCTTCCCCAGACTGCATTCTTTTTTCGCTCAACGGATAGCTCCATGAAAAACGGTACGCGCCGCGCGTTGATGGCGGCGGGCGGCGTCGCGCTGCTGGGAGCAGGCGTGCTTTCATGGAGAATTTTCGATCAGCGCCTCTTCGGCGCTGGCACGGGCGCCGCCTACGATCCCTGGAAGAACTGGGATGCCAGGCCGTCATCCGGACCGTTGCACCTGGTGCACGCCGCCATTCTTGCCGCCAATCCGCATAACTCGCAACCCTGGATGTTCAGCGTTGCGCAAGACACCATAGACGTTTATGCGGACACCCGTCGCAATATCGGCATGATCGATCCGGCATTGCGCGAGATGTACATGGGAATCGGATGTGCCCTGGAAAACCTGCTTGTCGCGGCGGCCCACGACGGCTATGCAACGACGGTCGCGCTGTTACCCGACCCGGCGAACCAGCCGCATGCTGCGAGGGTCCGACTCGCCCCTGCTGCCCCGGTTCCGGCGGAGTTGTATGCCGCGATTCCGCATCGGCATACCAATCGCGGTCCTTACGATCTCGCAAGGATGCTTGCGCCGGAACTGCTCCAGCAACTTTCCGCTCTTGGCGCCGACCTGCCCGAAGTGCGCCTGGTCTGGTTTTCCACACCGGCGCAGCGCAAGCGAATCGGCGATCTGATCGTCGCGGCAACGGAAGCGATCATCGGCGACCGGCAGCAAAGTGCGGACAGCGCCAAATGGTTTCGCCGCAACTGGCAGGAGCTTCAGCATGCGCGCGATGGCATCACGCTCGATGCGCAAAGCCTGCCGCCTTTCATCGCCGCGGCGGCGAAGATCCTGCCGCCGCTCAGCCAGGAATCGGCCGACAAGGCCTGGCTGGAGGCTACCCGGGAACGCCACGTCGCAACGGCCGCCGCGTTTGGCCTGATCTGCGTGCCCAACGCCCGTGACAATGCGCAGCGCATTCTCGGGGGAAGGTTATGGCAACGCATGCATCTGTGGGCGACCGGCAAGGGGCTGGCAGCGCAACCCTTGAATCAGATGTCCGAGCGCGCGGACCGGGAAGAACAACTCGGCATCGAGCCGCGTTTCGGAACGGCCCTCAAGGAACTGGTGGCCGATGCCAGCCTGCAGGCGTTGATGCCATTCCGCATCGGCTATCCGACCGTCGTAGCAAAACCCAGTCCGCGCCGTGACCTGCAATCCGTGCTGATCTGACCGGACGCGCGCCGGAACCGCATCACGCCGTCCTGGATTCCCGCAGATTCAGTTCCCGCATCATGCGTTCGCGCATCGCAAATTTCTGCGGCTTGCCGGTCACGGTCTTGGGTAACTCGGCGACGAAGCGGATGTAACGCGGCACCTTGTAGTGCGCGATTTGTCCGCGGCAGAAGTCGCGGATTTCATCCTCGGTTGCGCTGGCGCCTTGCTTGAGCACGATCCAGGCGCAGATCTCCTCGCCGAGGCGGGTGTCCGGAATGCCGAACACCTGCGCTTCCAGTACCTTCGGGTGGCGGTAGAGGTACTCTTCGATCTCGCGAGGGAATACGTTCTCGCCGCCGCGGATCAGCATGTCCTTCAGGCGACCGACGATGTTGCAGTAACCATCGGCGTCCACGGTGGCGAGGTCGCCGCTGTGCATCCAGCCGGCGGCGTCGATAGCCTCGCGTGTCGCATCCGCATCGTCCCAGTAGCCCAGCATCACGGCATAGCCACGCGTGCACAACTCGCCGCGTTGGCCGACGGCAACGATGCGTCCGTGCTCGTCGACAATTTTCACCTCCAGGTGCGGGAGGATGCGGCCCACTGTCGAGACACGCCGATCGAGAGGGTCGTCCACCGCGCTCTGAAACGAGAGCGGGCTGGTCTCGGTCATGCCGTAACCTATGGTGACTTCGCGCATGTGCATTTCCGCCACGACGCGGCGCATGGTTTCGATCGGACAGGGTGCGCCCGCCATGATCCCGGTCCTGAGCGAGGAGAGATCGTACCTGGCGAACTCGGGATGCCCGAGCTGGGCGATGAACATCGCCGGTACGCCGTGCAGCGCCGTGCAACGATAGTCCTGCACCGTTCGCAGTGTTTCCTCCGCATCGAAACTCTCCCCCGGAAAGACCATGGTCGCGCCGGTCGCGGCGCAAACCAGCACGCCGAGCACCATGCCAAAGCAGTGGTACAGCGGCACCGGGATGCACAGGCGGTCGCGCTCGCTCAGCCGCATGGCCTTGGCGCTGTAGCGCGCATTGTTGACGATATTGCGGCTGGATAGGGTCGCGCCCTTCGGCAGCCCGGTGGTGCCGCTGGTGAACTGGATGTTGATCGGATCGTCAGGATCCAGCGCAGCACTCAGCGCCGGCAGGCGGTTGCGATGCGCCGGTCCCGCCAGCGAGACTAATTGCGCGAATGAAAGCATCCCGGCGGGTCGCGCGCCGTCTCCGATCAGCACCGCGCGCTCCAGCGACGGAAATCGCGCCGTGCGCAGCGGCTGCGTCGCGGTCGATGTTTCGATTTCCGGTGCGAGCGATTTCAGCATCGCCACGTAGTCGCTCGATTTGTGCCGGGCTGCCATGATCAGCGCGCGGCATTTTGTCTTCTGCAGCGCGTGTTCCAGTTCGCCGCCCCGATAGGCGGGATTGATGTTGACCAGGATCGCGCCGATGCGGGCGGAGCCGAGCTGAATCAGCAGCCACTCGATGCAGTTCGGTGCCCAGATGCCGACACGGTCGCCGCGGCCGATGCCGAGCGCCAGCAGTCCGGCGGCAACGTCGTCAGAACGACGCTTGAGCGTGTGCCAGGACAGGCGTTCGCGCGTCGGCGCGAAGATGACCGAATCGCCTGCGCCATGGCGGGCAACGGCCCGGTCGAGCAGCGCGGCGATCGTCATGAATTTCAGCGGCTCTTCGGTGGTGCCCGCGACCTGGGACAGGGCGCTGCGCGGCCGGCGCGGATCGTCGCGCCCGGCTTTCAACCAGTCGGAGCTGAAAGGATTGTCGCCCATGTCTTGCGGTTAGAACCCGCGCCAGTCGCCGAGTTGTTCGAAGGCGTGCGCCGCGCGATAGATGGTCGACTCGTTATAGTGCTTGCCGATCAGCATGAGCCCGATGGGCAGGCCCTGACTCATGCCGCAGGGGATGCTCATGGCGGGATGGCCGGTGACGTCGAACGGACTGGTGTTCGGCAGCATCTCGAAGCCGCGCTGGCAGTAAAGCGCCAGCGGGGCGTTCTGGTCCGGAAGCGGCGTCGCCTTCATCGGCAGCGTCGGCATCAGCAGCAAATCGTAGCGGTTGAGCACCTCGTCGTAGGATTGGCGCAGCAGGCGCGACAGGTTCTGTGCTTTCGCGTAATAGTGCCCGCGGTAGTGGCGCACGAAATATTCGCCGACCATCATCGAGATTTTTAGCGTGCGCGACAGTTCGTTGGCGCGGGCGCGCCAGTTGGCGTGCGCATCGAGCAGGCTCGTGGTGTACATGCCTTTCCAGTTAAACCCCATGCCGTTGCCGTGCATCATCTGCATCTGCAACCCTTCGAGCGCGATCGCGGTCCAGATCGACATGCCGTCGAGGTGCATCGGGATCGAAACCTCGTCGACGCTCGCGCCCAGCGCCCGCAGGCGCTCCGCACCCTGGCGCACCTTCTGGTCCACGTCCGGTTCGCTGACCGCGTGGCCGAAGCTTTCGCTCACCACGGCGATGCGCATGCCGGCCACACCGCGCCCGAGCGCCGCCGTGTACTTGTCGACACGCACGTCGTACTGCCTGGGATCCAGCCCGTCGGCGCCGGCGATCACTTCCAGCAGCAGCGCGTTGTCCGCCACCGTCGCGGTCATCGGTCCGGTGTGATCGATGGTGGCCTCGATGGGCATCACGCCGGTGTAGGGAACGAGCCCGTGGGTAGCTTTCATTCCGTAGCAACCGGACCAACAGGCAGGCATGCGGATCGATCCGCCTTGGTCTCCGCCGATCGCCATCTCCACCTCGCCCGCGCCGACCAGCGCACCAGAACCAGAAGACGATCCGCCCGCGGCGTACCCGTGTTTGTAGGGGTTGTGGACCGGGCCGAGCGCGGAAGTGTGGCTGCCGCCGGAAAGGCAGAAATATTCGCAGTGCGCCTTGCCGACGATGATGCCGCCGGCGTCGAGAATGCGCGTGACAACCGTCGCGTCCACGTCCGGCACGTAGCCCTCCAGTGTCGAAGCACCATTCATCATCGGCACGCCGGCGAGGCAGACGTTGTCCTTGAGCACGACGCGTTTCCCGGCCAGGGGTCCGTACGCCGCGCCGCGCACCTCGGATTTCACCGCCCAGGCATTCAGCGGATTTTCGGCGGCGCTCGGACGGTAGCCGGGCGTGCGCGGATAGCGCACCGGGGGCAGGTTGTCCGGAAGTTCCTGCAGGCGGTCGTAAGCCTGCATCGGGCCTTCCATGACCTCCAGATACTCGCCGATCTCGCGATCGGACATGCTCATGTGCAACGACGACACGATCTCCTTCATCTGATCGAGCGTCGGACGCTTGACTCTGGACATAGACACTCCTGCTATCGGCGCGAGTTTGCCGTTCGATGATTGGGTCCGGGACGCGGATGCGGGGGACTGCGCGGGCGCTTGCGGTGCCTGATGCGCGGTCGCAACGCGCGCTGGCGGGACGATGCGGGGAGAGGCGGCGGACCGGGCGAGCGTCTGCGCGCCGCGCGCCATGCGCACCGAGCCCAGTCCGAGCGCTTCCACCAGCGCATTGCCGGCGCCCATCTCGTCGGGACTGAACTCGCGCGCGACCTGTCCGCGCTCGAGGACCGCGATATGCGTGGCAACGTCGAGCACGAGGTCGAGATTCTGTTCGACGATGACGATGGCGAGTCCCGCGTCCTTGCGCAGGCGCAACAGCAACTGTCCGATCTCATGGACAATCGAAGGCTGCACACCTTCCGAAGGCTCGTCGAGCAGCACGATCCAGGGGTTCGGAACGAGCGCGCGCGCCAGCGCGAGAATTTGTTGCTCGCCACCCGAGAGCGCACCGCCGCGCCGGTCCAGCAGCGGCGTGAGCCGCGGAAACAACGACAGGCAGCGATCGACCGCCTCCTGCTCGGTTTCGCGCGAATCTCCGGTCCAGGCAAGCCGCAGGTTGTCCAACGTGCTCAGGCCCGGCAGAATGCCGCGCCCCTGGGGCACGTAAGCGAGCCCGCGCCGGCTGCGCAGGTGTGCGGGCTCGCGAGTGACATCGGTCCCATCCAGCACGATGCGTCCGCCGACCGCCGGAAGCAATCCGACGATTGTCTTGAGCAGCGTCGTTTTGCCCATGCCGTTGTGGCCGACGATGCCGAGTGCTTCGCCTTCGAGGACTTGCAGGCTCACGCCATGCAGCACCGGAATGCGACCGTAGCCCGAGCGCAGGTCATGGACTTCCAGCAGCACGCGCGCGTTCACGGCAGACGCCGGGGTTTCCATTGAACCGTCGAGAGTGGAAGCGGCCGTGCTCATGCCGCGCGGTTTCCTATGTAGACTTCGCGCACGGCGGGATCGACCAGGACTTTCTCCGCCGGGCCTTCCAGCAGGATCGATCCCTGGTGGAATACGGTGACGCGCGACCCGAGCATGCGCACGAACTCCATGTCGTGATCGACGACGATGACCGACGCGGTCTGGTTGATGCGTTGAATGACACCGATCAAGCGGTCCACCTCGTTGCCGGTCATGCCGGCGGCCGGCTCGTCCAGCAAGACCAGCCACGGATGCTGGATCAGCACGATGCCGATCTCGACCATCTGCCGCTGGCCGTGGGACAGTTCGCCGACCAGTTGTCGCAATTGATCGGCCAGTTGCAATTCGACGCTGATCTGTTCGACCGCCGCGCCCGCGCCGGCCCAGCCGTGCACCCGTCGTGCCGACAGCCACAGGTTCTCCTGCACGGTCAGGCCATTCATGACCGAGGGTACCTGGGTCTTGATGCCAACGCCCAGCCGCACGATGTCGTGCGTGTTCCATCCGGTCACGTCGGTGCCGCGGATGATCACGCGGCCGTTCTCGGACCTCAGCGCGTACTGGCCGGTGAGGCACTTGAAGAATGTGCTCTTGCCCGCGCCATTGGGGCCGATCAGGCAGCGCAGATCGCGTTCCTGCAGCGAGAAGTTGACTCGATCAACAGCCGTGACGCCGCCAAAGCGCATCGTCAGCTCATGGGTTTCCACCACGCCGTTCATGGGCGCTCCCGCACCGAGGCACCAAGCGTGCGGCGCGCGCCCGCATCGCCGGCGCGGTGGCGCGCGCGCCGGCTGCCGGCCGACCACACGCGTTGCAACGTCGGCACCACGCCGCGCGGAATCCCAAGCACGACGATGATCAGCAGTGCGCCAAGAATCAGCGAATTGTCGATCAAGGTCTGTTCTCCGAGCAGCAGCTTCACGTAACCCAGCGCAATCGCCCCCAGGATCGGACCCACCAAAGTGCCGAGCCCTCCGACGATGACCCAGATCAGCACTTCCGCCGCCTGGCCGAGACTGAACACGCGCGGGGTGACGATTTCTGCCCAGTTGGCGAACAGGCAACCGGCGAGGCCGGCCATCGCCGCACACACAGTGAAGATCGCGGTCTTCAGGGCGGGCACGTTGTAGCCCATCAATTCGCAGCGCGCTTCGTTTTCGCGGATGCCGACCAGCAGGCGGCCGAAGGAGCGCGCCAGGATCCAGCGGCAGATGAGATAGCAGATCAAAAGCGCGGCTGCGCACACGTAGTAGGTCGGCACGCCGAACAAAGATAGCTCGGGATAGCCGGGCACGTTCAGCGTCTGGAAACCGGGGATACCGTTGAATCCACCCAGGCGCGCACGCCCGATCACGTATGCGTCGCCGGCAGTCGCGCTCATGAACTTGAACAGGATGAGCGTGACCACCAGCGTGATGACGCCCATGTAGACATCGCTGATGCGTCCGTAGAACATCATCGCGCCTACCACGGCGGCGAAGGCAGCCGGAATCAGCATGGCCAGCAGCAGCGGCACGGTACTCTCGCCGATGTTGACGACGGCGATCGCGTAGGTATAGGCGCCGAGGCCGAAGTAAGCAGCGTGTCCGAAGCTGAGCAACCCCGCATAGCCCCACATCATGCCCAGCGAAAGCGCGAACAATGCCCAAATCAGCAGCACCGTGGGCGTCAGCGTGTCGGTCACCAGCGGCAGCAGGGCGAGGATTGCGGTCGCAAGTAAAAACCAGCCCCAGCGGATGTGTCCGATGGACGGCCAGCCCCTCATGTGCCGTCCCGGAAGAAGCGTCCGGTAATGCCCTTCGGCATCAGGCGCAGCAGAATGATCGCGAGTGCCAGCATGGCGATCTCGCCGATCACCGGGTGCGCGGCAAACGAGACCAGTTGGTTGACGGTGCCGAAGATGATCGCGCTGGACAAGGTGCCGGAGACTACCGCAGCGCCGCCCGTGATCACCGTGATGAAGGCCTTCGCGATGTAAGCGCCGCCCGATGAAGGCAGCAGGCCCGTGAGCGGAGCCAGCACCCCGCCGGCAAGACCCGATAGCGCTGCCCCCGCGGTAAATGTGTACATGTAGATCTTGCGCGGATCGTAGCCGAGGGCGGACACGACTTCAGGGCCCTGCATCGCGCCGCGCGCGATCAGCCCGGCACGCGTGAACCTGAGCACCGCCCACATCACCAGCACCAGCGCCACCGTGATCAGGATGATGAAGAGGTTGTATCCGCCCATCTGGTATTCACCGAGCTGGTAGCCCGAAACGGGAGCCGGGACGCTGACCGCTGTGTTGCCGAATATCAGCGTGACCAGCCCGATCAGTAGCAGGCTCAATCCCCAGGTGGCGAGCATGGTGTCGATCATGCGGCCGTAAAGAAAGCGGATGATCGTACGCTCGACGATCAGGCCGACGAGGCCGACGACCACCGGCGCGACCACCAGCATGGCGAAATAAATGTTGATGCCGTTGTTGTAGCAGGCAATGGTCGTGTAGCCGCCCAGCATCACGAACTCGCCGTGCGCCAGGTTGATCACCCGCATCATCCCGAACACGACCGCGAGCCCGGCGCTGGTCAGCGCCAGGAACGCGATCATGTACAGGATCTCGAGCGAGACGACGCCCGCGTAATCCATCCGCTCAGATGTTGACTTCGTACTGCTTGTTCTCGTTCGGATTTTTCTGCAGGTCGCAGTAGCGGGCGGTATCCGAGGGCGCGCGCTGCTTGATCGTTTCCAGAATGGTGAGCTTCTGGTTCTTGACTTCCATGACGTTGATGTCGAGCGACGCATGGTGGGTCTTGGCGTCGATCGCGACCTTGCCCGCCGGCCCTTCGATGGCGGCGCCGGCCTCGATCGCCTTCAGCACGGCTTCGCGATCCACCGAACCGGCCTTGCGCACGCACTCGGCCCAAAGCTTGATGCCCTGATACTGGGATACCGCGATTTCGTGCACGATCTTGGTGTCGCCGAATCTCTTGTGCCAGGCGGCGAGAAACTGCTTGTTCGCCGGCAGGGTGGATTCCTGGCTGTAATTGCCGGCAATCAGGATGCCATCGCCTTCCGCCGCGGAAAGCGCAAGGTGCTCGTTGCCGACCCCGAACGTCGTCGAAGCCAGCGGGATCTTCTTGTTCATGCCGGACGCCGCCCATTGCCGGAAAAACGACATGTGCGCGCCGCCGACCAGCGCGGCCACGACGAAATTCGGTTTCTCCTGCTGAATCTTGGCAATGGTCGAACCGAAATCGGCAACGTCCAGCGGGAAAAAGTCCGTCTTCAGCACCGTGCCTTTGCGCTGTCCGACGTAATACGAGACCCATTTGGCGGTGATCTGCCCGTAGTTGTAGTCGGCGGCCAGGACATAGACCTTGCTGCCCCATTGCTTCATCGCACGCTCCATGATTGGCTCGACGGCTTGCGCCGGGGTCGTGCCGGTCACCACGGTGTTGCGGTCGCACACGCCGCCTTCGTAGAGAACGTTGTAAAAGTAGAGCGTGTTGCCGCGTTTGAAAGTTTGGCGAATGGCTTCGCGCGAGGCGGACGTAATGCCGCCGTGCACCACGTCGACCTTGTCTTCGCGCACCAGTTGCTGCGCGTATTTTGTATAGAGCGCGATGTCCGACTGCGAGTCGTACTGGATCAGCTTGATCTTGCGCCCGAGCAATCCGCCCGCCTCGTTGATCTCGTCGACCGCGAGCTTGGTGGCAATCACCATCGGCTTGCCGTAGATGTCGAGGTTGCCGGAATTGTCCAGTATGGAGCCGAGCTTGATCTCCTTGTCCGCCGAAAATGCCACTGCCGGAAGCCCGCCCGCGACCGTGGCTGCGCCCGCCGCCCGTAGAAATTCACGCCGTGTAAACGTCATTGCAGTCTCTCCCCGTCAAGGATGAAATTGGATGATCAGGACTTCTTGCCGTCTTGCTGCTTGCTTTCCGGCGCCCCCGGCAGCGCGGAGGAAAAATCGTAGCCGATGGATTCGCCGATGCTCTTGAGGGCGGGCAGTTGCAGGGCCATGCCGAGAATGCTGTCCATGACCTGGTTGATCGGGGGACGGTTTGTGCCATCGCCCGTGCTGCCTGGCGTTCCCGGCGCGGCGCCCAAGCCGCTGACCTGGTGGATGCGGATGCTCTCGATCTTTTCCGCCGGTTTCATCAACTGCGAGATGATCTCCGGCATTTTTTCCAGGCGATAGCGTTCCAGTTCCAGTTTCATCAGGCTGTCGCTGCGCGTATTTTCGGCAGTGAGCCTGGCCTTGTTGCCTTCCGATTCCGCCAGCAACCGCAGACGCTCGGCTTCCGCGCGGGTGCGCACAGCTTGAGAGTCCGCCTGGGCGCGCTTGATCACCACCGCGGCCTCGGTTTCCGCCTTGGCCGATTCGACTTCTCCCTCCTCCTGCACGCGCTTCAAGGCGAGCTCGAGCGAACGCTCGGCAACCGCGCGTTCGCGCTCGGTATGTACATGTTCCTGCGCGAGCACGACACCGGAGCGCGCACGCTCGGCGTCGGCCTGCGCCGTGGCTTCCTCGACGTGCTTGGCCGCAAGGCGGATGGCGCTGTCGGCCTTGTTGAGTTCCGACTGAAGCTGGGACTCGATTTCGAGTTTGCGCAATTCCCGCTGCTTGGCGAGTTCCATCGCCTTGGTATCGCGTTCGCGCGCGATGCGCGCGTTTTCGCTCGCCGCCATGGCGTCTTCCCGCGCTTTGGCCGCGTGGGCATTGCTTGCCGCCTTGGTTTTTTCGATCTCCAGTTGCTGGGAAATTTGCGCCTGTTCCTCCTGCTGCTGCAGCGTCAGACGGCGCTTGGTGGCTTCGAGCTGCGTTTCCCGCACCGCGATGTCCGCTTCCGCTTCGATCTGCGTGCGGCGCTTCTTGTTGGTGGCGATGATTTCGGCCAGTTGCCGCATGCCGACCGCGTTGATTCCGCTGAGCCGCGCAAAAGAGCCGGCGACCAGCAGGGCTGGAAACAGGTAGGCCGCATAGCCGAAGCTCTGAACCAGAAGGCTCGCGAGCCAGTAGCCGACGGGGCCTATGCGATTGAGCCCCGGCTTGTCGGGCACGTAGGAGGCGAAGCTCAGGGCGAGCACCGCGCCGAACGCGAGGCACACGACGCCCTCGACTTCACTGATAATGGGAGTTGTGTCCCGTTGTTGTGCCCGCCTGCCCGCCATCTGCCTCCGCCACGCCACCGAACGCTGTCGGGCCGGGGATCCGCCGGATTTTACAGTTCCATCACGTAGGGGACAACAACCGGCCGGCGGCCGAACCGCCGTCGAAAGAAGCGCCGCGTAGCGAGGC